>Ga0335072_10002776_pt1 | contig 26908 bp, 19 predicted proteins | sample Lox_Sample_21_FD_206725 | JGI IMG/M metagenome (GOLD analysis project Ga0335072, IMG submission 206725) | Soil microbial communities from Loxahatchee National Wildlife Refuge, Florida, United States - Lox_Sample_2.1 | ecosystem: Environmental > Terrestrial > Soil > Wetlands | place: USA...
CGTCACCCAGGACGACACGGTGATGCCGCGCAAGCTCTACATCGATAGCCTCCAGTCCGCGCGCGCCCTCGTCGGCAAGCCCATCTGGATCCAGGCCGGATACGAGCTCAGCTATTTCCCCTACGCCGGTCATCGCGTCGATCTCGCCCAGAACCTCGGCGTCCTGCCCAGCGCCCAGCGCCTCGATATTCAGGACATCGTCACCCAGAAGGTTCCCGCCGCCCTCGCCGATCGCATCGCCCACGGCGATAAGCAGGCCTTCGTGGTCTTTACCATGCCCGGCAGCGACAAGCAGTACGCCACCGCCGTCGGCTTCTTCCAGGGCACCGATTCCACCTGGTACTGCGACACCCTCTTCTACTACGACGACCCGCACCAGATGTACCACTTCTGGTCCGCCAAAATCTGGCAGGCCATCGACCAGCACCAGCCCATCGCCGGCATGAATGAACTGCAGACCCAGATGGCCGTGGGCGTGGTCGAACAATCCGACTCCTCGGAGTACGGCAACCGCACCGTCGATTACGACGCCGGCCCGAAGCACTGGCAGGTGACCTTCGAAAACGACAAGGCCACCCAGGTCCAGCAGCAACAGCCAACGCCGCAGCCGGCGCAGCCGCAACCTGCGGCCCCCACCAGCTAACCGCTACACGCTAACCGCTGTCCCCTGCACCCTGCACCCTGCAACCTGCACCCTGCACCCTGCAACCTGCACCCTGCAACCTGTACCCTGCAACCTGTGCCCTCGCCTCACGCCCTCTCCGCAAACCGCACCGGCGACGCCAGGAAGCGGTTCCGCAGCAGCGCGATCCAGTCGCCCAGCACCGAGTTGCTCTTTGCCGGTGCCGCAGCCATCATCGCATTGCCGTTTTTCGGCGCGCCCCGGGTGCGCGCCGCAGCTTTCGCCGGCGATTCCGCCTGGATCGCCCCCAGCGCCCGCTCCCGCAGATACGCCGAGACCGTCATCCCCGCGCGCTTCGCGCACTCCTGGAGATGGCGTTCTTCCACCCGCGACAGCCGCACTGAAACCCGCTGCAGCCGTTCCGGCTCTCTCGTCTTTTTGATCTGCGTCCCCGGCTTCCTCTCCACGCTCCTGGCAAGCACCTCCCGGAACGCCTCACCCTTTCCGGCGCGCACTGCCTTTTCCGGCGCTGCCGCCCCGGCCTTCGGTTGCGTCCGGCCGCGGCGCGCCATCGCCCCTACCGGACTCTTCTTCGCTCGCTGTTTTGCCGGCTCAGCCGTTGTCCGCGGCGCCTGCGCGATCTTCTTCGCTGCCGCTGGGCGCCCAGGCGCCCGTTGTTGCGCCTGCTGCGGAGCCGTCTTCACCGTTCCCGCTGCCGTCATCGCCCCAGCCGCTGCTCCCGCCGCCGCATTCCCCCTGGCCGCCGCTGCCGGAGCCTGTGCCGACCCGGCGGCAGGGCAGGGAAGCGCGCCGCTTCCGCCCGTCTCCTTCTGGGCTTCAGCCTTTTTTGCCTCGCCCATCTGCGCTTCGTCCTTCTGCATCTCGGGCTGCATCGCCGCTACATCCGCCGCCGGCCGCGGCACACGCGCAGGCCGCCGGCTCCGCACCTGCCGCAGCGCCTCGTCGTACGGAATCTCCCGCACCCCCTCGACTGGCTTGTGCCCGTTTCCGTTTTCAGCGCCGGCATGTTTTCCCGACCACGCCTGAAACCGGCTCAGGATGTTGTGAAGATCCTCAGCGGAATTCGTCTCTCGTTTCTCCATGCGCCGAGCCTAATCGCAATCTCACGCACTTGAGCAGCCAGATTAAGAATTCTCACAGATCGATTCCGCAATCGGAACCCAAGCTCGATCCCATTTCATTTCGGGAAACCGCGCCACCGCCAACCAGGGACTGGCATCCTCACCCCGTGTTCCTCAGCCCCGCCGCGATCCCGCTGATCGTTCCCGCGATCGCGCGATTCACCTCGTCCGTGTCTTCGCCCGCGCGCTTCCGCCGCAGCAGATCCACCTGGATCAAACTCATTGGGTCCACATACGGATTGCGCAGCAGAATCGATCGCGCCAGCACCGGATTAGCCTCCAGCAATTCCTTCTGCGCGGTCACCGCCAGCACCGCCGCGCGCGTCCGCTCGAACTCTGCCTTCAGCATTCCAAACACGCGCTCCCGCAGCCCCGCGTCCGGAACCAGCGACGCGTACAGCGACGCAATCCCCAGGTCGGCCTTGGCCAGCGCCATCTCCACATTGCGCACCACGTCGACGAACAGCGGAAACTCCGCCATCATCTCTTCCAACAGCCGCGCTCCGCCCGGCCGCTTCGCGTATTCCTCCAGCGCCGTACCCACCCCAAACCACGCCGGCACAAGCAGCCGGCTCTGCGTCCACCCAAACACCCACGGAATCGCCCGCAGGTTTTCGAAGCTCATCTGGCCCTTGCGCCGTGCCGGCCGCGACCCGATCCGCGCGTGCTCCAGCTCGCTCACCGGCGTCGCTACCTCGAAGTACTCCAGCAGCTCTGTATCGCCGAGGATCCGCTCCCGGTACAGCCGGAACGAAATCTCCGACAGCTCCTCCAGCGCCGCCTCCCACTCCGGCCGCATCACGCCGGACAAATGCGCGCCCGGAATCAGCGCGTTCGGCCGCGCCAGCGCATCCAGCGACGCCGCAATCATCAGCTCCAGGTTCCGCTCCGCCAGCACTACATCGGAATATTTCCAGTGCAGCACTTCCCCCTGTTCCGTAATGCGGATCTGCCCCTCGAACGCTCCCACCGGCTGCGCGTAGATCGCGCGATGCGTAGGCCCTCCCCCGCGTCCCACCGTCCCGCCGCGACCGTGGAAGAGCCGCAGCCGCACCCCGCACTCCCGCGCCACCTCGTGCAGCGCCCGGTGCGCGCGGAAAATCTCCCACGTGCTGGTCAGCATCCCGCCGTCCTTGTTCGAGTCGGAATACCCCAGCATCACCTCCTGCGTGTTGTTCCACGAGGCCAGCAGTTTCCTGTATCCCGGCGCGCTCCACAGCTCGCGGCAAATCGCGGGCGCATTCCTCAAGTCTTCAATCGACTCAAACAGCGGCACCGGCATAAGCCCGGGGTCCCCAGCGAACTTGCTCGCTGGGGTGGTCACTCCCGGATCGTGCCCGCTCCCCGCCACCTCCACCCCGCCCAGCCGTGCCAGCCACACCACCGCGGTCACGTCCTCCACGCTCGACGCGCCGCTCACGATGTAGTGCCGGATCGCCTCCGGGCTGCATCCGGCCTTCACCTCTGCGATCGCGCGAAAGGTCTCGATCACGTCCCGCGTCTCCGCGCTCAGCGCCTCCGGCGTCTGCGTCCCCTGCTGCGCGCACCATGCCGACGCTTCTTCAAGAGCCTTCCTGTGTACGCGCGCATGTTGCCGGATATCCAGCGTGTGCAGGTGCAGCCCAAACGTCCTCACCATCACCAGCAGCGGATCAATCAGCGTCTCCGCCAGCCGCAGCCCCTGGTTCGCGGCCAGGCTGCGCCGCACCACCCGCAGATCCTCCAGGAAATCCCCCGCCGAGCAATACCCCGGCATTCCTGCCAGCCCCGACTCCACCGTCTCCGGGTCGTTGCTCGTCTCGCCCGCCGTCTTCAGCAGCCGCGCGCGCACGCACACCAGATACCGCCGGTAGGTCTCGAACTCGAAGCGCGCGCCGAAAATCGCGTCGTCGCTCAGGTGCAGCTCCGCCTCAAAATCCTTCAGCCGCGAGCGCAGCTCATCGCTCACCGGCAGCTGCTGCGCCGAGGTCGTCAGCAGATCGATCGTCTGCTGCAGCCGATCGTCGTAGTGCTCCAGCAGCCGCGTCCGCGCCGCCGCAATCGCCGCCCGCGTCACCTCCGGCGTCACAAACGGATTCCCGTCCCGGTCTCCGCCGATCCACGACCCAAACCGCAGCAGCAGCGGCAGCTCGGGCAGCTCCAGCTCCACGCCGTATTCGCTCTTCAGCGCCGCCCGCACCTCCTCGTACAGCCCCGGCAGTGTCTCAAAGATCGACACGTCGTAGTAGTCCAGCCCCATCCGAATCTCGTCGGTCACCTCCGGCCGCCGGCTCCGCACCTCATCGGTCTGCCACAGCGACGTGATCTCCGCCGTCAGCGCCTCTTCGAGCGCGGCCAGCTCCTCATCGGCCACCGGTATCCGGTCCAGCTGCTCGAGGAATACCCCCATCCGCCGCCGCTTCATCAGCACCGTGCGCCGCGCAATCTCCGTCGGATGCGCCGTGAACACTGGCACCACCAGAATCCGCCCCAGCCACTTCAGCGCCTGCTCTGCCGAGATCCCCGCCTCGCGCATCGCGCGCAGCGTCCCGCGCAGCTCGCCGCGCTGCGCCTCGCGCCGGTCCGCCTCGCCGCTGATCTGCAGCGACAGCCGCCGCCGCTTGCGGTGGTTCGTCTCCGCCAGGTTGATCAGCTCGAAGTAAAACGCAAAGGCCCGGCTCAGCCGGTACGCCTCGTCCACCGGCAGCGTGTTCACTCCCAGCACCGCCATCTGCATCAGGTCTTCGGCCTCGCGCGCGCGTCCCTGCGCCTGCGCCTCGCGCCGGCGGATCGCCGACTGCCGCAGCTCTTCCACCTTGCCGTACAGCTCATCGCCGGCCTGCTCGCGCAGCACCCGCCCCAGCAGCAATCCCAGGGAACGCACATCGCGCCGCAGCGGAGCCTCTTTCAGCTCCCCGCTGCGCGCCTCCAGCTCCGCCAGTCGCGCGCTCCAGCTCTCCGGCTTCCACAACGGCGCCATCTTTCGATTAGAGCATTTCCGCTGTCAACGCGTGCGAGAGGCAATGGGTCGCTCTGCATCTGCACCGGCAATTGCGCCCGAGGAAATCGGCGGGTAAGAACAAGCTGCCATCCTGAGCGAGCCCGCCGAATTCGCTGTGCGCGCGGTTCGCACAGCACGAATTCAGGCGGCGAGTCGAAGGACCTGCGGTTCACTGCGTTGGATCAACGATTGCGCCGCCCCACCCCTCACACCCTCTTCTCCAGAAACCTCAGCCGCGCCAGCACCCGGTCCATCATTTTCTGAATCAGGGATGCCTCAGAATTGGTCATCCACAGCGCATGCTGCCTGCGAACGAGGCGGTCGTAGTCGCTCCGGCCCTGCGCGAGAGCGGTGGCGATCGTTCCGCGATCGTCGCGGATGCCAACCAAATCCAGCCGCATCGCAATTTCGGCGCACTCAACAAGAAAGTCGTCCACTGAAGTCCTCGGGTCATCACCCGGCATAATGCCTCACCAAAGCACGGGATCAGAGCGCAACACCCGTCGAGGGTTTTTTCAGGTGCGGGGCGCCCTGGAGCGCGCCAGGATAGGGCAGCCCCGCATTGGAGGAAGCTGCAAGCCCATGAACCAGCCTGCTGCTGATGAAGAAAAGTCTGCCGCAAATTCATGCCGCCGGGCTGTGATGGAGATCACGTCCGCTGAATGCTTTCAGACACTTCCACCGCCATCCCCCGTATACTCTGCCTCAATCCCATCCCATGCCCCGTATCCGCCCCGTCACCGCCGCCGACATTCCCGGCCTGGCCGCCATCCGCGCCCAGGAATCGCAGACCCAGGAGTTCTGGGAGCAGCGGATTTCCGGCTATCTTGCCGGCACGCACAACCCTCAGCAGGCCCTCCCCGAGCGCGCGGCCTTCGTCGCGGAGCGCGACAGCCTCATCCTCGGCTTCGTCGCCGGCCATCGCACCCGCCGCTTCGGCTGCGACGCCGAGCTCGAGTGGATCAACACCGCCGCCGCGCATCGCGGGCAGGGAATCGCCGCCCATCTCCTCTTCCGGATGGCCGCCTGGTTTGCCGAGCGGCAGTCTTTCCGCGTCTGCGTCAACGTCGCGCCCGACAATGCCCCCGCCGTCGCCTTCTACCGCAAGCACGGCGCCCAGCCGCTCAACCAATTCTTCATGGTCTGGCCCGACATCCGCATCCTTCTCCCGCCGTCTCCGTAATCCCCTCCACCGCACCGCGCCTCAGCGAGTTTTCAGAGAAAGCTGCTGAATCAGAACAAGCCGTCGTCCTGAGCGCGGGGCCGCACGGGCGACCTGGTCAACGGCCGGCGTTCTTTCAAAACTTCTTCGCATGGGAACACTGTGCGATGGCCATTGAAGGGCGAGCGCGGCGGCTCTTACACTGAAGCTGTATGCATGTCCACGGCGCGGCGACCGCATCGATGAAGAAGGTTCTGCGGCTGTCGTTTCTGGCGACGATCGCCTACGTCCTGCTGACGTTGTTTGCGGGGCTGCGGGCGCACTCGCTGGCGTTGATGTCGGAAGCGGGGCACAATACGTCGGATGCGCTGGCGATCGGGCTGTCGTTCGTGGCGGTGTGGTTCCAGACGCGGCCGGCGAACGATCGCAAGACCTTCGGGTACCAGCGAGCCGGGGTGATCGCGGCGTTCCTGAACGCGCTGGCGCTGATTGTGATCGCGGGATGGATCGCGGTGGAGGCCATCCACCGCTTCGGCGCGCCGGCGGCGGTGGAGCCGCACGTGATGATGGGCGTGGCCGCGGCGGGCGTGGCGATGAACGGGGTAATTGCGGCGATGCTGTGGCGGGTGAGCCACGATGTGAATATCCGCAGCGTGTTCATCCACATGCTGGGGGACACGCTGTCGACGGCGGCGGTGATCGTGGGCGGCGCGGCGATCCTGATGACCGGGCGGACGTGGATCGATCCGGCGCTGTCGCTGGGGATTGCGGCGCTGATCGTCTGGTCCTCGATCGCGATCGTGCGGGAGACGCTGAACATCCTGCTGGAGGGAACGCCGCGGGGGCTGTCGCTGGTGGAGATTCGCAACACGCTGGCGCAGATTGACGGGGTGGAGGACGTGCACGATCTGCATGTGTGGAGTCTGGGATCGAACAGCCACGCGCTGGCCAGCCACGTGACGATCGCGGACATTCCGCCGTCGGAGAGCAACCTGATCCTGGACCAGATCAACACGGTGCTGCGGGAACGTTTCCGGATCCACCACACGACGCTGCAGTTCGAGCATGTAGTGTGCGAGACGGCGCATGGATGCCTGATCCCGGTGGACGAGCCGGATGCGCATCATCATCATCATCACGGGCATACGCACGAACACTGAGGGTCGCCCGCGAAGCGCGCCGCATCCACCACAGAGGACACGGAGAGCAGCACAGAGGGGCGATGGATTGGAGCGCGCGGCGGCTGCTATCTCGGCTGAGGGAAGAAACCGCAGGTTCTTCGACTCGCCGCCTGAATGCCTGCTGCGCGCAAAAACGCGCGCAGCGGATTTGGCCGGCTCGCTCAGAATGACAAATTTTTCGCGGGGTCATGCGTTGGATTCCGGTAGCCGATGTGGGTCCCACCCTGTCGCCAACAGCGGCGACAAGGGTGGGGCACCCGGTGAGTCAGCGGGGCGGCCAACGCTACTCGAAGGCCGAGTGTGGGGTGCGGGGCGGGCGCTGCAGAAGGGCGGGGCGAGATTCGGGGATTTCCATGCCGGTCATGGAGGCGATTTTGCGGAGGAGTTCGGGGGGATTCCCCGGAGAGTATTCCTGGTCGGGGGCGGAGAGGCAGAGGCGCTGATCGTTCTGGGCGAGGGCGAGGACTTTGGGCCGGGGATCGAGGGAGTGGGCGAGGCTGACAATGGCGCGGCAGTCCTGCAGGCTGAGGGAATAGCAGAGCAGCAGCAGGTCGAAGGAGCGCGAGGAGAGCAGCGTGGCGGCTTCAGCGAGGCTGCCGGCGAGGCTGGCGTCAGCATATTTCTCGAGGATCAGGCGGCGGGTGCGGTTGAGGACGGGGTCGCCGGAGACGCACAGGATTGCCGTCTTTCCTGCCATGTTGGGCCTTTCTGGAGCACAACGAAAGAGTTCGACAAAGTAACCGGGGCCGCCATCGAACGGACGGCTGATTGGGGATCCGGAGTGCACGGGACGCCCGAAAGAGTTGCCTGAATGGCGCGCAGATTCGGTGCGCGCCAAAGTGTAAAAGCGGTCAGGGAGCGAGCAATTTCTGACCGTTTCGTGCGATCAAACGCGCCTGTCCGGGGGCGAAAGCTTAGTTACGGCCAAAGTATGGCCGGAGGCTGACATCGGCCGACGAAATGCATCCTAAAAAATGGCCGCAGGGACAAGCGGAACGATAATCGCTGTCAGGTGACGGAGTCGGTCTAATACCGAACATATCTGTCTGATAGCGAACATAAAAATCGGGTTCCGATTCATATAATCCGCAACTGAAACGTCCCCGGATTTTCTGCTTCAGGGCATAGACTTTTTGCTGGGGTTCAGCATTGTCCTTGTTCACTGAAGAGCAAGGGAGATATGGCCCAAAATCGATCTGAGAATCTCCTGCTGGAGACCCTCCCCCAACCCTATCGAAGCTCAATCTGTTCCCGTCTGGAGGAAGTAGTACTTCCGGCGGGGACGGTGCTGTTCGAAGCGGAAGAAGTACCGCGCTACGCATGGTTCATCACGGCGGGGCTGGCCTCGAAGATGGTGGCGATGGCCGACGGGCGGAGCGCGGAGATCAGCATGTGCGGGAACGAAGGGGTGGTTCCCTCGTGGCATCTGCTGGGCGGGATGGCCCAGGGTCCGACGCGATGCGTGGTGCAGATGGAAATGAAGGCGCTGCGGATGCCCTTCCCGGAGCTGCAGAGGGAGATGCAGCGGCAGGAGCCGCTGCGGCAGCTGGTGATGCGGGGGGTGCAGCGGCGGTGCATGATTCTGTCGCAGAACGCAGCCTGCAACCGGCTGCACGATGCGGAGCAGCGGCTGGCGCGGTGGCTGCTGACGGCAAGGGACCTGACGGGAACGAACAGCGTGTCGCTGAGCCAGGGATTTCTCGCGGACATCCTTGGGTCGCGGCGGACGACGGTGACGCTGGCGGCGGGGGTGCTGCGAAGGCGGAAACTGATCTCGTACCGGCGGGGGCAGATCCAGATCCTGGACCACGAGAAGCTGAAGAGCGCGGCGTGCGAGTGCTACGAGACGGTGCGGGGACTGTTCCGGAATTTTTACGGGTAGGGATGGTTCGTTCCCACCCGGGAACGAAGTCCCCAGTTGCCGGTTGCCAGTCCCCAGCCGGATCCTTCCTGCCTTGTAGTACGCAGAATACGTGACAAGGAATGCCGCCGGGATGGGAACCGTTCAGCCGCTTCAGGCGATCGCGGGCGCGGGTGGGGCGAGGGTGCGGGCGGGAAGAAAGACGCGAAGGCAGGCGCCGCGCAGACCGGGATCGCCGCTCTCGGCAAGCCGGATGGCGCCGCCGTGCTTCTGCACAATGCCCATGCTGACCCAGAGGCCGAGGCCGGTGCCGTCGGCTCCCTTGGTGGTGAAAAACGGCTGAAAGATGCGGGAGGCGGCGTCGGGAGAGATGCCGGGGCCGCTGTCGGCGACCTCGACGATGGCGCCCGCGCCGTCCAGCTCGCCGGCGTCGGCCTTTTCCATGCGAATGCGGATGCGGCCTTTGGGGCCGGCGGCTTCCATGGCGTTGACGATGAGGTTGGTAAAGACCTGGCGCAGCTCGGCGGGGTAGCCCTCGACAAAGAGAGAGCCGTCGGGGTGGGCGTCGACGCGAATGCCCTGGTGCTGCAGGCGGCGGTCGAGCAGGAGCAGGACGCCCTCAATGAGCTCGCCCAGGTCGACGCGCACGGGGGTGCGCGGCTCGCGATAGAGGCTGAGCAGGGTGCGGCTGATCTGCATGGTGCGGCTGAGCTCCTGCTGAGCGAGGCGGAGGTATTCGGCGCGCTGGGCGGGATCGGCCTCGTCGCCGATGAGGAAGTGGAGGTTGGCGACCGAGTCGAGGGGATTGTGGATCTCGTGGGCGATGCTGGCGGCGAGGCGGCCGGCGACGGCGAGTTTCTCCGAAGCGATGAGCGCGGACTCCATGCGGCGCTCCTCGGTGACATCGCGGAAGACGAGGACGACGCCGATGATTTCGCCGGAGCCGCTGGCGATGGGAGCGGCGCTGTCGTCGATGACGTACTCCCGGCCGTCGCGGCCGATGAGCAGGGTGTGATTGGCGAGGCCGATGACGTGGCGCAGGCGAAGGACCTTCTCGACGGGATTGTCGACGGGCTGCCGGGTGGTCTCGTGGACGATGCGGAAGATTTCAACGAGGGGATGGCCTTTGGCTTCGGCGAGGGTCCAGCCGGTCAGGCGGGCGGCGACGGCGTTCATAAAGGAGACGCCGCCGTGGAGGTCGCAGGCGATGACCGCGTCGCCGATGGATTCGAGGGTGGTCTGGAACCACTGCTGGCTCTCGAAGAGCTCTTCGGAGCGCTGGGTGATCTGATCGATGCTGAGCTGATAGCTGCCGGAGACGGCGCGGACGTGATGGCGGGTAAACAGGGCGAGAAAGATCCCGATGAGGAGGGCGGAGGCGAGCAGGGAGACGATCTCGCGGCGCTGGAGGGCCCGGGCGCGGAGGTACTGGGCTTCGCGCAGGGTGGATTCATGGAGCAGCATGCCGTGGGTGGTGGCGCGGATAGCGTCCATGAGGTCTTTGCCGTGCCGGTCGAGGCGAGGATCGGCGGGCGCGCTGCCGGAGAGCACGGAGTTGGCGAAGTTGAGCCAGGCAGCGTAGCGGCTGCGGAGCTGGCGGAGGGAATCGCTCTGGACGGGATCGAAGGCGACGAGGTTGTGCAGCGATCCGAACTCGATCTGGATGGGGCCGGCGGCAGCCTGCCAGGGAGCGAGCATGACGGGATCGTGGGTGAGCTGAAATCCGCGCAGCCCCGTTTCCTGGTCGATGAGGTGGCCCTGGAGGATGTCGAGCTGGGCACTGACCCGGTCGCTGTGGTCGAGCTGGCGCTGGGCGCCGATGGCGGCGAGAATCTGCCAGGCCATAAGACCGGCCATGAGGACCAGGAGCAGGATGGGCAGAGTGACGAGCTGACGAACGGTGCGATGGAACTGCGGAGGGTTCACGCGGGATCTCCGGAGGCGGATGCGCCGGCGGTTGCGAGCATGAGGCGGAGTTTGCTGAGGAGCTGGAGCGGGCCCTCGCCCTTGAGGAGGGTGACATCGGCCAGCGCGACCACCTCCGCGGGCAGGTTGATGTACGCGGAGAGCAGCATGATGGGGACGTGGGGGCGTTCGCGGCGCATGGCCTGGGCGACGGCGCCGCCGTCCATCTCGGGCATGTAGTAGTCGAGCACGACGCCGTCGACGATCTCGGTGCGGAACAGAGATAGGCCGGTGAGGCCGTCGGTGGCGGTGAGCACGCGAAATCCAGCGCGCTCCAGAACGGTGCGGCGAATCTGGAGGCCGAGCGCCTCGTCGTCGATGCAGAGAATGATGGGACTGCTGGCGGACACGAAATCTGGTCTCAAATGCCCGGGGCCTGGGGAAGCAATCGGCGTCGAGCAGCCTTGAGGCAGCCGGGAAAAATGGCCGACAAACTTGGGGGAGTATAGCATTCGCGGGCCACGCAAAGGTAAGGAAAAGATGGCGGTTGGGGGGTGGAATTGGTGCGGATGGCCCGGCCGGATGGAGTAGCCAACGAGGTACCCGGGGCCCCGGGTGGAATTCACGGAACGTTTGCATTCTGTTTGCCCCGTCGCGATAGGCTGGTGGCGGAGCGGGCCCGATTTTTCGGCCGCGCGGGAAAGGACCAATCGCTTGAGCCAGACAATTTTTGTGCTTGAGGACGACGCGGACATTGCGCGGCTGATCCAGCATCACCTGGAGGCCGCGGGGTTCCAGGCGCGGGTGTACGGAGCGCCGGGAGGGCTGGTTCCGGATGCGGAGCGGCAGGCGCCGGCGCTGTTCCTGCTGGACATCATGGTGCCGGGCGGGGACGGGCTGGATTTGTGCCGGCGGCTGAGGAATCACTCGTCGCTGAGCACCATCCCGATCATCTTTGTGACGGCACGGGCGGGAGAAAACGACCGGGTGCTGGGGCTGGAGCTGGGTGCGGACGATTACATCACCAAGCCGTTTGCGCCGCGGGAGCTGCTGGCGCGGGTGAAGGCGGTGCTGCGGCGCTTCGAGCGGCCGGCGCCAACCTCGGCGGTCGCTTTCGAGGACGTGGAAATCGACGCCAGCGCGATGCAGCTGAAGGTGCGGGGCGAGCTGACGACGACTACGGCGACGGAATTTCGGCTGCTGGACTACCTGGCGCGGCACCCAGGGCGGGTCTTCAGCCGCGACCATCTGCTGGACGCGGTGTGGGGCGATGCGCGCTTCGTCACGCCGCGATCGGTCGACGTCTACGTGCGGCGCATCCGGGAAAAGATCGAGAGCGATCCGGAGAACCCCCGGTACCTGAAGACGGTGCGGGGCGCCGGATATCGATTCGAGATCCCGAAGGCGATGGAGCGGGCGGCAGCGGCGGCGAGCTGAGGGTGAGCCAGTCCCCAGTTGCCAGTCCCCAGTGGCCAGTTGCCAGTTCCAAGTTGGCAGTTGCCGGGGGAGCGTCCCACCCGGTTGCTGAGTGGGGGACAAGCGTAGGGCAACCGGGGCCATTGGGATGTGCTTTCCGACGTCTGCCCAAAACCGGGCGGATGTGGGGTACCCGGCACCCGGCATAGGATGGTGCCATGACGATTCAGGAGCTGTTGCGGCTGGAGTTCGACGAGGAAGCGGCGAGCACGCGGAAGATGCTGGAACGGGTTCCGGAAGCGAGCCTGGGCTGGAAGCCGCATGAGAAGTCGATGACCCTGGGGCGCCTGGCCTCGCATGTGGCGGATCTGCCGAACCGGTGCGCGGCGATTGTCGACCACGACGAGCTGGTGCGGCCGGTGAACTACACACCATTTGCGGCAGGATCGGCGAAGGAGCTGGTGGAGCGCTTCGACAGCGCGAGCGCGGAGGCGCGAAGAGCGCTCGGGGAGCTCGGCGACGAACAACTGGCGGCGACGTGGACGATCAAGTTTGGCGAGCGCACGATCGCTTCGCTGCCCCGAGCGATGGCGCTGCGGCGGGTGTTTCTGGATCACCTGATCCATCATCGCGGACAATTGAGCGTGTATCTGCGGCTGCTCGACGTGCCGGTGCCGGGGATGTACGGGCCGTCGGCCGACGACGCGCGATGAACCGGCCGGACTCTGCGCGTGAAAATGGTGTAATGGCAGCATCCAGGAAGGGTGCGTGACAGGCAGAGTCTTCTCAAAACTGCTGTTTTCGTTTGTGGTGGTGCTGTGCCTCTGCACAGGGGTGCTGGATCTTTCCTTCCGCAACATCGTGGACCACTCGCTGCACGAGGAAGCGCGGGTGGCGCAGATGGGCCCGGCGCAGGAAGCGGCGGCGCTGCACATTCTGCGGCGCGACCTGCTGACCGCTTCTCTGCTGTCTCTGGTGCTGGCGACGCTGGTTTCGGCGTGGATTGCGCGGCGGATGGCTTCGCGGCTGCGCCGCATCGTGGCATTTTCGAGCCGGATCGCGGCGGGTGATTTCACCGCGCGCATCGAGGAAGAAGACGGGGACGAGATCGGGGAAGTGGCGCGCGCGCTGGACGCGACGGCGGTGCGGCTGGAGCGGTCGTTCCAGGCGCTGGAGAGCAAGCAGCGGGAGCTGGCGGCGCTGCTGGACTCGATGCAGGAGGCCGTGGTGGCCGTGGACGCGGCGTCGCAGGTGAGCTGGTCGAATGCGGTGATGCAGCGGATCGCGCCGGGAGCGGCACGCGCGGGGCGGGCGCTGGTGATGACGGTGCGCGATCCGGAGGTGCTGGCCTGCGTGGAAACGGCGCTGCGGGAGCGGCGAATCCGGAGCGGCAAGGCGACGGGGATGGTGCCGGGGCGCGCGTATGAGGTGAGCGCGGCGCCGACGCCGGACGGCGGCGCAGTGGCGGTGCTGCACGACGTGACGGAGATCGAGCGGGCGGAGAAGACGCGGCGGGATTTCATCGCCAACGTGTCGCACGAGCTGCGCACGCCGCTGACGTCGATTTCCGGTTACGTGGAGACGCTGCTGGAAGACGAGAAGCGGCTCTCGGAGCACGCGCGGGAGTTCATGGCGATCATCCTGAAGAACGCGCGGCGAGTGAACCGGCTGACCGAGGATCTGCTGGCGCTGGCGCAGGTGGAATCGGGAGAGCACAAGCTGAAGGTGCAGCCGGTGCGGGCGTCGGCGCTGGTGGAGGACGCGATCGAATCGCTGGCCGGGCTGGTGGTGGAATCCGACGTGACGCTGGAGGCGGGCGCGACGACGGATGCGCCGGTGCTGGCCGACGTGGACGCGATGACCCAGGTGTTCGGAAACCTGATCGAGAACGCGGTGAAATACGGCGGAGCGGGTGGACGGGTGATGGTGGGAGCGCGCCCCATCGAGGACGCGGTCGAGTTCTTCGTGCAGGACTTCGGGCAGGGAATCCCGAGCGAGCATCTGGGGCGAATCTTCGAGCGATTTTATCGGGTGGACAAGGCGCGGTCGCGGGAGTCGGGGGGAACGGGGCTGGGGCTGGCGATCGTGAAGCACATCGTGCTGGCGCACGCAGGGACGATCCGGGCAGAGAGCGAGATGGGGGCAGGGTCGACGTTTTTGTTCACGCTGCCGCTGGCGCCGATCGGGACAGGGACGGGTGCGGAGAAGGAAACCTCCAGGGTTGCCCCGCACTGAATCACCCGGCACTACAATGAACTATGCCCACCAGGACTGTGCATGCTGTCTGCTCGCACGACTGTCCGGATTCGTGCGGAGTGCTGGTCACGATCGACGAGGGCGGGCGCGCGACCAAAGTCCAGGGCGATCCGAAGCATCCGGTGACGCGCGGATTTCTGTGCGGCAAAGTGGCGAAGTATCTGGACAGGGTGTATGCGCCGGACCGGCTGCTCTACCCAATGCGGCGGCGGGCGGGCGTGGCCAAAGGCGCGCTGGAGCGGGGACGCGAGGCGGAAGCGTTCGAGCGGATCAGCTGGGATGAGGCGCTGGAGACGATTGCGAAGCGCCTCGAGGAAATTTCCGGCAAATATGGGCCGGAGTCGATCCTGCCCTACTCGTACGCGGGAACGATCGGGGTGCTGGGCTACGGATCGATGGACCGGCGATTCTTCTACCGGCTGGGAGCGTCGCAGCTGGACCGGACGATCTGCGCGACCACCGGCGGCGAGGCGCTGCTCTCGGTATACGGGCGGAAGCTGGGCACGGACACCGAAGCGTTCCGGCACGCGAAGCTGATCCTGGCGTGGGCGGCGAACGTTCACGGGAACAACATCCATCTGTGGCCTTTCATCGAAGAGGCGCGGCGCCATGGGGCGCGGCTGATCGTGATCGATCCCTACCCGACGCGGACGGCGCGGGCTGCGGACTGGCATCTGGCGATTCGGCCGGGAACGGATTCGGCGCTGGCGCTGGGAATAATGCACATCCTGGTGCGCGACGGGCTCGACGACCGCGAATATGTGGAGCGGTGGACGCACGGCTTCGAACAGCTGCGGGAGCGCATCGCGGAGTATCCGCCGGAGCGGGTGGCGGCGCTGACGGGGATTGCCATCGAGGACATCGAGAAGCTGGCGCGCGAGTACGGGACAACGCAGCCGGCGGTGATCCGGGTGAATTACGGCGTGCAGCGCAGCGAAAACGGCGGCGCGGCGATGCGCGCGATCGCCATGCTGCCGGCGCTGACAGGGGCGTGGAAGCAGCTGGGCGGAGGATTGCAGCTCTCGACGAGCTCGGCGTTTCGCTGGAACAGCGCGGCGGTGGAGCGGCCGGACCTGATGATGGCGAGCCCGCTGGGACGCGAGGCGCGGGTGGTGAATATGTCGCTGCTGGGCGAGGCGCTGACGGAGATGCGCGACCCGGCGGTGCAGGCGCTGTTCGTCTACAACTCGAATCCGGCGGCGGTGGCGCCGGACCAGAGCGCGGTGCTGCGGGGGCTCAGGCGCGAGGATTTATTCACGGTGGTGCACGACCTGTTCTTCACCGACACGGCGGATTACGCGGACATGGTCCTGCCGGCGACCACGTTTCTGGAGCACAAGGACATTCAGGGCGCCTACGGGCACTACTACGTGCAGCTGTCGGAGCAGGCGATTGCGCCGCTGGGCGAGGCGCGTCCGAATGTGTGGCTGTTCGCGCAGCTGGGGCAGCGGATGGGATTCGAGGAAGAGTGCTTCCGCGACAGCGCAGACGATCTGATCGATCAGGCGCTGGGTGCGGACCAGCCCGAGCAGCAGTATGCGTGGATGCAGGGGATCACGCAGGAGACGCTGCGCTCGGCGGGGGGCATGGAGCGGCTGAAGTTCCCCGAGGAGCGGGAAGGCCGGTTCCAGCCGTTTGCGGAGGGACCGTTTGCAACGCCGAGCGGCAGGATCGAGTTTTATTCCGAGGCGCTGGCGGCGCGCGGAGTGGATCCGCTGCCGGGGTATGTGCCGGCGGCGGAGTCGCGGCAGGGCGCGGGGCAGCAGCGGTATCCGCTGGAGTTTCTGCCGCGAAAGGCGGACAACTACATGAACTCGACGTTCGCGAATCTGCCCGGACATCAGGGGATGGAGACGGCGCACGCGGGGGTGCTGGAGATGCATCGTGAAGATGCGGCGGCGCGGGGCATCGCGGACGGAGACGCGGTGGACGTGTTCAACGATCGCGGCAGGCTGCGGCTGCGCGCGCAGGTGCACGCCAACGGTCACGGCGTAGCCGCGGGAGTGGTGGCGGCGCGCATGACGTGGAACAAGCTGTCGGAGGGAGGACACAACGTGAATCTGCTGACTTCGCAGCGGCTGTGCGATTTCGGCGGCGGCCCGACCTTCTACTCGGTGCTGGTGGAGGTGGAGCGAGCAGAGCGGCCGACAGCGAAGAGCTGCTGAATCCGATAAACTACGGGAAAAATCAGCAGGCAGGGCCCGTGGGAGAACGTGATGGAAGCAGCGGCGGCGAGCGGGTGCAATCAGGGCAGCAGAGACGAGCGGCGAAGCGCGGCGAGCGCGGGGCGCGGGCATGAAGCGCGCTGATATAATCGCCTTTTCCCAAAGATTGGCCCGATTTTGAGCAGTGAGGGTGTGCCTATTTTTCCCGTGAACTTCTGGAGCGCAGGCTCCCCGCAGGTAGCAGGCAGGAAGTTGCGCCGAGTTTTGGGGCGCTCCCTGATGTTGGCTCTCGTTCTTACGCCCGTGCCGGGGGCGATACGGCTGCATGCACAGGAGACGGCGGCGGCGGGGACAACGGCTCCGGCGGCGGGGCAGACCATCGTCGGCATCCGGGTGATCGGCACGCGGCGCATCCCGCAGGAAGCGGTGAAGGCGCGCATGTTCAGCCACGTGGGCGAGCCCTACGATCCGCTGACGGTGGAGCGGGACTTCAACTCGCTGTGGAACACGGGCTACTTCGAGGATGTGCGGATCGAGAAGGAAGACACGCCGCAGGGCGTGGTCCTGGACGTTTACGTGCGGGAGAAGCCGACCATCCGGGAGATCCACTACAAGGGCAACAACTCGATCACCGAGTCGGACATCCTGGAGCGGTTCAAGAAGGAAAAGGTGGGGCTCTCGCAGGAGAGCCAGTACGATCCGGCGCGCATCGCGCACGCGGTGACGGTGATCAAGCAGATGGAGGCGGAGCACGGCCACCAGTTCGCCACGGTGCGGACCGAGGTGAAGGACATTCCGCCGGCGTCGGTGGAGCTGGACTTCAACATCAAAGAAGGGCCGACGGTGAAGGTGGGCAAGATCACCTTCAGCGGGAACCGGCACCTGAGCTCGCGGGTGCTGCGGGAATCGATGTACAACCTGCGCCCGATCGGGATTCCGCATTCGATCTTCCTGGAGAACCTGTTTGCGCGCACCTACGACGCCAGCAAGCTGGAAGAAGACTCGGAGCGGGTGCGGTTCGCGTATGAGGATCGTGGATACATGCGCGGCGGCCCGGTGGGTGAACCGATCACGCACCTGCGCAACGAATCGGGGCTGTCGCTGTTCACGTTCCGGCCGCGCCGGGGCAAGCGCATCGACATCCACATGAACATCGACGAAGGCGAGCGCTACCGGCTGTCGGGGATCACCTTCACGGGGAACAAGGCCGTATCGAACACGCGGGCGCTGCGCGCCATCTTCAACATGAAAGACGGCGAGTGGTTCAACCGGACGGCGTTCGCCAAGGGGCTGGATAACCTGCACAAGGCGTACGGGCAGCTGGGGTACATCAACATGACGGCGGTGCCGAACCCCACCTTCGACGAGACGAAGCACACCATCTCGTGGAACATCGACATCGACGAGGGCAAGCAGTTCACCGTGTCGAGAATCGAATTCCAGGGCAACACGGTGACGCGCGACTTCGTGATCCGGCGCGAGCTGCTGCTGCAGGAAGGGCAGGTGTACAACAGCCACCTGTGGGAGCTGAGCCTGCTGCGCCTGAACCAGCTGGATTATTTCAATCCGCTGAAGGTGGACCAGGACACGGAGACGCACCAGAACACCGAAGAAGGCACGGTGGACCTGCTGCTGAAGGTGCAGGAAAAGGGCAAGAACCAGATCGGCCTGAATGGCGGAGTCAGCGGCTACTCGGGAGCGTTCCTGGGGCTGAACTATCAGACCAACAACTTTCTGGGACTGGGCGAGACGCTGAGCGTGCAGGCCAACGCGGGCAGCCTGGCGAGGAACCTGCAGTTCGCGTTCAACGAGCCGTACGTGAGGAACAAGCCGCTGGACCTGGGCTTCCAGGTATTCGACAGCAAGACGGACTTCAACGCGTCGAAGAGCTACTCGCTCACCGGGTCCTCGAACCTGAGCGCGGCGACGAGCTCGCTGCTGCAGAACTACAACCAGGGGCGGAAGGGATTCACGCTGTCGGCGGCCTACCCGGTGAGGCGCTTCAACCTGTTCGGATTCTCGCGCGTGGGCGCGACGTATGCGTGGGACAGCTCGACGGTGCGGGCGTTCAACGCGGCATCGACAAACCTGTTCGAGGTGCTGGCGTTCCGGAGCGGCATCCAGGGGCAGAATGCGCTGGAAGGCATCATCACCAGCTCGGTGCTGTTCAGCTACAACTCCAGCAACGTTGACAGCAACTACCTGCCGCACTCGGGGCAGTCGCTGGCGGCGTCAGTGCAGCTGGCCGGGCTGTGGGGCAGCGTGCGCTACGTGCGGCCGGTGGTGGAGTACAAGCGCTACACCCCGATGAAGGGCTTCTGGTTCAACAAGGCGGGGCGGAACACCCTGGGAGTGCGCCTGCAGGCGATCTACATTGCGGGATTCAGCGGAGACGTGGCGCCGCCGTTCGACCGGCCGGTGGCGGGCGGCGAGAACGACCTGCGCGGATTCGACACGCGCACGGTGGGACCGTACGGCTTCGTGCCGACGCGGGTGCTGTTCAACCTGATGAACCCGGACGGATCGATCGTGCCGCGCGATCCGACGAATCCGAAGCTGGGAGCCGTGCAGGTACCGCTGCCGGTGTACGGGATTGCCACCACGGGCGGCGACACCGACTTTACGTGGAACACGCAGTACATGATCCCGATCTACGGGCGCACGGTGGGCTTCAACATCTTCAATGATTTCGGCATGGACATGTCGGTGAGCAAGGGGCAGCTGCGCCAGAGCCCGGAGGGAATCGACAGCCTGAACGCGCCGCTGTACGGGTGCCCGAACCACGTGAACGGGACCTGCCAGGGCGGGCAGCAGATCCGGTTCGACAGCTACATCGAGCCGATTCCGGGCACCAACTATGTGCCGCGGGATTCGGCCGGCGGCGAGCTGGACGTGATGATGCCGATCATCAACGCGCCGTTCCGGATCTACTACGCGGTGAATCCGCTGAAGCTGTTCGACACCTTCAGCCGTCCGAACCTGATCACGCGGAGCATGTTCCCCTCGGGCGGAGACGGCGACTACTCTTACGCAGTGGCGCAACAGCTGTACAACGGGCTGTACGTGCTGCGCGAGCCGAGCAAGACGTTCCGGCTGACCGTGAGCACTACGTTCTGAGGGACGCAGCTGGGGGCGCGCAGATACCACAGGTGCGGGGAGGAGTGGTTTGACGGCACCTGTGCGCGGCCCTATAATTTGCCCAAGTTCCTGAGAATTTCTCTCTATCCGCGACTCTGTATTCCGGGCGGAAAATCGATGCCTGGAGCCCGCTCCGGATATCTGTCGGAGAGCGGCCATCAGAGAGCGAAATCGGGCGAGGCCCACCAAGGAAACCGAAGGAGTTTGTGAAATCCATGAAGCGTATGTTGTCTCTCGTATGCGTGCTCGCGTCCGGACTGGGCGCAGGAGCCGTAGCTCAGGCAGCGCCGGCCAGGCCGGATGCGGCCCCTGGCGCGCCGGTGACGATCACCGGCGCCTCGAAAATCGCCGTCATCAACTTCCAGCAGGCGGTGGGACAGACGAACGAGTTCCAGCGCGATCTGGCCGACCTGCGGAAGAAGTACGAACCCCGCGCCCAGGCTCTGCAGACGCTGAACGATCAGATTGAAGCGGAGAAGAAGGCGCTGCAGGACGGGGGAACTACGCTGAGCGATGCGGAGCGCCAGCAGAAGCTGCACGATATCGACGACAAGACGAAGAACCTGCAGCGGTCGGCGCAGGACCTGCAGAACGACGAGCAGTCGGACGGGCAGGAGACCTTCCAGCAGGTAGGCCAGAAGGTGTTCGACGCGATGTCGACCTACGCGCAGCAGCACGGCTTTGGGGTGGTGCTGGACGCGAGCCAGCAGAACAGCGGCGTGCTTTGGCTGACGCCGGGAGCGGACATCACGTCAGCGGTGGTGGAAGCGTACAACGTGAAGTCGGGAATTCCGGCTCCGGCGGCGGTGCCCTCGGCGCCAACGCCGCACCCGGCAGCTCCGAGAACGCCGACGCACTAAGGCGTCCCTGGCAGACAAGAGGCTTTGGGGCGGCGTCCGGTTCAGGATCGCCGCCTAAAGTTTCGCTGTGGGTGGAAAGCTGTGGAAATTCCTGTGGAAGAATCGCCGCCCCGCAGCGGGTCATTCTTCGATAATCCCGGGTTCCCGGCGAAGAAGCGGAAAGTTCCCTGCTAACTTTAACAAAATCTGATAGTTGACGGATGGCGTTGGCGCCAGGTCGTATTACCTGGACCAAGTTACTGCGGAACAACCTTTTTTCTTTTCCACAAATGCGAATGAAACGGCCGTAAACGTGGCGCGCGTTTTGCGCTCTGCCGCGAGGGGGCTGATCGGACAGTTGGGGACGAAGGGAAGGGGGCCGAGAGGGGTTTCAGGGGCTCCGGGGCCCTTGCCCCTTTGCGTTCCCTGCGGCACGACTCGCAGCCCTCGGGAGCGAGCTCGCCGGAACCACGCTGAAGCTGCGCCCTGAGACAAACCCTCAAAACAATTCCTGAGCGAACCGCCGCGTGGGGAGCCTAGCGGATGATGCCCCGTTCGGATTTCCCGACAAAATCCACCAGGTACTGCACGTCCTCGGTTTCGATCCCCTCCGCACGCAGGGCCTCCATCGCCTGAGCGATGTTCATTTTCGAGGAGAGCAGGAGGCGGTAGGCGTGGTGGATGGCGCGGATGCGGCTGCGGTCGAATCCGCGGCGCTCAAGGCCGACTTTGTTGATGCTGTAGGCATGGACCTCGCGTTTGGCTGAGGTGAGGGAGAACGGCAGGACGTCCTGGGTGATGGTGGTGCCTCCGCCGATGTAGGAGTGGCGGCCGATGCGGCAGAACTGGTGGACGGGACAGAGCGCGCCGACGGTGGCGTAGTCCTCGACGGTGACGTGGCCGGCAAGGGTGGCGCCGTTGGCGAGGATGCAGTGGTCGCCGATGAGGCTGTCGTGGCCGATGTGGGTATAGGCCATGATGAGGCAGCCGCTGCCGACGCGGGTGGCGCCGCCTCCGCCGGCGGTGCCGCGAGAGATGGTGACGCACTCGCGGATGGTATTGCCGTCGCCCATGGAAACGCCGGTGGGCTCGCCGCGGTATTTCAGGTCCTGAGGGGCGACGCCGACGCTCGAAAAGGGGAAGAAGCGGTTGCGGGCGCCGGCGGCAAGATGACCGTCGAGGACGACGTGGGAGACCAGCTCGCAGTCTTCGCCGAGGACGACGTTGGGGCCGATGGTGCACCAGGGACCGACGGAGCAGGATTCAGGAACGACCGCAGTCGGCGCGATGATCGCGCTGGGGTGGATGCTCACTCCTGGGTCACCATTTCGGGGGCGGGTTCGGGCGCGGCCGGGGCGGGTTCGTGGCGGCGCGGCACGAGCTGACACATGACGATGGCTTCGCAGGCGAGCTGGCCCTCGACGGTGACGCGGCCGTCCATTTTGACGGCGCGGGAGCGCCAGTTGATGACGTTGATCTCAATGCGGAGCTGGTCGCCGGGGACGACGGGGCGCCGGAATTTGGCGCGCTCGATGCCGGTGAAGACCATGAGCTTGTTCTCGCGGTCGGGGACTTCGGGCAGCAGGAGGGTGCCGCCGGCCTGAGCGATGGATTCGACGACCAGAGCGCCGGGCATGATGGGGTAATCGGGGAAGTGGCCCTGGAAAAACGCCTCGTTGATGGTGACGTTTTTGATGGCGACGATGCGCTTCTTCCGCTCGACCTCGACGATGCGGTCGATGAGCAGGAAGGGATAGCGGTGGGGCAGGATGGCCATGATGTCGCCGATTTCGAGCACCTGGCGGCCGTCGAGGATGGGGTTGGAATTCTCCATAGTTCGCAGCGGTGATTATAACGGGGGGTGCGGGGTTGATGCGCCATTTTCGGCGTGTGAAGGGGTGGCTGATGGCGTCGACCGCGAAGCAGTCTGAAATCTCCGCCTGATGAGCATCGCGCGAGCCCACCCTGTCTCCTCGAACGGCACGATGAGACAAGGGTGGGGCACCCGGCTGTCTGCCCCACTCAAGCCAAAAGAGGGCTTGAATGGGCCACCCGTCGGGTTCAGCGAAGGGCGAGGAGCGCGAGGGCGAGGGAGATGGGCATGACGAGGAGGCCGACGCGGAGGAATTGCCATGCGGTGATCTCCTCGTGCTCACGGCGCAGGGCGATGAGCCAGAGGATGGTGGCGAGGGATCCGGTGACGGAGAGGTTGGGGCCGAGATCGACGCCGATGAGAACGGCGTGAGCGATGACCGGAGCGTGCGCGACCTGGCGAAGCGCGGAGCCGGCGGCAAGGCCGACGGGAAGGTTGTTCATGGCGTTGGAGAGCGCGGCGACGGCAAAGGCACTGACGAATTTGCCAGATCCGTCAGGGGTATGCGCGAGCCAATGGAGAGCGTCCTGGGCCATGCGGGTGAGGCCGGCGCGATTGAGGGCGGAGACCAGAATGAAGAGGCCGGCGACGAGCGGAAGGACGCTCCAGGAAACCTGGCGCAGGGCGGTGCGCGGGGCGCTGCGATCGAGGGTAGCGACGAGGATCATAGCCAGGATGGCGGCGGCAAGGGTGGGAGCGCCGAGGGGGATTCCGAATCCTGATGCCACGAGCAGGGCGGCGGCGGCGATGAGGATGCCGAGGAGGGCGAGGCGTCCGGCGGGCTGGAGACGCGCGGGAAGCTGGGCGGAGGCGACCGGCTCGGCCAGCTCGCGGCGCTCGATGATCCGCAAAACGAGGAAGGTTGCTGCGACGGCGGCGAAGGCTGGCAAGAGCAGAGCGCGCAGCCAGGCGCCGAGTGGCGGCAGGTGTGGCTGGAAGACGACGAGATTGGCGGGGTTGGAGATGGGCAGCACGAAACTGGCGGCGTTGGCGACCATGGCGCAGGCGAGCAGGCAGGGGCGGGGGTGAACGCGGGCGCGGCGCGCGGCGGCGAGGACAGCGGGGGTAAGCACGACCGCGGTGGCATCGTTGGAGAGCAGCGCGGTGACGATGGTTCCGGAGAGATAGACGAGGAAAAACAGGCGGGATGAGGAGCCGCGGGCGCGGCGGACGGCGATTTCGGCGATCCAGTCGAAGACGCCTTCTTCGCGCGCGAGCTCGGCGAGGATCATCATGCCGGCAAGGAAGAGGCAGACGTCGAAGCCCTGGCGGACGGTGTGGAGGGCGGCGGAAAGCGGGATGAGGCGCGCGGCGACGAGGAGCAGGGCGGCGCCGCCAATCCAGATCCATTCGGGGATGGAGCGGGGGCGGAGCAGCATGAGGAGAATGCCGGCGAGGAAGACGAGCCAGATGAGGGCGACGGTCAAGGGCGGGAATCCTGGAAAAACCGGGACGGAACGAGAGACCCGAACTACACTATAGCGGGGGTATCTCCCGCCCTCCCAGACAGCCTGGCAGGGGGCGCAAGCTGCGGACGCCAGCGGAGAGGCAGAAAGTGACGATGTCGGAGCGTCTGTATTACGACAATTCTTTTCTGAAGGCGTTTACGGCGACGGTACGCGACATCCGCGAAGTAGCGCGCGGGGAGGGCGAGTCGCTGTGGCAGGTGGCGCTGGACCGGACGGCGTTTTATCCGGAGAGCGGCGGGCAGCCGTGGGACACGGGCATGCTGAGCGCGGTGTCGCGCGGCGGCGCGGAGCTGGACGTGGCCGTGGAGAGCGTGGAAGAAGACGATCATGGCGAAGTGTGGCACCTGGTGCGGAAGCCGCTGGCGGTGGGCACGCATGTGGAGGCGCAGATCGACTGGGAGCGGCGCTTCGATCATATGCAGCAGCACACCGGGCAGCATCTGCTGTCGGCGGTGTTCCTGAAGGAACTGCAGGCGCCGACGGTGTCGTTCCACCTGGGGGAGCACGTTTCGACGATCGATGTGGCCTGCGGGCCGCTGGCGCAGCACAGCCTGGAGCGCGTGGAGCGGCTGGCGAACGAGATCATCGCTGAAGACCGGCCGGTAACGGTGCGCCAGGTGGCGCGGGCCGAAGCCGACGCCATGCTGGCCAGCGGCGAGCTGCGCAAGCTGCCGGAACGCAACGGGCAGATCCGGCTGATCGAGATCGCGGACTGCGACCGCAACGCATGCGGGGGAACCCACGTGCGGTCGACGGGACAGATCGGCGGCCTGCTGGTGCGCGGCGTGGAGAAGGTGAGCCGCGGAGTGCGGGTGGAGTTTGCCTGCGGGCTGCGCGCGGTGCGTACGGCGCGGGCCGACGCGGCGATCCTGGGCAAGGCGACGGCGGCGCTGAGCGTGGGCGCGGCGGATCTGCCGGCAGCGGTGGAGCGGCTCATCGCGGAGTCCAAGGCAAACGCGAAAGAGCGGCAGCGGCTGCGCGAAGATCTGGCGGCGTACCACGCGGCGCGGCTGGCGGTGGAAGTGCCGATCGCAAACGGACTGCGGCTGGTGATGCGCTCGTGGAAAGATCGCGACCGGGAGTACGTGAAGCTGCTGGCGTCGCGGACGGCGGCAGCGGCGCCGGAGACGGTGGCGGTTTTCTGCGCGGAAGAGACCGATCCGGCGCGGGTGGTGGTGGCGCGGAGCATGGACCTGGACCTGGACTGCGGACGCCTGCTGCGCGAGGCGCTGACGCAGCTGGGACTGCGCGGGGGTGGGTCGCCGGATCTGGCGCAGGGCGAGGTTCCGGCGAAGCTGGTCCCGGGCCTGTGCAGCTCGCTGGCGGAATCGATTCGCCAGGCAAGGGCGGGCCGCGCGGTGCAGGCCGAGGCAGATGCGGTCCGCCGGAGAATACCGTAAAATCGAAGAGGTTCATCCCTGCCGGTTGTGGGGCTATAGCTCAGCTGGGAGAGCGCATCGTTCGCAACGATGAGGTCGTCGGTTCGATCCCGACTAGCTCCACCAAAAACTGTCAAAATTTGGTTGCGCCGGAGGTTCGGCGCGCGTCGCTCGGCCATGATTTCGCCTGCGAGCTACCACCCCATCGCTCAAAGGCGGCGCGTCGGGGACCTGAGAATTGCGCTGCGCTCACGCCCGCAAAGTGGCTCAGGGTGCATGCGCACCTCGATGCACACGGGTGGAAATCAACTTCCATCCTTAGGCCGATGTGCGTTCCCGGTGTGTGTCTCTAGACTGAACGTCGCCAACTGAACATCATGATTGGCCGCAGCTGGAAGCTCCCAGGCTCCGGTTGGCGTTCTGTTCTCAATCAAGACTTTTAAGGAGACCAAGCCCTTGCCGGCTCACCGCGGAAGATCCCTGCTCGTCCCGTCTCTCGTAGCCTCCGCCGCGTTTCTGTTCGCCATTCTCCCCACCGCCGCCTTCGGTCAGGGCTGCATTCTCGCGCGCTCACCCGAGCAGACCGGGCTGCCCACGGAACAGGGTGGCATTCTGCAGCCAGGACACTTTCAGGTCACCATTGCCGAGCGTCACCAGTTCTCCTATGAACACTTCGTGGGATCCGTCTACCAGGAATACCGCGAACAGGATCACACCGAGGTGCAGAACCGCATCAATCTGCTGACCATGAACGTGACCTACCAGATCACGCCGCGGCTGAGCGCCGAGATTGACGTGCCGCTGCTTTTCGCCTCGCGCAAAGAGCAAAGCTCACCCATCAAGTACAACGCCGCCGGGGTGGGCGATACGATCATCGGGCTCAATTCGTGGGTCTGGAATCCCAGCCACGCCACGCGCGGCAATGTTTCCCTCGGCCTCGGGCTCTATATCCCCACCGGGAACGACGATGTGACAGACACTATCGACACCAACACCAGCGGCACAGGCCCGGCCGTCACCTCCACCGTTCCCGTCGACTATTCCATCCAGCCTGGCGCCGGAGGTTGGGGCGGCGTTTTCCAGTGGGTGGGCTACACGCGTATGACGGCGCAGATGATCCTTTACACGGACGGCGACTATATCGCAATGCAGGGCGGCACCAACGGCGTGCAGCGCGGCGCCACGCTCAGCGCAACCACCCCACTGGAGAACTACGACGCCATTGCCGATCAGTATCTCTGGGAGGCGGGCGTGGAATTCCCGACCGGCGTCCGCGGTCTGGCGGCCACGGTTGGCCCGCGCTGGGAAGGCGTGCCTGCCTACAATCTGCTGCCGGTGAGCAACGATGGATTCCGGCGGCCCGGTTATGCCGTCAGCCTCGGCCCCGGCCTCGAGTACGGCTGGCACAGGAATATCCTGACCGCCAACCTCTATGACGCGGTGCATCGCGACCGCACCTCGAGCTATCCCGACAGCGTGTATCACACCCACGGCGACGCGGCCTTCGCGCAATACCTCTG
>Ga0335072_10002778_pt1 | contig 26893 bp, 28 predicted proteins | sample Lox_Sample_21_FD_206725 | JGI IMG/M metagenome (GOLD analysis project Ga0335072, IMG submission 206725) | Soil microbial communities from Loxahatchee National Wildlife Refuge, Florida, United States - Lox_Sample_2.1 | ecosystem: Environmental > Terrestrial > Soil > Wetlands | place: USA...
GGTGGTGATCACTAATTAATTAATTGAAACCAGCGAAAAGTATCGCTAAAAAGAGTTTATCGTTGTAAGCAGCATCGCGCCATCGAGTTTTGACAGTATTACTAGTTTTCTTGTCGTCGCGACTAAAACATCCAAGACAACGTCGATACCCGCATCTTATCACGGTTGTAAGCCGGGAATCAAGTGATTTGGAGCAGTTTTTAGCTGTTAGTTGTCTACTGTAACCTCTCCTGGGAGATTTCGATGCGTTCAGGTGTTTCTTTGATGGAGGTGGAGTAACAGCCAATCGTATTTCCTATGAATCTATATCAAAGTATCTACGACAAATGGAAAGACCTCGGCATAGGGACGCACGTTACACAATCAATACAGAATTATCACGACATGAAGGTGTGCGCAGAGTCTGAATGAATTGAGATGAAGTCTAAGGTACAGCTACGATATGGTATTTCTCGTCACGGAGTGTTTCTCGTCACGCAGCGGTTTCGGGGCTAGACGCTGTGGCCGGCAAAACTCCGGCTCGTCTGAGAAATTTATCGATACGATGTCGTAGAGTACTGGACTTGAAAAAGTTCGGCCCTCAGAGGGACAAACTGAGAGCACATAATCCTGCTCCGATTCCGCCTACACACAACCGCCAACCAAGATGAAAACCACTTGGAAGGAGATAGCGCCGGTTCCGAACTCACAGGAGTTCCTGGACATCGTCCTATCCCGCACCCAACGTCGACTACCCACGCAAATTCGATCCGGCTTCAAAATCAGTCGTATACGAGCCTTCTACACACGCAAAGTCAAGTACACAGCCGAAACCTTCTCCGAGAAGTTGCAAGCTATCCTTGATGGCTTCCCCAAACTCACCGACATCCATCCCTTCCACCGTGACCTCATGAACACACTCTACGACGCCGACCACTTTCGAATCGCACTGGGACAATTGTCTACGGCGAAGAAGCTGATTGAGACCGTGTGCCGAGATTATGTACGGCTGCTAAAATATGGACAAAGCTTGTTTCAATGTAAACAGCTGAAGACGGCGGCACTTGGCCGCATGGCGACAATCACGAAGCGCTTAAAGGAACCTCTCGTCTACCTAGAGCAAGTCCGACAGCACTTGGGTCGACTACCCTCCATTGATCCAAACACAAGAACACTTCTGCTCTGTGGATATCCAAACACGGGCAAATCCAGCTTCCTCAAGAATATTTCCCGCGCCGACGTCGATGTTCAGCCATACGCATTTACGACGCGGTCGCTATTCGTCGGCCACTTCGACTACAAAATGCTGAGATTCCAAGCCATCGACACACCAGGTATCCTAGATCACCCGCTCGAGGAGATGAATACAATCGAGATGCAGTCAGTAACGGCGATTGCTCATCTACGATCGGCAATCATGTACTTTATGGACCTGTCAGAGCACTGCGGTTTCAGCGTCGATGCACAGCTACAGCTCTTCCACAACATCAAACCACTCTTTTCCAACAAGTTAACGTTCCTCGTCATCAACAAGATCGACCTACTTCGCCCTGACCAACTAGATGCGGCAACCGCCGAAAAGCTGCAAGCCGTTCTAAAGGACGGTGACGTCGAGTTGCTACAGGTGAGCTGTACCACAACGGAAGGGTTAATGGCGGCGCGGAACGCAGCTTGTGATCGGTTGATTGCAGTACGCAACGCAGAGAAGCTGAAGGCAGGCACAAATAGCGCAGGTGAAGCAACTGGACGTCTCGCAGATCTGCTTCGCCGCATCCACGTCGCGCAGCCGCTGGGTGGGATCGTGCGCGAGCCGTTCATACCGGAGGCCGCGCTCAATCGCATCCACTACGACAAGGACGATCCCGACCGACCGAAGCTGGAAACCGACCTCGAGGCCGAGAACGGCGGGCCCGGCGTCTACAACATCGATATGAAGAAGAACTACCTACTCGCCGACGACGACTGGAAGCACGACAAGGTGCCCGAGGTGCTGAACGGGCGCAACGTGGCGGACTTCGTGGACGCGGAGATCGAAGCGAAGCTTGCGGCGCTGGAGGCGGAAGAGGAGCGGCTGGTGGCCGAAGGATTCTACGACAACGCGTCGGACGACTCCATGGACGGCGACAGCGACGCAGAGACGCGCCGCAAGGCCGCCCTCATCCGCGAGAAGCGCGTCCTCATCCGCAACGACGCCCGTCTGCGCAAGAGCCTCAAGGGCCGCCCTGCCATCCCCCGCAGCAAGAAGGCCCGCACCCTGCGCGACGCCGATTCTGCGCTCGCCGCCCTCGGCCACGACGCCGCGGGCCTTGCGGCGCGCGCGCGCTCGCGCTCACGAGGCCGGCCCGTCGCCCGTTCGGACGATGGCGGCGCCGACGCGATGGATGTGGATCGGGCGCCGAGCGCGGCCGCTGCTCTGCGCGCGAAGGCGAGGACCAGGAGCCAGAGCACGAATAGACGCGAGGATGGCGTTACTAACGAGGTTGCGAGGTCCAAGGCTGAGAGGCTGGCGAAGCTCGGCCAGAAGAAGATGAATCGCATGGCTAGGCAGGGTGAGGCTGATCGCCATCAGACCGCTAGCAAGAATAAGCATCTGCTCATGGGTAAGAGAGGTATTGGGAGTGTGAGGAGTCGGTAGACGTACACCGTGTCTGTTGATCTGTATCCCTGACATGCATTTATGGCGAATGGGACGAAGAAAACGGCGCCTTGCAGATAGCAGTCAATATGAGAAGCATTAGGAAGCTTTACTATGTAGTCAATCATGACCTAGTTTACTAGAAATCTAAACGGATTTAGCTTGGTGATATTTTTGCACACTCAACGATTTGTCGTAATATCAAGCTGAGGATTCCAAAAATCCACTTCAAACTCTATCTTAACTTGTAGACACATGGCTTCAACACCTTGCTTTCGTCAATTTCATCATCGTTTCTGTCATCAAGCCACTTGCCACCTCTCTTCACTACTCCTTTCTCGATCAGTGGCACTGGAGCATTCAACTTCGCATTCTTCCCTTTCACTGGCATACCACTTTTGACAAACCTCATTTTGACGAACATCTTGTTTGACAAATCCACCGCTGGATTAGCCCTCTGATCAAGGACGAATCCTCTCTTCTTGAATACCTCGATGAAATCAGAGACATCTGTTTGATCTTGCTTCGTGTCGTCGTCAGGCTCCAAGAAATCCTCTTCGTCGTCATTGTCTCGCTCGGCAGCTTTCCTCTTCGCTCCAACACTATGCTTCACCGGCATTCCCTTCGCCCTCTCCACGCGCCCAAACCTGCTTTTAATTTCGGCAACCCAGAGCTCGCCGCCCTTGGCCCTCAGAATCCTCCACGCCTCGTCCACAAAGTCCAGCCAATTAGTGCCCATTAGCGCGAGGCAAAACACAGCCACGTCGACGCTTCCATCCCTCAGTGGCAGGTCCGCAATGTCCGCCGCGATCACGACGTCGCCCGTGGCCACCAGATCGTAGCTCACGACCCTCAAATTACCCTTCAGCGCCTTACCAGTGTGCGTATCCGTACCCAAGCCCACCCCGCACGCCCTCAAACCCCCCGCCAGCGCGCCCTCCCCAGCGCCAAGATCCGCCACGGTACACACGCCCTTCGTCCTGGGCAGCGGCGCCGCGGCATCTGCGCCCACGGCCCGCCGCGCCGCGTCGGCCACGAAGCCCTCCACCGGGTTCGCCGGCCAGCCCGCCACCTGCTGCCGGAAGCCGGCGTGGTAGTCGGCGAACGTGTGCGGGTCGGCTGCGAACAGCGCCGCAGCGCCGCTGCTCGCGCACAGGTACAGCGCTTCGTTCAGGTGCCGGAAGCGGGCCGAGGCGAGCTTTGCGCGCATGGAGGCTTGCAGCGGGGTTAATTTGGTGTCGGGTGTGGGTGCGGGTGCGGAGAGCTGCGCGTGGCGGGATGGCGAAGACGCGCGCTGCTGTTGGTGGGCTGGCGGCTTTGCGGCTGTGGAGACTAGTGTTGTTGAGGCTGCGTCTTGGGGTTTGGGACCGGTTGATGGAGTGGATGACGTGTTGATTTCAAGAAGACGCTTATTCCAGCGCTGTTGCTGCTTCTCTAGTGTGAATCTCTTCTCCTGTAGAGACTTCGAATCTTCTGCGTTGGCGAGCTTGGAGAGCTTACGGTTGATACGGGCGAGTTTGGATACGGCTAGCTTTTTGTCTTTCTCCGCCTTCGTGGAAGATGCCTGCTCCGTATCTGGTCCTCCGTCTCCCTTGGTTTTGTTCTTAGATTTCTTTCTGAGTGGCGCTCCATCTTCTTCAGGTCGTTCGACGAAGGTATTTGGATGTCCTGACTTTGATTTGCTTTCTGTGTTGCCCGCCTTCTCACCCTTACTGCCTTTGAATCTACTAGTTCCAATCGCAGAATCTTCCCTTGACTGGACTCTATCTTCTTCTCTCGTCTTAATCATGGTTGGCTTAAGATCATCAACGGCATCGTTCGAATGCTTTCTCTTCCTCTTTTTACTCTTCTTTGCGGCAATTTCGCCATCCACTTCCCTCTGAGTGATCGGCGCCGATGGCAGAGACCATCCCGGTACTGCAAACATTGCTATTGAAAATTCTAGAATATAGAAAAACCGTACTGGAGTGCACGCCAAGTAAAGAAGTGGTGGAAAAAATGCGGGCCGCCGTGCTGATGACTAAGCCTCGGTCTAAGGCGACTTTTCTGCCCCCTTAACAACTCGATGACACGAAGTGGCCTGCGATCTTTTGTACTGATAGGTTCATACGGATGGTTTTAATTCCCGAAGAATGCCGATCAAAACAATTGTAGTCCATCTGAATGAATTTTCCACCAAGACTTCAACCGGACCTCTTGGATCGCGATGCTACCCTAGTACTTGAATAGGAACCAGATGTCTCTTCTAGATGAGAGCATTAATACCGGCTTAATTTCAATGAAGGTAATGACAGTGGTTTAAGTACATGGCCGTAATCCGAAGATAGCTGCAAACAGGCTCCTGTTAAGCGAGTGATTAATTAGTCTCCAACGACCAAGCCATTGCGACCAAAATTCCAACGGCTTTAACAAAGGTTCATCAACTACAAGTTCGCCGCCATACCAAGCGCGACCAACCCAACAACAAGGGTCGTAATCGTCCACTCAAAGCTCAGGTTCTGTGCTCCAGAAGAGCCACTACCCGATCCACTAGCCGAAGCCGAAGCAGCATGTGTTGCCGTCCCGGAAGTTGTTCCCGTCGCACTGCTCGCCACCCCAGAAGTAGCACCTGGAACCACATACGTCGATCCATTAGTGTATGTTGGCGGGATAGCATTAGCATAAGCCGCGCAAGTAGCGTTGGTACTAAGCGGGCAGTCGCTGGCGACACAAATGGCCTGCAAAGCCGGCGACGCAGTAGCTGGAATGGCGATTGGTGGTGCACATCGGTATCCAAAGGCGTTTTGGAGTGCATAGGCTACGGTGGTGATGTCGGCTGCGCTCACTCCGAAGGAAGCGGCAGCAGTGCCGACTTGCGTGATGAAGTAGCCGAGTTCCAGAGCGTCGATGTCCATGAACTTGTGCACGTTGTACATGCTTGTGGAGCCGGAGTAAGATGGGAATGCCGCTTGACCCATGGCGGAGCAGCCAAGGAGGTAGCCGAAGAATTCGTATAGATGGGTGATCAGCATACTGTGAGGAGATTAGCCAGAGGTGAATGCTGAAGAAGGGAATAACCAACTATTGATTGGATGCCTGATTACCATTCGATGGCATATTCATCTTCAATGGCGCAGCACCGCCATCGTCGAGAAAGTTTAGTGATATCCCACTGTCGCTGCCTCCGTTTGATGACAGCAAGTCACCATTGAAGTACGGGAGCAAGTTGATGGAAGTGCCGTTGTAGGTGCCGGGGTTTAGAATGCCATTAACGGCGATACCAGTGTTTGGTTGGGTGTAGTTGCCGATAAGGGCGGTGTTGACGAGCAAAGTCAAGAGAGTGTACTGTGTTGTTGCATTATTTACTTTGAGAAGAGCTGTAGTATATTTATCGCAAAGGGAGATGGTAGTGTTTTGGGCCGCTGCGAGGCTCGCGAGGATGAGCAAGACGCTTGAGGCACGCATTTTGACGATTCAGGTACAAGTTACTCAGCTGGTAAAAGTAGTTGGGAGGAGGAAAAACGCTCTGCGAAGCCTTTTATCATTTTATAAAGCTGAAAAAAGGGTTTGAATGGCATGGAATGCCTCTCAGCAGTCGATTGGATCCAATGATGCGAGGCTGCGGCAATACCATTCCTCTCTTCCGTCTTGATTTGTATTAGACCTGGAAGGGTACATGCATATCGGTGGAATCGGCGTCATTAATCGACTAAAAGAGGTCATGGGCGTTCAATTCGGCGAATGAATCTCGAATGCTTGTTGAGACTGCCATTCGGATTGGAATAGCGCAAGGTCCCAATGAGACCACCAACGCAGAAGCTTAGCACCGGCTGGAACATCATCGGGAACGATTACTACCGTTCAGCCACTATGACGCAGAGCAGTAGAACGCTTTGACATTATTTTGTAGATCAATATTTGAAGCATTATCGCAGATTGAACGGATAAAAAGGTTGGGACGACTCGCAGCGAAATCGATACTATCAAGCAATGCATTTTGTTTTCCGAACTTACAATAGATGAAGAAAGGCTGTAAACATGGGATATGGAGAAAAGAGAATGTAAACAATATGCCAAGATGGAATGTAGATGTATGGGCTTGAAGTGGACGGAAGTGTTTCTATCCGAGTTCAGATGAACCAATCCCAGACCCCGGATTGAAACGCTTCCGCCAGTGGCAACTTTCTTAGCTTTGTCTGCCAGCTGTGGCGCGACCTCAAATGCACAATCTAGACGCTTTTATTCGAGAATAGTAAATGGCTGACACGACTTGGCAAGCGGATTACCCGGACCGACGGACAAAATAATCAATTGAGGTACAGCCAAAGGGAGGGAGAAAGGAGAAAAGGAGAAACGGGAACGCGTACGCTAACACTATGGCCACCAAGCCGTCGGTACGACCAAACAAGATAGGGAAAGAAGTATGTTGTATTCTCGAGGTCACTGTCCGGTATACGTCCAATAAGGCGGCCCTTGGCGTCCGGAAACTGGAGACCGGGCGATCCAGCGCTCTTTAGAACAGGATCGGAAACTCAAATTCAAATACGATACGTATGTGAAATGCAGTTGCAATCTATGTGTTTGATCACTTCTAGTTGCAGTCATGATCTAACACATGAGGCCCCTTGATGAAAGAGTCAAACTCCACAGATTCGTCTTCAATTGAAGGCCCGAGAAGTACGCTTAAGTAAGGAACCAGCCTTTATAACGGCAAGACCGCACATATTTCAAATGTACCAGCACTCAATTACTCATCTAATCCGTACTCATTCACCATTTTATCACCCAGTGTAAGTCCAACGAGGTACGCTGTCGTCTGAGTGTGGTTATTTGGCATAATCGGCACCACGCTCATGTCAGCAACTCTCAAGTTCTCGACACCAAAGACCTTCAGTTTCGAGTCCACCACGGCACTATCCTCCTTCTCGCTCATGCCCATCTTGCACGTCCCAGTCATGTGCCACGTGCTTACCATGTTCTTCTTCCAGTACTCCAAGATGTCTTCATCGCTCGAGCTCTTCGGAGTGCCACTTATGGCACTGGGTCCGATGATGACATTACCAAGTGCAGGAGACTCTACGACCTTCAGCACTTCCCTCGTCGCCTCGATGGCGACGCGTCGACCGTAGGGGTGCCCAAAGCAGTTCGGATCGAAGCGAAGTGGCTCTTTAGGATCCGCTGACTGCAGTGTCACCGAGCCGCGGGCCTCCTCGTTCATGATAAAGATGTAGACGGCCAGCAGCGCCGGTGAGTTCGTCGGATCCACAAAGTATTCAATGGGTGGGGCGTCAATGATGACCTCGTAGCTCGGTGTTGTTGGTGCGAGGAGGTGACGTTTGCTGTCTTCGGGCAGGTCTATGAATTCTTTGGATTCAAAGACGGCAGGCGCTTTGAACATACCGAGACCGAAGTTGGTAAAAATGTCGGCGAACGGACCGGTGTGATATTTCTGCCATTGCTCTCGAGCAGCAGCCTTCTCCTCGGGCGATCCGTGGCAGAAGGCAATTCGTGCTGCCATGTCGGGTGTTTCGCGACGTTCCCACGTCGGCAAGATATGGTAATGGTCGCCGAGGTTCTGTCCTACAGCACTGTTCTCGTGTACGATCGATATTCCGAATTTACTAAGCTGTTCCAGGGGCCCAATGCCAGAGTGCATCAGAATCTTTGGAGTATCGAGAGTGCCAGCCGAGAGGATGATTTCCTTGGACGTGTGGTATATATCGCCTGCGATGGTCTCGATGCCAATAGCTTTCTTTCCATCGAAAAGTACCTTGACAACCTGTGAGTTCGTCACAATGTGCAAGTTTCCAGGCCCATTAATAACCATGTCAGCGGATGTCGATCTCACCCCTTCGAAACCTGTGTGGGGGGAGACTGCTAGACCAAGGCCTTCTCCGTCACTAAGATCTGCACGAAGCTTGTATCCAGCTTCTGCCCAGATGTCAATCGTCTTTGTCAGTGTTGGTTCCCAAGTCTTCGGCATGCCGATCTTGATCGGACCACCACGTCCATGATTTTCCGGTTTAGGATTTAGATATCTTTCCATTCCCGGTGGGATATCTGGAGCAAAGCCATGATAGTCTTCAAGCCTCTTGTATCTCTGTATTGCGTTTTCCCATTTCCAATCGTCATCCCCAGCCAGCCTAGCGATCTCATCGTGATCATCCTTGGGGCCGATGTTCCATGCGGCGAAGTTGATCGCGCTGCTTCCACCCAAACCACGACCACGATCGTATGGAAGCTCACGGTTATCTAGGTGCTTTTGAGGTACCGTAGTGTAGTTGTAATTGAGTTCTGGGTTCAATCTTGTGAGCCACCTCTCACCATCGACACGAAAGTCGATGTTGCTATTCAGTCCACCGGACTCAACTAAAAGGACTGATGGGGCCTTCTTGCTGTTGGCGAGACGCCAGGCTACAGAAGAGCCAGCAGGACCTGAACCAACAACGATGAAGTCAAATTCCGAGGCAACCATCTTATATTCTCTTTAACTCTTGTGATGAGATTCGGCCTTCTTGGCTGCTGATGATATGTAAAGGGAGAAGACAGACGATTTAGGAAAAATAAATCTTCTGAATATTAAAACTAGGGGCAAGGCAGAGGAAGTCTGGGAAACTCTAACAACTTATATTCGTCAGCGGGCGTGCGGCGTAATCATGGGCTGATCACAACCTACCGATATCATATCCCGCTCCAGTGGCTCTTCATGGCCATGCTGCGGCCCAACGTTGCATCCTTGGCCTGAAGGTACTCTTAGGTACCTACCGCGTTGCCTCATCGTGTGTAAGACTGACCCAGCCAAGCTCTTTCAACCACAAGGGTGTGCCGAATACAGAAGGCTAGCTATTTCTAATGCGATAACAGGTATTAGAAGCCCGTTAGAGTATGCGGAGGGAAGAATTATGCAAATCTCCTACTCAACGGACTTTACGCTACGTTACCAAACATACTACTTCCGGCCGGGTGTTCTGTGCGATTCTGCATGGGTTTAATTGAAACACCTTTCCCCGATTAAGGAAATTCGGGGTGCTCATTTTCGCTGCAGACCGAGTGGCTTGGTTCCTAATCACCAGAATTCGAGATATCCTTACCTTGAATACGACGTATTTGGCCCATCAGAAACGCATTGTATGGGGTGCACGCGTCTTCCAAATCAGTTTTCATGATTCTAGCCATATCCGTCACAGCACGGATGGTTAAAGTGCAGTTTGTTGTACCGCGGAAGTCAGCCGAACTTGTCAGCGATGACATCCTGGAGGCTAGAGTAACTAGTTACCAACTCCTGCGTTTGTCAGCGTCGCGAGGCCCTCCGTCAATACTCCGCTCCTTGGTCTTACATCAGAGGATGCTAGTAACAGTGGCTCGCCTTGAGGTTCCAATTTGCTCCTTCTATCAATTACGAACGAAAAGCGGTGGGATCCACACCGTAGTTTATTCAAGGCCAATTATGTCACAGCTACATAGTAGGCTTACGGGACAGTCCCGTATTTCAGTCCGTAAATCCGCACTTTGCCGCTTGAAGCTCATAAGCCTGGTAACTTTGCTTTTGAAGTTCGGTGAGCGTAGGTAATATGAGTTTCTCGACCTCGGTTTGCTCCGTGGACAAAATTCCTTCAACAGGACACCGGTGAGAATTCACTTTAATCAAAGGTTGTGGACCAATTTCTATCGCGTTTGCTTTGTTCATACTACCTTACTCGAGCCAATACCTAAGCGCCTTTGCCCAAAGGCCATGAGCAGCTTGACACTTCTCTACTTTGCAGCGCGGGTAGACCCACTATATCTATTCCTCAGCAACGAGGCTCTGGCCTTCTCGCAGACCTTCTACTACAAGCTCCTCTCGTGTTGCCCTCTGCCAAATATCCCTGATGTCATCGGTTGTCGTCTCAAAGTGGCTCGTGGCGTCATAACTCTTGGAAATATAGATATTGTCGCTGTGTCCACTCTCCAGCGGCTCATACAGCGGAATTGGCGGACCTATGAAACACTCTTCAATCTTCCCGAGGCGCTCAAGTCCCGGTTGGAGTTCGAGATGATGGTTGGATTCTCCTTCTGCGATGGTGCTGACAATAGCGATGTAGTAGCCTCTTGGGCATACGCTATGTGCGGATGAAACGACCGCAATGTAAATGTCTGCATGCGGGGTCAACGTGGGATTTCTAAACAGACAAAAAAGTTTGCCACATACCATGTTTCCGGCCAACTTGGCTTTGAGGAATGATAAGCTGCAGAGAGTCGCTGTTATCGGTCTTGTCTACTGGATGGTTGAGCACACAGATGGCCTTCAGCAGGTGGCCTGACGGTCGAACTTTGTTTGGGAAGTATGATGGATCTGCAATGATGATTGAGCACTTTGTTTCGAAGTTCATACCCTCGCCTTCTTTGTCCGTCATGGCGGCCTTGATGCCGCTGACTTTGCCAGAGCTGTCATACAGCACTTCCTCGATATCGGTGTTCAGCATATATGTGCCGCCATAGATGGCACTCAAGCGGGCAAAGCCCTGCGGAAGTTCACCGAGACCATATAAGGGGTAGATATATGGTGACTTTCCATAGCGTGCCATGCTGTTCACGTAAAGGCGTATTCTCGTAACAACATCCTGAGCGAGGCCTGGCACGTTGATGTAGTCGTCTGATCCGTAGAGAGCCATGCTGTGACCAATGAAGTCGCGGGTACCCGGTTCAAGTCCGAATTTGTCGTACACTTCTTTCATGGTGATCCGATTCATAGCCATGCCGTTGTGCGTTGCTGGATCTTCCTCGTTGTACGCACCGACCCATTCAAGGAATTTCTTCGCTCGTCTCTTCTCAAAGAGACCCATAAGAGGGCTTCGTAGTGCTTCAACCGCATCTGAAGGAACCTTGGCTACTGTAGCCCGTGGGCCACTGCCTTGTTGCACGTAGCTGCCAGCTATTTGCTTAAATTCTAGATACTTTGTGACGTCTGTGGATACGAGAATATTGGTAAGTTCGCCATTTGCCATGAGAAGCTTTGATACAAGATCAATGCTCCAGTCATTGGCCCTTCCATATTTCTTCCATGGCTCTTCTCCCTTGCTGTAGTTGTCATACTTCTTGAACAGCTATATGGGGTCAACGGTTGCGCCTCACACTTCGAAGGGAATTCGGAGAGCATAGTAGAGGCAGACATACGTATTCGAGATTGACAGAGGAGGATTCTCTATGCATGGTCAGGTGGGACTCCAGGCTGTTATCATGAGCTGCTACTCACCCTCCGTAATGGTCATTTCGGTCGATGTGGAGGACTTTCTTGCCCTTAGCACTGAAAACGCTGCCCTTAGGTCAATATATGCAGAGCAAATCATACTGAATTTTCCTACCCAGAGAGTACACATTCCGTCAAACCTGCAAATACCTGTCAGTTATACAGGCGTCATTTAACAAGAGGGAGGCTGAATATGGGCTTCGAACCTGTGCCAAGCACAACGACATCGTATTCCTTTGCTACTTCTTCCATATTTCAGTGAGAAGGCAGGTTTGCTATCGATTCGCGTGTCGTGAAGGTGATAGAGAAGCTGAAATGCAAGAATTTGGAGCTATTGTGGATGTTGAGGGAATGACGGAAGCGGGACGACCTGGGCGAGGCGCATGCACAAGCCGTGCCAATCAGTTGATAGCTTGAAACAAATTTGAACGACTGGAGACGACGGATACACGTATTCTCACTGTTTTATCTGTGTTTCCATACGTTTATGGATATTTTATGTTTCCTTAACAAAGTGAAGGTGTTTGGACATCAGACCCTCAATCTCTGCATATACCGATAATCGCCACTAACCAATGGGATAAGATTAATCACAAGAGTAAAGCTGTAAAATAGACGTATTTGTAGTCGACATGGCATCAATCTCATCAATGAATTCCTAATATTGATCTTCGCACTCACAAGGTGCTGTCTAATATTACAGTCTATGTTGCACACCTGACGTCGTCTTGTCTTTTGGAATGATGGGTTCCATGCCTCCAGTGATACCATTTCCATCCTTCGGTTCTTTCGGCATCTCCTCCTTTGAAGGCATTGACTCTTCAGCGAACGGAGATGCCTCTCGGTTCTCTTGCTGAGTTGAAGATTCAGGGACATCCTCTTCAAAGGCATCGCTGGAGTCGTATTGATTCTGTCGTCGTTAGTACATATTTCTCTGGCAGATGACATGAAACATACCGCAGTCGGAACGTATTGAACTCTTCCATCTTCCGTGACATGAATTTCTGGATCACTAAGCGCCAACTTCCTCGCATCCTCCCAGTTATACCAGCGTTCCCTTAAGACAGATTTGATCCTCCTCATGGTGCTGCGAATCTTGTCTTGCCTTGCCCTGCTCTCAAACTCGCCATATCCAGCTTTCAATCGCTCACGCTCGACGTCTTCGGTCGTCAGGCGATTGCGTTCCTTGAGACAGATCCACCACAGGCTGTGTAGATCATCCCAGGACTTGCGCCGCAGCTCCTGCCTAGTCCATGCCCTCCCGTGGTTTCCAAGGTCTTCGGGGCGTGTGAGAAGCGAGCGGTCTTTGTTGAAGAATCCCCATAAGCCATGGTTCTCGTCGCCCACTTCGGGCGTGATCTTATCTTCGGCAACTGGTTCCAGTAGATCTTTGATTCCAACGGTGAGTCGCATGTTCTCGTGGATGCCTTTACCTTTTAGTGCAGACATTCCTCGCATCATATTGTTGTCCTTCTTCCTCTTTTTGTTCTTTCGAGGATATTGCAGAGGTTTGTAAGTGGAAAAGAAAATGGGAGTTTGTGTGCGGAAGAGTCCAACGGATCGAGAAGCCACGGTTGGCGTTAGGAAGGAATTGAAAAGGGACGAGGCCGTCCTGGGCCAGTTCTTGCAAACATTATGTGCCATTGGAGATAAGAGCTTGAGATGAGGAGGAATGCTTGCTACAAGGTTTGCTTGAAGCGTCGTATGTTGATGCGGCTCGCAGGGAAGCTCTAAGAGCTCTTTTGTCCTACTGGCGAACTTTAGGTCTTTGGCGTTCGCAGCGCTAGGATATGCGAGGAGAGATTGTCATGTATACGAAGACGCAGGGAGGATAGGAAAGGAGAGTTGGAATAGAATGGACAAGTAATGAGTCACAAATGGAGGGAATTGTTGTATGAATTGAACGACTTCGAAAAGCTGCTAACTGATGTTTGCACCAGGAAAAGTTGATAGATGTGGCGCACGGCACTTCCCCTACGGCCGTGCTCTTCAACATCCAGGTACTTCGTACTCTGCTTGATATTGCTGCTTTGCATATTAACAAACCGCAAAGACTTTCTTGTTATTAAAGTCTTTCTCAATCCCCCTGTAGAATGGGGTCGGAGGTTGGATCTTGACGATACTTCCTTTTGTGCGATGCGCAGAAGCTTAAGCTTGAATGAAAATTGAATGGCTTGTTCTGAATTTTACATTATCTACATGAAATCCATTTTCGAGTTGAAATTTCGCTGAGCCTACTGGCCGTGAATGTAATAGGAGAGGCCATAGCTATAAGATGTCTCCTAGTGGGTGTGACTGCTTGGTAATATCAAATACCAACTCCGTACGCTCTACTTCATTGCTTAGCATCACGCGGGATACATACACGAACTCATTTGCTGTAGAGAGTTCCTGGGTCTTGGGTCGTAAGAGTGTAAGCGAAAGACTCGGCAATGGTATAAATGCTTCCACCTGATTCCTTCTGGCTGTAGTTGATAGCGTAGCTGGAATCTCAAGGTGTGAAGAGCATGATATTCAGTGTACCAGGTAACCACGTTAAGGTATGATACTTAATGAGCTTCCGAAGGAGCACCGGCTATGATGAAGAGTGACTATTGTAGAGACATCTCGATCAGTCTTTACAATCGGCGTTCAGTATCAAACTTTTGTTTTGGGAGGTGATGAGAGGAGAGGCGTTCCAGTAAGACGACATGAGTACGAAGCAGATATACATATTTCACTATGCGATGAAGAAAATGAATCACGAATAAAGTGAAGCGAGGCTCCCATAGGAAAGCTCGACCCTAATTCAAAAGTAACGGAATCGTGTTAAAAAGCGTTCTCTTCATGACTCGGCAATCACTAGAAAGAACCAACATCAATTTGCTATTTCCAGTCACCGCTTCCAAGATCCGCAGAATTTTCCGCCTGTTGCTTGCCAATTTCTTCGCCGGTATATGGGGTCTGGAGGGTTCAATTAGCAGGATTGCAAGCCTCGGTCACTTTCGGAAGATTCCTCGCTCCGTTCGAACCCGAGTAGGCGCTATGCAATCCCTTTTTGAAGTGGCGAACATCACCGAACATTCAGATACCTTACTAGGCAAAGCAAAAGCCGTGCTTCAAGAATTATTCCCATGATCTCCGCTGCGGGACTTCTGCAAAGATACCCAACGCTTAGATTTCCGTCCGAAGAGAAGGAGGCCGGTGGAGTGTTCTTTTGATTAGTCCAGAGTACTCTAACCTAGGACGCTGACAGGCCAACTGAAAGGCCGATGCCGGCTGTAGATGGAGGGCCATGCCGTCGGTCAAGGTTGAGACGGGTCCATCGATGCAGGTACATTGAATTTCAAAAGCTGGAGTCACAACGTGACCGCAAGTGGGTAGGTATCGGTTCAGAGTCCATGATCCTCCGCGAGCTTAAGGGTCCAGACCGAAGTACCTTACGTGGTTTACGAGCCAAGAAAGAGTGAGATTAGCCTTGGGAGGCGAATGAAAGTAGCGCATGACCCGATGGAACAATACTCCTTCCGTGCTCTTTCGGTCTCTGTGCAGTATCGTCAGTTGCAGCTGGGACGAGTAGGAGCACAGATTGGAACATTTGCCCCCGCAAAGCGAAGCTGAAGAAGGATTTCCCGTCAGACGCGTGAAGCGCATCCATGCTTGGCTTTCCGTCGTGCATTAGCTAGATCCTCATGTGTGCGGCAGCCGGGCCGAGAGTTGTGTGATGTGGAGGGTATAAGCATCGCCAGAATCCAGCATGGCAGGCAACTCACGCGACAATACGGCGCACGCACCGCATTGCCAGCAGGAAAAGGTTGGCGGAGCCTGTCGAGTTGGGTGAACCACTCGGTTAATTCCACACAATCATACATGCGTAAATCGTTGCTGGAAGCGTACGTGGCTCGAGCGGAAGGTGGAACGGAAGTTCCTTTCATCCACCGTGACGTTTTTGATCGGGGTGCTGCAGAGCGCCACACACAGCACCCACATCCAACGCCTTCCAACAACCACGACACTCGCGCTAGCTCCGAACTCGACTCATTCCCGACCTCCGCAAAAGCAAAAGAACTCGCTGCCCAGCATCGTGACCATTTATTGTCGCTGCCTTCCTCTTTGTGCTCCCGACTCGCCCGGCTTCGCCCCGTTTACTCCCTTGGCCATGTGCCCTCAGCCTGGGAAGGGCACACCAACGCCGCCATCCAGCCCAGCATTACGCTCAAGTCTTCCACCGTCCATCATGGCGCCCGTCGTGGCACGACTTCAGTAGCCACTTCTCCGTAACCAGTCTCACACGCTCAAAGACATATCCACAGCTCGACAACTCCGATTCCAGCCCCGGACGCTGTCGCTCGTCTCAGCCTTATCAGTTGCAATGACACCCGCACCTAGCGACGACTCCATCACTTCTCCTCCAGAGCCTCCAAATCCCTCCGAAGATGCTGGACTCATCCCTCCTCTCGGCTCAGGCCCCATTGATCCTTCCACAGTTCCTTCGCCTCCAGATGCAACACAAAAATGGGACGCAAACGACATGCTGCCAGAAACAGCAATGAAGATGCTCTGCCGCTCCGTTCAAGCGCTCGCCGCCGTGACTGGCGACGTTCCTCCCACGCCTCCAATCTCTCGACCCACCACTCCACGCGGTAGTATCGATGGCTCAGCTTCCTTACCTGCCAAAAAAGAAAGCTTCACGAGCTTTCACAAGCACAAGCGCTCCTCTTCTCGTCCTGCCACGCCCGTGCCTTCCGACGACATGTACGCACCCACATTCAAGAACATCAACGTCGGCAGTCCAGAGGCATCTCGCGACGAACCTGCGGTGGCGCTCGACCCGTACTGCATCGGCGGCGACGCACTGCCGACCCTCGAACAGCAGCAGGCGATCGCGCGCAAGTTCTTCAGCAAGGCGGCGCCGCCGGTGAGCCTGGAGGAGTACCTGGCGCGGCTGCAGCGGTACTGCCCGATGAGCACGGCGGTGTACCTGGCGGCGGGCGCGTACATCCACAAGCTGTGCGTGGAGGACAAGCTGGTGCCGGTGACGCCGCGCACCATCCACCGCCTGATCCTGGCGTCGCTGCGTGTCGCCATGAAGGCCCTCGAGGACCTGCGCTACCCCCAGCAGCGCTTTGCCGGCGTCGGCGGCGTCCGCGAGAGCGAGCTGCGCCTCCTCGAGATCTCCGTCTGCTACCTCACCGACTTTGACCTCCAGGTCGACAACGACATGCTCTACAGGAAGGCCGTGGGCTTGCAGCAGGCCGCCATGCAGGCGAGCGTTTTGAAGAGCAGGTTGGATCCGAGGGATATGAAGTTGCGGATCCCAACGAGGAGGAAGATGAATGTTAATGCTTGACAAGCGGTTGCAAGACGAAGGTTAATACACAGACCGGATGGGAGTAGGATTCAAGACTGCAATCAAGACCTAGAGCGCCGGCCGGAGAAACAACAACTAACAAGCAATAACCCTGATTATGAACACGAGGAATTGGTGCGATTTCGGCGTCACGGGGCAGAAAATAGTCTTGCTCGCCGCGGGAGCAGCAGGGAACATGCCCTTCTTGGGCGGAAATTGTCCTTTGTAGGCGTAGCTTTGGATATTGGACTGGACGGGTGATCAAGGGACTGATCGACCTGTCATTTACTATATCTTTGTATATATCTCGACTCCGCGAGGTGGATATGGGATTTGTACATATGTAACGCCAACGATCTAAGAGGGGATGAAGTCTTTTGAAAGGTGCATGGACTATATCATATTAATGATGAAACCGCTACATGCTTCTATTTAGAGCTAAAATAGCTCTACTATCCCAGCACTGTCGGGAGCTTCCGGTAGCCGTTGTAATATGTTAGCACCACCGCGGATCAACCGCCACCATCCTACTTCCTATAAATCGTAGGTATATCAAACCTCCATTGCCATTGTTCAAAAGCACAACCATGGAAGCAGCATTGAAAACTTTCTTCTCAAGCTCCCGCTTCGCCGTCGCCGGCGCAAGCTCTGATCCCAGCAAATTCGGCCACAAAGGTAAGTCGAAGCAGCTTCATCTGCAAACCATCACATCACCTCGAACCCTCCCTCTCCTCCACACAAACCGAACAACCAAACGCTAACCCTCCACCGCAGTATTCGCGTGGTACCTGCAGCACAGCCTGCCGGTAACGCCGCTGAACCCGCGCTCGCCTAGCATCACCGTGTCCTCGGCGGCCTACGCAACCGCGGCATCGCCATCGGCGCTAGCATCGCCCTCGCAGACCTCGCTCAGCGTGATCACGCCGCCCGCCGTGACGAAGCTGCTGCTGCGCGAGGCCAAGGATGCCGGCGTCCCGGCCGTGTGGCTGCAGCCCGGCAGCTTCGACGACGAGACGCTGGAGTGGGCGCGCAAAGAGTTCAAAGCGGCGATTGGGGGGACGGCGCCCGGCGCGGATGGGCGCGAGAGTAATGGCGAGGAGGGCTGGTGCGTGCTTGTTGATGGGGAGGAGGGCTTGAGGTTGGCGGGCGTGGAGTGGACGGCGGGGAAGCTTTGAGGGGATCGGGTTGGGGTTACGATATTAAGCGTGTTTTTGTTGTGAATATAAAAGCATGATGAGTAGAACGGCGTCGCCGGATATACAGCAGTTGGGCTTCGGATACGAGACTGGTGGGTCCCACATCACTGTCGAAGTCTTTCATCTTCTATCGTACAATCATCGACATAATGACCACCAGGTCAAACATGAATTGAAATCACCGGCTTCGAGGCGCACCGCTGTCCACCCTATCGAACACAACGCCATTATACGGGCCTTCATGATCCTGAAGCTTGCCGACGAGTTCGTTTGATATGTCTCCCACAATGCATAGATTAATGTATCTTCCTGGTTGGAGAGACGCACTACGCAAGGTGCTTTGATATTAGCCTAATAGAAATTCTGACCGCGTCTTGATATTTGCGCCGTTCTGCTGCATTCGTGTCCTCTGACTAATCGTGCATATCATGACACTCACTTCTCCGAAAGCTACCGTAGGTACATTCGCATCGTCGCCGCCCTTTGATTTGCGGAGAGTCTCTTTTCCATAGCTACCGGAACATAGTACACAGTTCAAATGTCACTGCTTTTTATTCTGTGCTTGATCTGATTGGCTCTTCTCTCCCTAAGACTTCGTGTATTCTGCCATCTGATTTGCAGTGGGGCGGCGAGGCTACCTGCTGAAACGCGAGATTTTCGAGGCTTTCTTTACATCTGTTCCTAAATCTCAGTCTCATGTCAGAGAGTAGAGGAGCATGGTTAGCCTCTCTGCTGAGAAGAATACTTAGTAAATCAAGCAACGCTGACGGTTTGTCGCAGGCAGCGCTTCGGCCTCTTGCCGATGGCGGGAAAAGTCCAAGAGTAGAGTGAGCATTCTCGTCCCGACCTTTCCATACCGAAAACCGCTCATGCTGCTTGCTAGTGTGGTTGCCGTACATGGCCTGAACCCGAAAAGAAAGGACGTGGTAAACCATGCCTGGAATACATGGAGGAAACCAAGCGGAGATGATGGGAGACTGTGGCTGCGCGATGACCTCCCTGTATCTCTGCCCGACGCGAGGGTATTTCTCTATCAGTACGACACGCGCATATTCTCGGGTCAGAAGCAGAATTTTTTGGATGTGGCGAATGACTTCCTCGCTCGGCTGCTTGCAAAGAGGCGAAATGTAGGATCATAACCGTCAAAGCCGAAGCAAGGGTTAACGGCAATCAGGATCCTCACCGTCCCCTGATCTTGGTCGGCCATAGCCTCGGAGGATTGCTCATCAAGCAAGCTTTGGTCAATGCCCATGATAACAGGCACTACGCAGATATTGAGGCTTCCGTGTATGCCGAACATTGTCTTTGCGGATTGGACTTGTGCATTAACGCAACAGCAGGAAAGGGCTTGTTTTCTTTGCAACGCCCCACGAAGGTGGAAACAAAAGCTCGACCCAAGTCAATATCGGCTTAAAGGCGGCAACAATTGCTCAGTACTTGGGTTTTGATCCAAACGAGGCTATCATCGATGTGCTCACACCAGGCACGCTCTTCGGTGACTTCCTTCGAGAATCGTTCAGGCACCAACTCGAAAACTACCACATCGTGTCGTTCTGGGAGGAAAGAAGCACTGTATAGGACCTTATCCCTTTTGCGATTCCAGAGACTGATTGAAATACTAGATCGTTACAAAAGAATCCGCCACTTTCGGACTCCCCGGTCACCGCGAGAACATATTAGGCTTGAATGCGGATCACAGCAGCATCTGTAAGTTCGATACATCCATTCAGGAAGACAGGGATATGTATGAGGTGGTGGAGGACAACTTACGTTGGCTTTACGATAAGGCGCTGGAGCAGACTATGGAGGAGGCGAACGAAATGGTACTGCGGGAAAGGATGGATGGGTTGAGCACGTTTTGTGGCCAGTTGAACCAATCGAGTGAGTCAATCCGTGAATGAGTCCACAGGGCATTCAATCTTATAGGCAATGCTGCTAGTATTTTAGCTGACTGGTGAACTGTGATGCAGAGATCAGCAGAATCGTATCGGACTTTTCCCAGCGTGTTTCCGACTATGTGGACTGCTTGAATGAGGAATTGGCAGACCACGTACCAGATGACTGCCTGGATTGGATTGTATACACGTCAGACTATCGAGAGTGGAGAGACAGGCCGTCGAACATGACTAAGGACCTACCCGTTCTCTGGTGCCAGACCCACGGAGCCGATCAACTGTCCACGGCGTTGGGCGGCCTTCTACTCCAGTTGGATGCTTCCATTCTGCACGTGAAAAACGATTCCCCCTTGCTATCAGGCCACTCTCAGGTGTGTAGCCAGGGCAGCTCCAATTATGTGACTCCGGCCTTGTTCTCCTTGCTTCTCCAAGCATCTATGTATACCATCCAAAACATTGACCTTTCCGCGGCGATTCAAAAGGGGCTCATCTTTGACAGCGAATCAGGTTATCAGACAGTCGTGGCCACAGAAATCGCAAAGACCATTGCCAATATTTTGAGCATGAACAAAGACACGCTGTGGATAATATTCATTCACGATGTTGATGCGCTAGAGGCAGAGGTGACCAAGGAAGTCGCAAGGCTGCTCGTGAAGCTCTTCGAATTGCTGTCGCGTCCACGTATCGAGAATCTCAGGATCGTCATCTTGGGCGAAGATACCCAGAAAATACCACGGCTTGCAAAGTACTCCGCCGTAATTAATAGGAATACTTTATATCAAGGTAAGCACTCGTCTCTTGGGCTGGTACCCGTCTTTCTAATTGGTGCGCAGACTGCGTCGACAGCCTCGGTTCCGGCAGCATGAACATTCGCAGGAACCGCATCACTTCAGCAAAGATTGGTACAAATCATTGGATATGGGAAAATGAGTCGTATTGCGCCTGGAAGAAAGAGGCATCCTCGGTGCTCTGGATAGCTGGCAAGCCGGGTAGTGGTAAATCGGTTCTGGCCAAGACTATGCAAGAACGTCTGCAGGAAGAATCCAGATCCACGCAGGTCTTGTTTTGCTGGTGGTACTACAGTGCCAGGGACAAGTTGACATCGCATGGACAGATGCTCTCCGCGCTGCTGTACCAGCTCCTCTCTCAGGCCCCAGAACTGTTTGAGAGTGTAAAAAGCGCCTACAAGTCTGTCCTGGAACAGTGTGCGGACCAAACACAACTCATCTGGCCACTCAAGAAACTGAAAGATGCGATTTCGGCAACAATCAGGTGTGGAGCAGCCACAGACAAGTCAAGCCTGATCATCATTGATGGGCTAGACGAGGGAAACTTCGTCGGCGCGGAGGATGACTGCTCTCGCGCGAGTGCTCTACAGTTCCTTCTTGGGCTGACAACCGAGTCGATGCCCCTGAAGATCATATTCTTGAGTCGGCCTTCTCATGATATCGACAAGGTACTCCGGAACAAGTATCACGTTATCTCGATGCATACTGTGAATCGCCCGGATATTGACTTCCTCATCAAGAAGGGTCTTGAAAGTCTCGAGAAGTCACTGGACGGCTACGACTCTGACGACGAGAATCCGCCCTCCGCATCACGTCGTACGTCGTCACTGTCTACTTCCGAAGCTATGACGACCGATTGGTTCCCAATGAGGTATGCCAAAAACGTTAATACGCAAAGACAGCAACTGCTGTCGGATGTTGAGACGTACCTTAAAACCCATGCCAAAGGCGTTGTGCTCTGGGTGACAACCATAATTCACATTCTGAAAAATAAGTGCAAGGCAGAGCTGCTTTGTGATATCGATTTGCTCAGAGCGGAGCTGCGACACCTTCCACTAGAGCTTAACGACACCTATACCTGGATAACAGCTGATCTATTGCACAAATTCAAGCTCGATCCGCGTAGATTGGAGAAGTCTCGTCGAGTTTTGATGTGGGTCTTCATGTCCTCCGAATATGGACTCCAGCTACAGGACCTGCTAGAAATCATATCTTTTGACTTCAACGACGTTGGGAAAGCGAACGAGCCTACGATTTTACTGAAAATTTCCGGATGGCCGGCATTGAAACGAGAAATCGAGAATCTATGCGGTCCCTTCGTTGAAATTATTCCAGCATTATCGCCAAAAGATAATCCCATAGAGTCTCCCCCGGGCGCGTGGGACGCAATACAATTCCCCCACGAAACCGTGCGGGCATTCTTCCAAACGAACGATGCTGACGACCTCCGCTTTTCGCCTGCCGAAGCAGAACGATTGGTACGCGAAGAACGACAGAAGTATATGAAACGAACCTTGCCACGCTTGGAGCCTCTTCTATCTATGAGTGGCCTTAAAGACGAAATCATTCCCGAACTCTGCGAGTACATTGACTCTAGGCCGCTACTCTGCTTCATCATCTTGAGCCTGAAGTTTGAATTACAACACACGAGCTTCGAATTCCACAGCTTAGATCTTCCGTTAGCTTCGTCTTCGTCTGAGGAGGATGATTTCAATTCGTCCGAGGAGGATGATTTCGATGCTTATTATTTTCTACCTCGCTCGAGCTACCGCTGGTTTAGGGAGCTTCTCGGACATAACCCAGATATGGATGAAGATGGATTGCCTAGGCACAAGCTATCCAGCCAATTGAAATGGCCTTTCTTCGGGGCCACTTTGTTGCTGAGAAGCTGCAGCCTTCTACATGAGCTTAAACCGCTTACCCAGACCAATAATCCTACGAACAACGAAACAGAAAGACAGAATTGGCTACGGATATTGTTCTCCAGCGCCTTTGTAAACGGCCAGCTCAATACGGTGAACGTTCTTTCGCTGCTGCTCACGGCTTCGGAAAAAAGTCAGCTGTTAACCATAGCTAGCGCCATGCTTAGCGCAGCAAAGCACGCTGGACTAACTCGTGAGGCTAGGATCCTGCAATATTGTTTATCGGGTGATAAAGAACCCCCAGCGGGCGTTCTTGCTAGCTATGTGCACTCTCTCACTTCTAGGCATGCGCAAATGTCCATGCCATTTTATGAAGACCAGCGGAGAGAGCTGCGTGAAATCCACAGTATCCAGCGCCTTGACCGTTTCATAACGGAGCCACAAAGGATAGGTGCTACTATAGCACAGGCGTTCAACCACAGGATCTTTGAAGCAACATTTGATGTCTTCAAGCTCTTTAATGACCTGTTAGAGGACCCGAATAGCGTTGTTCAAGATATGGCCAGCAGATGCGAATTTTCAGCGTATCGTAGGACACCGTATTTAGCCTTTGGTCGAGAGATTCAGGAGCCGAGCATGGATGAGTTGCGGCGGTCTTACGACTTCATCGATATGGGCGTGTACCGTCGACCGTTTGAGTGAAGACGGATGGGCGTGCCTTGCGTACATTGCTGAGATCTCTGCTGTAGTTCCTATGCTCGGTCCGTGAGCTGGCTACTCTACAGCGTACGACCAAAGTTGCAATGGAAAGCATAGCACACCGATAATCAGTTGAAGAGGAATGTGGTAGTAAGGGTGGCTGCGGGTTATGATGCTGGGCCCCCTAACGACGATCTCTGTAGCCGGCACACCCCAATAGGCCGTTTCAATCTCCAACCACATGCCCAGTAATGTTCACGGTAAACGGAAAGAAATCGACTTCCATGAATTGCAAACAGGTGCCTCTTTTCTCAACTTAAAGGCAAATATTCGTTGCCCTTGAAATCGCTGCTCATTGCATGCAGATATATACAAACATGCTTTTGGCTTAGCTATTCTAGAGGCCTCTCCTACTGCGGTAACATAAACCCTTTACTCCCAAGAACCTTGCTCTCACCTTCGCTATCAACACTTGGCGTGGCAGGTCTACTGCGGCCTTCGGCCGCAAAGAATGCAATGTTCTCCCTCAAGCACACGTATTCGCTATCTGCGTAACCTAGCACGTCGCCAATCTGCTCCGACCGCCGCAACCCCATGATGCGTCGTATCTCTGACGACGCGTAGTTGACGAGCGCGCGGCCGACCTCACGCGGTCCGAACGTTTCCGTCCATGACCATGGCGGTTGGTAGTCAGGCGAGGAGAGGTCCAGGCTCAGGTCTGTTGAAGTCGGTAGTGAGAAGGTGGCGGATGAAGAGTGGGCGTGCGATGGTGTGGAGTCGGGTTGCCGTCGCTTTACAACGAAGATGCGTACGCATTCTTGCTGTGCGAAGGGTCCTTGAACGTCGATGACGCCGACCGGGAGGAGGCCGGCTTTGGCGGCGAGCGCCCTGTACGCGCCTTCGTCGATGTAGAGCGAGCCGTGCGGAGCCAGGCCGTGTAGGAGCCAGAAGTAACGATCGCGTATTGGTTGAAGATTTGGGATGAAGCGCGTGTGGAGCGGTGGGATGAGTACAGGTTCAAGAGCGGGTGAGTTGGACTTGCTTGTCGTAGCTGGTGATTGTGGTGTGTCGATCAGTGTTAGGTCGGAGACGCTGCTTCGTAGCGGAGATGGAGAGGCAGAGTGTCGAGGAGAAGTTGGAGTAGCCGAGCGTTTGGGAGTAGATATAGTAGTGGCTTGCAAGGATTTCTGCGACTCAACCCAATTTACGATGCTTCTGATGTTTCCTGGTAGAGAAGATTTGGTTATGACCGTAGTAACTCCTGCAGAAGTTGCGAGCCGAGCTGCTACGAGTTTCGTCGACATTCCACCAGTACCTAAACTTGAGCCACGGCTCGAGACATCGACCTGGAGTAATGATATATCTTCAATCACTTGGATCGGTTTTGCATCTGGATGAAGCCTGGGATTTTTGTCATACAGACAATCAACATCGGTCATGAGGAAGAGATAGTCCGCATGCACCATTCCGGCCGTAATTGCAGAGAGTGTATCGTTGTCGCCGAATTTGATTTCTGTCACTGAAATCGTATCGTTCTCGTTTACTATAGGAATAACATCCATCTCCATTAGCTGAAATAAGGTGTTCTGAGCATTAAGATACTGCGTCCGATCGGCAATGTCGTTCCTTGTGAGTAGAATCTGGGCTACTGGTTGGCGCATATGTGAGAATAATTGATCCCAAAGACTCATAAGACGACACTGTCCTATGGCGGCCAGAGCCTGGACCTTTGGAAGTTGCTTTGGCCTCTTGTTCAACTCCATGCGCCGCATTCCAACTCCGATTGCGCCCGAGGACACAATGACGACCTTGTGGCCATCTTTGCGGAGTTTGACTGCTGTCTCAACTATCAAAGAGAGAGTTGAGAGCAAGGGCTCATGTGTATTTTCGTCTACGATCGAAGATGTGCCTGGTGAAGTGTTAGCAAAGCTATATGAAGATTCAAATTAATGCTTGCACAGGATCTTAAATACCGAGTTTAATGACTATTGTAAGGTGTTTTCGCATATTCCACTCTCAAATCCAAAGCTCTTCAGAGCCCAATTCACAAACTGAAGTGGGGGAAAGAGAGTCATGCCTTCGCGTCCTTTTTCAAGGTCCGCTTGGACATTTTTATAGCCGATGTCGGATGCCGCATCTGATTGGAGTGCGCAACTTCAGCGATCAAACTTGTGCTTTCAATACCTGGTAAACAACCATCGACATGATCCGGTTATAGATATTACGAAGTTCATACCTCTATAGGGCGCAGTACAATGGCAGACTCCCCCCAAAAGCCCAGTTCCTCCTCAGCCCCGTCCAAATCGAGCGTCGAAAACCTCGACCAAACGTATTACACCTGGTCAACCTTCTTCAACATCTTGCTCGGTACGGCTGGTGATAGGGAAATTGACGGGTATCTCAATGCTCGCGATACGTTGAACGAGGAAAGCGATTGCAAACGATGCGAAAGATGGAGAGATTGGGCGTTCCAGTCCAGTATGCCTTCAGCCCCTTAGACAGACTTTCATTGTCACTCCTAACAAGTTCCACCAGGCCCCATCGTCGGCTTCCTACGCCAACAGATCCGAGATACGGCCGACGGGCCTGAAATCACCGCCGAGAACGTTCGCTGCCAGCGCTGTCCACAGCACTGGCGCCAGCACGGCGGTTTCTCCCCAAAGTATGGCATCCTTCTCTGCGCAAACGTGCTGCGGTCGCGCAGCAAGCTAGAGGACTCGCTGGCACACGAATTGGTGCACGCATACGACCACGTGCGCTTCAAGGTCGATCAACACAACCTGCGGCACGCTGCTTGCACTGAGATCCGCGCCAGCATGCTGAGCGGCGAGTGCAGGTTCACGAGGGAGTGGGGTCCTGGACAGAAGATAAGCAGGGGATGGGAAGACTGCATCAAGAGGAGGGCCGCGTTAAGTGTGCGCATGAGAAAGGCCTGCAAAGATGATGCCCATGCCGCGCAGCTCGTGAATGAAGTGTGGCATAGCTGTAGTTCAGACACGAGACCATTTGATGAGGTTTATCGGTAGCATTGTAGGCTGGGTTCGGAGGTCGGCATTTCTGCAGAATTTACGGATGGAATAGAATTTTGGACGTCTCCTCTCTGCTACGAGTACACTGCTCAGTAACGGCGTTTGTTGGTCGAAGAGAAATCGCTTGTGTGGCGGCGACGTTACTCCTTTGGAAATACCTGGAACATAGAGTAGTTCGACAGATAAGTTGGCAATTTCATTACCATGTATCCGTCACGCAACTATCGACTTCTTACGCTCCAAGCTAACGATATGTTCTGTCTCTTATCAAGACAA
>Ga0335072_10002779_pt1 | contig 26888 bp, 19 predicted proteins | sample Lox_Sample_21_FD_206725 | JGI IMG/M metagenome (GOLD analysis project Ga0335072, IMG submission 206725) | Soil microbial communities from Loxahatchee National Wildlife Refuge, Florida, United States - Lox_Sample_2.1 | ecosystem: Environmental > Terrestrial > Soil > Wetlands | place: USA...
CCAACTATTCGCTGCGCGGCATCAGCACCAGCGACTTCGGCATCGGCACCGAATCGGCGGTGGGCGTGTATATCGATGGCGTCTACGCCGCACGTTCCGGCGGCGCCTTGCTGGCCTTCAACGACAACGACCGCAACGAAGTGCTGAAAGGCCCGCAAGGCACGCTGTTTGGGCGCAACGCGGCGGGCGGCGCCATCTCCATCGTCACCAACGAGCCCAGCGACAAGTTCGAGGGCAAGGTCGTGCTGCGCTATGGAAACTATGGCGAGCGCTATGAGGATGCATTGGTCAACATCCCGCTCAATCGGGACATGGCGCTGCGCATCAGCGTGCTCGACAACCAGAGCGACGGCTGGATTCGCGACCAGGCCAATGGCCAGCATTACGGCAAGAACGACGACTGGGGCAGCCGTATCGTCTACCGCTGGAACGTCACGCCGGATACGCGTGTGCTGTGGTCCTGGGATCACGAGCGCCTGGACCAGCCGCCACGCCCATCGATCGGCCTGGTGGCGTTGTCCAACGATACGAACGAGCGGCCGCCGTTTCCGCCCAATCCCGCCACTTATCTCAATCCACTCACTGCGCCGCTCTACAACGACGCCATCCAGGCACGCGAGTGGCGGCACTTCGATGGCTCCACGCTGATCGTCGATCACTCCTTTCCGTGGGGCAGTTTTACGTCGACGACTGCCTGGCGCCACTTCAACACCTTCAACGACGAAGACAACGACGGCACCGACCACGTCGTAAGCTACCTCGATACGGCCAACATCGAGCACAACAACAGCTATTACCAGGAATTCAAATTATCGGGCGATAACGACCTGATGGACTGGGTCTCCGGCGTGAGCTTCTACTCGGAGCAGGCACGCCAGACCAGCCAGGTGAATACCAACACCAGCAGCCTGGATACCCTGGCGCAGAATGTCGATGGACTTGGCTTGCCGCTGACCGAGATCACCCAGGGCCTGCAGGCGTTCGGGCTGCCTTATAGCCTATTGAGTGACCCCTGGCGCGAAGAGATCGACAACGTCGGCAAGTTCAAGGCCTATGCCGCCTTCGGTGACGTGATCTGGCATGTGAGCGACCGGTTCGACCTGACCACCGGCCTGCGCTACACCGAAGATCAGAAAGACTTCACCTGGTACACGCCGCTGCGCCAGGCGACCGCGTTCGACCAGACCGTGGCGGCGCTGGTTTCCAGCGGCATCGTCGGCCTGCTGCCGCCCCAGGCGCAGGAGGCGCTGGCGGCCTTCGGCGGCAATATCATCTTTCCCAATGCCGTGGGCCAATGGGTGTCCACCACACATAGCTGGCATGACTTCAGCCCGCGCGTGGTGCTGAGCTACAAGTTCACGCCCGACCTGATGGCTTATGTGTCCGCCACCAAAGGCTACAAGGCCGGCGGCTACAACAGTCTGCAAGTAGGTTCGCTGTACTCGCCGGAAAAAGTATGGAACTACGAGGGCGGCGTAAAGGCCGTCTTCCCCGAATACAACCTGCTGCTTAACGCCTCGGCCTACTACTACCGTTATTCCAACCTGCAGTCCTCGGTGCTCAATCCGAACTTCAACGGCTCGGGCGTGCCGTTCTACACGGTGATGACCAGCGACCAGCACGCGCACGGCCTGGATGTCGAAGCGCAATGGCAGCCGACGAACGCATTGCGCCTGAACTTCACCAGCGCCTATATCGACAGCACCTATATCCATGGCACCTCGACCTCTGGAGTGAGCCTGGATGGCCAGCCGACTGGCGAACCCACTTTCTCCGCCACCGCCGGTTTCGACTACACCTGGTTCGACGTCTACCGCGGCAACCTGGAATTGAACATGCAGTACGCCTATCGCGGCCGTACGCGCTGCAATGCCGACTCCGGCGTGCAGGGCACCTGCTTGAGCACGCCGCTGTTCAGTGTCGGCAACGCCACCCAGCGCACCGATGCGCGGCTGGACTGGCATACGCCGAATGAGCACTGGGGCGTGGGCGTGTTCGTCAACAACATGTTCAACAAGCGCTATGTGCTGAGCATCGGCAACGACAGCACCAATGATTTCGGCACGCCGTATGCCACGGTCACACCACCGCGTACGTATGGGGTGGAATTGCGGGCGAAGTTTTAGATATTCGCCGAGTCACACAAAGCGACCACGCAGGCTGGGATGCAATCCCAGCCTACAAATGCAGATGCAAAAACTGGTTGAAGTCGCTCTTTTGATAATCCGAGAAGGCTTCGCCATTGACGAAGCCCCGCCGACGATAAAGCGCAAGCGCCGGCTCGAACGAAGCCCCGCTGCCGGTTTCCAGGCTCAGGCGGCGCAGGCCGCGGCGGCGCGCTTCGTCGATCATGTGCTCCAGCAAGGCCGCCGCCACCCCGCGCCGCAGATAATCCGGATGCGTGCGCATCGATTTGATCTCGCCCGCGTTCGCGTCGAGCTGTTTCAGTGCGCTGATGCCGCAGATGTCGCCGCCGTTCCATGCACTCCACACGGTGACGTTGGGCGCTTTCAGGCCGGACAGGTCGAGCGCGAAGACATGCCCCGGCGGCGAATTGGCATGCATGCCGGACAGGTGAAGGCGCAGCAGCGCCTGGGTTGCGGGGCTGGAAAGGTCGTCTGGGCGGATGTCCATGGATGTCTCGTATCGGGTGATCCGTGTTGCATGACAGTAGCCCTCCGGGCAGAGGTGATATATGATATGTATATCACGAAAGGAGCCGGCAATGAGTCGCATTTTGATAGATCTGCCCGAAGCTCAGGTGGAAGCCCTTGCCATGCTCGTGGAAATGGAGCATCGCCCCCGGGCTGCTGTTATACGCGACGCCATCGAGGCGTATATCTCGCAGCGCAGAAAAGAGCTCGGGAACGATGTGTTCGGTTTGTGGAAGGGGAAAAAGATCGATGGTCTTGAATACCAAAAGGAGCTTCGCTCCGAATGGTAAAGGCACTTTTCGATACCAACATCCTGATCGACTATCTCAACGGCGCCAGCGCAGCCAAAAAAGAACTGGCACGCTACGAGTACCGCGCGATCAGCACGATCACGTGGATGGAAGTTCTTGTCGGTGCGTCATCGGAAGAAGATGCGGCGATTCGCGCATGGCTGCTTTCGTTTGACATCATTGGCGTGGATGCGGCCATTGCGGATCGTGCGGTCGCGATTCGAAAGGAAAGGCGCATTCGGTTGCCGGATGCGATTGTCTGGGCGACGGCTCAGGTCAACTCGCTCTTGCTTGTTTCACGCAACACCAAAGATTTTCCAGCAGATGAGCCGGGCGTGCGGGTTCCGTACAAGCTCTGAGAGCCGCTTACCCTTTGATTGGCCATGCTGCGCTGCAGCGGTGCAAGCGCCTCGCATTTAGCCCTCCGTTGGTGCGCAAAGCCCCGCCCAAATGCGTAACTCCTGCAAAAAACCTACAGAAAACCGTCACTTACCTCATTGGCACGCATGATGCAGCGCATCATGCACAAAAGCCCGCCGATCAACTCGCTGCGACGGACGGGCTGGTAGGGCCAGGCAAGTCTTCAGCGCGGGGTAGGGTATGTCCAGCAGAGCTACGCGGATCGAACTGTTTCGTCTGCGCACGCCACAGATGCGTGCGTTCCATTTGAGTTGGCTGGCGTTTTTCGTCTGCTTCTTTGCCTGGTTTGCGGCGGCGCCGTTGATGCCGCTGATCAAGGGCGAACTTCATCTAAGCAAGGACCAGCTCGCCAACATCAGCATTGCCGCGGTGGCGGTGACGGTGTTTGGACGGCTGATCGTGGGGCCGCTGTGCGATCGCTTCGGGCCGCGGCGAACGTATACCTGTTTGCTGCTGATCGGCGCGTTGCCAGTGTTTGGCATTGCCTTTGCGCATAGCTACGCCGCGTTCCTGTTCTTTCGCCTGGCCACTGGCATTGCCGGCGCCGGTTTCGTGATCACGCAGTACCACACCTCGGTGATGTTTGCGCCGAATGTGGTGGGCACCGCCAATGCGGCGACCGCCGGCTGGGGCAACGCCGGTGGCGGCGTCGCGCAGTCGGTGATGCCGTGGGTGCTTGCGGGCATACTCGCGCTGGGCGTGCAGCATGCGTTGGGCTGGCGCGCGGCGATGTTCGTGCCGGGCGTATTGATGTTGCTCGTGGCCGCGTTGTATTGGCGCTACGCCCAGGATTGCCCGCAGGGTAATTACCGCGACTTGCGGGCGTGTGGCTTGATGCCGGAAACCGGCAACGCGGGTGGATGGCGGATATTCCGCGCCGCGGTGCGCAATTACCGCGTGTGGATGCTGTTCGTGACCTACGCCGGTTGCTTCGGTATCGAGCTGTTCGTGCATGGCGTGGCGGCCAGTTATTACGTCGATCGTTTTGGCATGGATCTTAAGCATGCAGGCTTGGCGGCGGGCAGCTTTGGCCTGCTGGCGCTGTTTGCGCGCGCCTTGGGCGGGATCGCCTCCGATCGCCTGGCGTTCCGCCATGGGCTGGCGGCGCGTACCTGGTTACTGAGCGCGCTGATGCTGTGCGAAGGCTTGGGATTGTTGTGGTTTTCCAGCGTGCAGGCGGCAGGTCTGGCGGTGGCGGCGATGATCGCCTTCGGCGTGTTCACGCACATGGCATGCGGCGCCACCTATGCCTTGGTGCCGTTCGTCGATCGCAAGGCATTGGGCGGTGTGGCGGGCGTGGTCGGCGCAGGCGGCAACGTCGGTGCAATCGCTGCGGGTTTCCTGCTCAAGAGCACCGGTTCGGTGCAGCACACCTTTGCCTTGCTCGGCGGTTTCGTGATCGCCGGCTCCTTGTGTGCGCTGGCGGTGCGTTTCAGCGCCGAACATGCCGCACGCGAAGAACAGCTTTACCGCGAAGCGCTGAGCCAGGCCCAGGCGACATCGCAACTCGCAGCATGAACGGGGAAGGGGCTTGCCCATGACAATGAAACTGCTGGTGATCGGCAACGGCATGGTCGGGCACAAGCTGCTCGAAGAGCTGATGGCGCGCCAGCCGCCGGGCCTGGACATCACCGTGTTGTGCGAGGAAGGCCGGCCGGCTTACGACCGCGTGCATCTATCCGAATTCTTCTGCGGCAAGAGCGCAGACGATCTCTCGCTGGTGACATCCGGGTTCTTCGATCAGTCTGGCTTGCATCTGCGCCTTGCCGCGCAGGCCGTGCAGATCGACCGCCAGCAGAAGCGTGTCACCACCGCCGACGGTGAAGTGATCGCCTATGACAAGCTGGTGCTTGCCACCGGCTCCAAGCCGTTCGTTCCGCCCATTCCTGGCAACCAGCGAGCCGGCTGTTTCGTCTACCGCACCATCGACGACCTGCTGGCGATGCAGGCCTGGGGCAAGCGTTCCAAGGTGGGTGTGGTGGTGGGCGGCGGCCTGCTCGGCCTGGAATGCGCCAAGGCGCTGCGCGACCTGGGCCTGGAAACGCACGTGGTGGAATTCGCGCCGCGCTTGATGGCGGTGCAGGTGGACGAGATCGGCGGCCATGTCCTGCGGCGCAAGATCGAAGAGCTGGGCGTCACCGTGCACACTGGAAAGAGCACACAGGAAATCGTCGACGGCGACGGCACGCACCATCGCATGAAGTTTGCCGATGGCAGCCATCTCGATGCCGACATGATCGTTTTCTCCGCCGGCATTCGCCCGCGCGACGAACTGGCGCGCACCTGCGAGCTTGGCGTGGGCGAGCGCGGCGGCATCCATGTCGACAACTACTGCCGCACGCGCGACTGGGATGTGTACGCCATCGGCGAATGTGCCTATTGGGGCGGCAAGACGTTCGGCCTGGTGGCGCCCGGCTACGACATGGCGCGCGTGGTCGCGGCGCACTTGTCTGCCTTGCTGGAGCGCAGGCATGCGTTGGAGCTGCCGGAATTCGTCGGCGCCGACATGTCCACCAAGCTCAAGCTGATGGGCGTGGACGTCGCCAGCCTCGGCGATGCGCACGGCACCACGCCGGGCAGCCGCAGCTACCAGTTCAGCGACGAGCGCCGGCAGGTTTACAAGAAACTGGTGGTGTCGGGCGACGGCAAGCAACTGCTCGGGGGCGTGCTGGTGGGCGATGCCAGCGAATACGGCACGCTGCTGCAGATGATGCTCAACGGCATCGAGCTGCCGCCGTCACCGGAATTCCTGATCCTGCCCACCCCGGATGGCAACGCCAGGCCCGGCCTGGGCGTGGACGCGCTGCCGGCGTCCGCGCAGATCTGCTCCTGCAACAACGTCTCCAAAGGCCAGCTGTGCGAGGCGGTGTGCGCGGGCGCCAATGCCATCGGCGACTTGAAGGCCGTGACCAAGGCCGGCACCACCTGCGGCGGCTGCGTACCGCTGGTCACGCAGATCATGAAGGCGGAGATGAAGCGCCAGGGCCTGGCGGTCAACAATCATCTGTGCGAGCACTTCGCCTATTCGCGGCAGGAGCTGTATCACCTGGTGCGCGTGGAGCGCATCAAGCACTTCGACGAATTGCTTGCCCGCCACGGCAAGGGCCTGGGCTGCGATATCTGCAAACCGGTGGCGGCCAGCATTCTCGCTTCCTGCTGGAACGCCTTCGTGCTGCAGAAAGAGCATGCCTCGCTGCAGGACTCCAACGATTACTTTCTCGCCAACATCCAGAAAGACGGCACTTATTCGGTGGTGCCGCGCATGGCCGGTGGCGAAGTTACGCCGGACGGCCTTATCGCGGTCGGCGCCATCGCCAAGAAATACGGCCTGTACACCAAGATCACCGGCGGCCAGCGCGTGGACATGTTCGGCGCGCGGCTGGAACAGCTGCCGCTGATCTGGGAAGAGTTGATTGCGGCCGGCTTCGAGTCCGGCCATGCGTACGGCAAATCGCTGCGCACGGTGAAATCCTGCGTGGGTTCCACCTGGTGTCGCTACGGCGTGCAGGATTCGGTCGGTACCGCAATCGACCTGGAAAACCGCTACAAGGGCCTGCGTTCGCCGCATAAATTGAAAATGGCCGTCTCCGGTTGCACGCGCGAGTGCGCCGAAGCGCAAGGCAAGGACGTCGGCGTGATCGCCACCGAAAAAGGCTGGAACCTCTACGTGTGCGGCAACGGCGGCATGAAGCCGCGCCACGCGGAATTGCTGGCTGGCGACCTGGATACGCCCACGCTGATCAAGTACATCGACCGTTTCCTGATGTTCTACATCCGCACTGCCGACCGCCTGCAACGCACCAGCACCTGGCGCGACAACCTGGAGGGCGGGCTGGATTACCTCAAGGGCGTGATCGTGCATGACTCGCTGGGCATCGCCGCGGAACTGGAGGCGGACATGCAGCGCATCGTCGATACCTACGAGTGCGAGTGGAAGAAGGCGGTCACCGATCCGCAGACGCGCAAGCGCTTCCAGCATTTCGTCAACAGCCGCGCACCGGACAGCAACGTGGTGTTTGTGCCGGAGCGCGGCCAGATTCGCCCGGGCCGGCCGGACGAAAAGCGCAGCCGGCGCATTCCCGCAAGCGTCATGACGGAGTAGAGCGATGGAAGACGTGGTGACGACGAAAGGCTGGACCTTGGTCTGTGACCTGGAAGACATCCTGCCCAACACCGGCGTGTGCGCGCTGGTGGATGGCGAGCAGGTGGCCGTGTTCCGCGTCGGCCAGCATGGGCTCTACGCGATCGACAATTTCGATCCCAATGCGGATGTCTACGTGCTGTCGCGCGGCCTGATCGGCAGCCTGGGCGAGCGCATCGTGGTGGCCTCGCCGATCTACAAGCAACACTTCGACCTGCGTACCGGCGAGTGCCTGGAAGCCCCGGAGCATTCGGTGCGCCCCTGGCAGGTCAGCCTGCAGGACGAGCACGTGCTGCTGGGGCAGCCGTTACGATGAGCGCAGCGCGACCCAGGCTGGTCGTCATCGGCAACGGCATGGCCGGCATGCGTACGGTCGAGGAGTTGCTGCAGCTGGCGCCGGGCTTGTACGACATTACCGTGTTCGGCGCCGAGCCTTACGGCAACTACAACCGCATCATGCTTTCGATGCTGTTGAGCGGGGAAAAGAACACCGACGACATCATGCTCAACACGCCGGCGTGGTATGCGGAAAACGGCATCACGCTGCATGCGGGCGATCCGGTGGTTGCGATCGACCGGCGCCACCGGCGCGTGCGTTCGCGCAAGGGCGTGGAAGTTACTTATGACCGCCTGCTGATCGCCACCGGCTCGCAGCCCTTCATGCTGCCGCTGCCGGGCGCCGATTTGCCGGGCGTGATCGGCTTCCGCGGCATCGATGACGTCGAGCAGATGTTGCAGGTCGCCAGCCATTACAAGCATGCCGCGATCATCGGCGGCGGCCTGCTTGGCATCGAGGCGGCCAATGGTCTTTTGCGCCGTGGCATGCAGGTCAGCCTGCTCCATCGCATCGACGTGCTGATGGAGCAGCAGCTCAATGCCGATGCGTCGCGCCTGTTGTCGCATAACCTGAAAGGGCGCGGCCTGAACGTGCTGCTCAATGCGCAGACCAAGGCGCTGTATGGCGACGGACGCGTGCAGGGCATCGAACTGGCCGATGGCAGCCGCATCGATGCCGACCTCGTGGTGATGGCGGTGGGCGTGCGCCCGGATATCGCGCTGGCCAAATCCTGCGGGCTGCATTGCGATCGCGGCATCGTGGTCGACGATACCTTGCAGACCTACGATCCGCACATCTATGCCGTGGGCGAATGCGTGCAGCATCGCCGGCTCACCTTTGGCCTGGTGGCGCCGGTGTGGGAGCAGGCGCGCGTATGCGCATCGCACCTGGCGCGCATCGGGCACCGTCGCTACCGCTTCACGCGCACGGCGACCAAGCTCAAGGTGACGGGCATCGATCTGTATTCGGCCGGTGATTTCATCGGTGGCGAAGGCACACAAGACCTGGTGCTGCGCGATCCGCGCCGCGGCATCTACAAGCGGCTGGTGCTGAAAGGCAACCAGATCATCGGCGCCGTGCTGTATGGCGACGTGAAGGATGGCGGCTGGTATTTCGACCTGATCCAGAGCGGCGCCGACATCACGCCGATGCGCGATCGATTGCTGTTCGGCAAGCATTACTGCCAGCCGACGGAGGTGGCGGCGTGAATGCGGCCGTCGCCACCACCTGCCCTTATTGCGGCGTAGGCTGCGGCGTACTGGCGCGCGCCGACGCCGATGGCGCGGTGCACGTGGAAGGCGACGCACAGCATCACGCTAATCACGGGCGCCTGTGCGTCAAAGGCTCGGCGCTGGGCGAAACGGTCGACCTGCGCGGCCGCCTGCTGCATCCCATGCTGCGCGCAGCTGATGGCACGCTGCAGCGTGCGAGCTGGGACGACGCGCTCGATCGCGTGGCCACGGGTTTTCGCCGCGTCATCGACAGGCACGGCCCGGATGCGGTGGCGTTCTACGTATCGGGGCAATTGCTCACCGAGGACTACTACGTCGTCAACAAGCTGGCGAAGGGTTACATCGGTACGGCCAATATCGACACCAATTCGCGCCTGTGCATGTCGTCCGCGGTGGCCGGCCACAAGCGTGCGTTCGGCGAAGACGTGGTGCCGGGTTGCTACGAAGACCTGGAGCAAGCGGAACTGATCGTGCTGGTCGGCTCCAACACTGCGTGGTGCCATCCCATCGTGTACCAGCGCATCGCCAAGGCGAAGGAAAGCGCCAGGCCGCCGCGCATGGTGGTGATCGATCCGCGCCATACGGCCACTTGCGAATCGGCCGACCTGCATCTGCCGGTGAAACCCGGTACGGACGTATGGCTGTTCAACGGCCTGCTGGCGTTCCTGTTCCAGCATGGTGCGATGGATGCGCGTTTCGTGGAAGCACACACCGAAGGCTTTGCGCAGGCCCTGGCGGCCGCGCAGGCGGATGCTGGCGATCCGGCCGAGGTGGCGCGCATCTGCGGCGTGCAGCCGTCCGACCTTTTGAACTTCTACCGCTGGTTTGCGCGCTGCGAACGCACCGTCACGCTGTTCTCGCAAGGCGTGAACCAATCGTCCAGCGGTACCGACAAGGTCAACAGCATCATCAATTGCCATCTGCTGACCGGGCGCATCGGCAAGCCGGGCATGGGGCCGTTCTCGCTGACCGGACAGCCCAATGCGATGGGCGGGCGCGAAGTGGGCGGCCTGGCGAACATGCTGGCGGCGCATCTGGAGCTGGAAAACCCCGTGCATCGCCAGATCGTGCAAACCTTCTGGCAGTCGCCGCGCATGGCCGAGCGTCCGGGCCTGAAAGCGGTGGACCTGTTCCACGCGATCGGCGAGGGCAGGGTGAAGGCGCTATGGATCATGGCGACCAATCCGGTGGTGAGCCTGCCCGATGCCGATCGCGTAAAGCAGGCGCTGGCGCGTTGCGAATGGGTGGTGAGTTCCGACATCGTTGCGCAGACCGATACCAATGCATTTGCGCACGCGCTGCTGCCGGCGCTGGGCTGGGGCGAGAAAGACGGCACGGTGACCAACTCCGAGCGGCGTATTTCGCGCCAGCGCGCGTTTCTGCCGGCGCCGGAGCAAGCGCGCGCGGATTGGCGCATCGTCTGCGAGGTGGCGCGGCGCATGGGTTACGCCGAAGGCTTCCAGTTCGATGACGTGCAAGCGGTGTTTGCCGAGCACGCGCGGCTTACCGCTTATCGCAACGACGAGTCCGCAACACGGCGTCTCTTGAATCTCGGTGGCCTGGCCGATCTGGATCGCCAGGCTTACGACGCGCTGCAGCCGGTGCAATGGCCGGTGGCGGCGAATGGTGAGGGCGCAGCGCGCCTGTTCGCCGATGGCCGATTTTCGCATGCCGACGGGCGTGCGCGCTTCATCGCCACACCCGCGCGCATGCCGGCGCATGCCACCGGTCGCGAATACCCGCTGGTGCTCAACACCGGACGCGTACGCGACCAATGGCACACCATGACGCGCACCGGCAAGGCGCCGCGTCTGACGGGACATATCCCCGAACCCTTCATCGACATGCATCCGCACGATGCCTTGCGCTGTGGCGTACGCGAAGGCGAGCTGGCGCGCGTGCAATCGCGCTGGGGCGCGATGGTGGCGCGCGTGAAGCACAGCGGCGGTATGCTTGCCGGCAATGTGTTTGTGCCCATCCACTGGAACGATCAGTTCGCTTCCGACGCGCGCGTCGGTGGCGTGGTCAATCCAGTGGTGGACCCTGTTTCCGGCGAGCCGGAGTTCAAGCACACGCCAGTAAGCGTGGAACCGTTTCCGGTGCGCTGGTATGGCTTTGCGCTCAGCCGCAAACTGCTGATGCCGGATGGCTTGAGCTACTGGACCTCCATCCAGGGCGACCACTTTCGCCGCTACGAAATCGCGCATCGAGAGCGGCCGTCCGAATGCAGCGCCTGGGCGCGCGCGTGGCTGGGCGTCAGCGATCCGGAGGCCGATTGGCTGGAATACGAAGACCGCAGCACCGGCGTGTACCGCGCCGCGCACGTGATCGACGATCGCATCGAGGCCTGCGTGTTTCTTTCTGCGCGCCCGGATCTGCCTGCACGGCATTGGCTGGCCAGCCTGTTCGTGCAGCCGCAATTGGAAGAGGCCGACCGTACGGCGTTGCTGCTGGGCGAGCCGGGCGGATCGGTTGCCGCGACCGGGCCGACGGTGTGCTCGTGCTTTGGCGTGGGGCGCAACACCATTTGCGATGCGATCCGCGCGCATGGGTTGGAAACGCCGGCGCAGATTACCTCGCGCCTGCGCGCGGGCGGCAATTGCGGTTCGTGCGTGCCGGAGTTGCGGCAGTTGATTGCGGAAGTGCGGGCGGAGGTGAATGCGTAGGGGCGCCAACTTGGGAGGGTGATCTCATGCTCGCCAGGATGCATCCCCTCCCCTGCTTGCAGGGGAGGGTTAGGGTGGGGTGCGAGCGCAGCGAGCGGCAGGAGCCTCACGTCGACTCGTGCTGTTTCTCGCCATTGCAAATCACTATGAGATTCGGCCGTGCGCTAAAGCACGGGCAACCCCACCCCAGCCCTCCCCTACTTCGCAGGGGAGGGAGCAGATCACTGCAAGTTTACGGTGCGCTTGAACCCAGCCGCTCAATCAACGCCCGCGTCAGCGGCTTGAGGTAATAGCTGTCTTCCGGCACCACTTGTGGTTGCACGCCATGTGCGCGCAATGCATCGGCTACCACCGGGCCAATGGCCGCCACCAGCGTATGTGCCAGGGCCTGTCTCAAGCGCTCGCCCTCGATCAGGCGAAACAACCGTTCCACCTGCTGCAGGCTGGTGAAGGCAATCGCATCCACGCATCCTTGCTGCATCGACTCGATCAACGCGAGCACTTCCGCGTCCGCTGCCGCATCGGCGTACACATATGGCCATACCGGCAGTGCCTGCGCTCCGCGGCTGGCGAGAAAATCCATCAATGCCGCATTCGGCTCCGTGCCGTACAACTGCACGCCGATGCGGCGTCCTTGCAGGTCGAGCGTTTGCAGCAGCGCGATCATGCCCGGCGTGGTGGCAGGATCGGCCACCAGGGTGGGTTTCAGGCCAAGCTCGCGCAGTACGCGGCCGGGCTTGGGGCCGCGTGCGATGCTGCGTACACGTGCGAGCTGCGTGACGAACGGTTCGCGCAAGGCGGGGGCGTGATGCTCGATCAGGCTCAACAGCCGGCGCAGGCCTTCGCCGGTGAACAGCAGCAAATCGTCACAGCCGCCCCCACAAAACGTCTGCAACCATGCGAGCACGGGCGCCGGCTGGGGCGTGTCGCGGATGTCCACCAGCGGGCAGCGCAGTACCGACGCGCCGCGGCGTTCGAGCAGCGAGGCGAACAGGTCCAGCTCGCGCGACTCGGGAATGGCGATGCAGCGGTTTTGCAGCGGGCGTTCCGGATCGCTATCGGTCATGGGTGAAACTCCTGCCGCCACGTGCGTTCATGCCAGGCTGCCAAACCATGCGTGCGCATGCGTCAACGCCGCCACTTCGCCAATGATCAGCAGCGCCGGCGGATGCACGGCATGTTCTTTCGCAAGCGCCGGCAAGTCGCGCAGTGCGCCGCTGATCACCCGCTGCTGTGGCAGCGTGCCATTCTCGATAATGGCAAACGGCGTATCCGGCCGCCGTCCATGTTCCAGCAAACGCAGGGTGAGTTCATCCAGCCGCGCCACACCCATATACACGGCCATGGTCTGATGATCCTGTGCGAGCGCCGGCCAGTCCATGGCATCCATCGATTCCTTGCCATGGCCGGTAAGCAGGTGCACGGTGCGTGCATGCTCGCGATGCGTCAGCGGAATGCCGGCGTAGGCGGCACAGGCGACGGCCGCGGTGACACCGGGAACGATCTGGCAGGCAATGCCGTGCTGGTGCAGGAATTCCATTTCTTCGCCGCCGCGCCCGAACACGAACGGATCGCCGCCCTTCAGTCGTACCACCAGGCGGCCGGCCTGTGCATGTTCCAGCAGTAATTGGTGAATCTGTTCCTGCTGCGTATGCCGGCCGCCGCAGCGTTTGCCGACGTCGATGCGCTCGGCGTCGCGGCGCGCCAGCGCCAGCACGGCCTCGCTGACCAGCGAGTCGTGCAGGATCACGTCGGCCTGGTTGAGTGCACGCAACGCGCGCAGCGTCAGCAATCCAGGATCGCCGGGGCCGGCGCCGACCAGCAGCACGGTGCCCTTTGCTGGCGGCGATGCCGGCGCATGCAGGGCATCCAGCAGCATCTGCTCGGCTTCATTGGACCGGGCATTGCGCAGCAGCGCCATCACCGGTCCATCGTGCAGCCAGTCGTAGAACGCACGGCGCTCGGCCAGATCCGGCCAGCGTTGCGTGATGCGCGTGCGGTGCCTCTGCGCGAGCGCGGTAAGTGGGCCAAGCGCATGATCGAGTTCGGCTTCCAATGTTTCGCGCACGCGCCGGGCGATCACCGGTGCGGCGCCGCCGGTGGAAATGGCGACCGTCAAGGGCGTGCGATCCACCACGGCCGGTACCTGGAAACGCGACAGCGCAGGTGCATCCACCACATTCGCCAGAATGCGCCGATCTTCCGCACTCGCGGCGACGCGGGCGTTCAATTCGTGATCGTCGGTGGCGGCGATGACCAGCCATACGCCATCCAGCCATGCGGGTTGGAAAGTACCGTCAAGGTGTTCGATCCGGCCTTCCTCGACCTGTTGCAGCAGGGCCGGCGTAAGCATGGGGGCGCCCACACGTACCCGCGCGCCGGACGCGAGCAGCATGGCAATCTTGCGTTCCGCGACGTGGCCGCCGCCGACCACCAGTACGGGCAGCCCGGTGAGATCGGCGAAGATTGGATAGAGCCCCATGATGCTTCGCTTCCCGTACGCAAACGTGTACGCCTAGATTAATGCGGAAACGTGTGCGTGCATTGCGACAATGCGGAATATACCGAGACGGGATGGGATATGGCGGCGATGGTTGGTTCTGGGGTTCGCTCCAGTCTCCAAACGCTAATGCCGCGTTGATGCCTGTTCAGAGCGGCTCGTCATTCCGGCGAACGCCGGAATCCAGTCTGAACACGTCGTGCGAAGCACGCAAAACCTTTTATGTCGTGTGCTGCGCGCATTATATTTTGACTGGATTCCGGCGTTCGCCGGAATGACGAGCGTTAGAGCTCAGGTGAAGGTCGGCTCAAGGCCTTACCGCCGTCACCTCGATCTCCACCCGGAACCCCGGATTGGCCAGCCCGGCCACCTGGAACGCCGAACGCGCCGGCAGCTTGGGCTGCTCCTTGGTGCCGAAGAACTGCGTATACCCGGCCATGAAACCGGCGAAATCCATGCGCCCGCCATGGGCTTCGTCACCCACCAGAAATGCCTGCATCTTGACGATGTCGCCCATGTCCATGTGCATGCTTTGCAGTTGCTTCTGGATCGCCGTGAGCGCGCCGATGGTCTGGGTCTTGGTGTCGCCGTAGGCGGCTGCCGAATCCTTCGGCGCTTTGGGATCGACCACCGGTGGCACCATGCCGCTCAGAAAGACGACCGACTTCCCGGCAGGCACTTCCACCGCGGCGGAGATTGGAAAGTTGCTGTTGGCCAGTTTGTAGCGGATCACGTCCTGCGCGTGAGCCATGGCCGGTGCCGCAAGCAGTAATGCAAGCAAGACCATTTTCTGCATGATGAAATCCTCTGGTGGATAAGTGCATGAAACTCAGTGCATGCCGGCCACGTCCTGCGCCGTGATGCGATCGTCGTAGTGGTTGCCGAAATGGGTGCGCACATAGTTCACCACATCCGCAATCTGCGCGTCGCTGAGTTTGGCATCTTCCAGCGGCCCGGCCTCGCCGGTCTGGATGAAGGAAGGCATGTCGCGACGCCCGTGCATCACCACCGCAGCCATGTATTGGGGCGAAATCAGCCGCGGATCGCCGGCCAGCGCGGGATAGGTGCCCGCTCCCGTGGCACCCTTGGCGTCGGGCATGTGGCAGCCTTGGCAAATGTGTTCGAAGATCGTTTTTCCATCTGCCGTGGCCAGGGCCGAATGCGCATGCGCGGCATTGTCGGAGGACTGCGCGTGCAGCCCGGTGGCGTATGCCAGAGCGCTTAGCCACACGCAACCCACGTAGAGATGTTTGCGTAGCGAAGGGCTCATGTGCGTGCCTCCGCCACGGCGCGTTGGTGGATGCGTTCGATCACGTCCAGGGCGGATGTCACGGCGCCCTCCTGCCACGCGGGTAGATACGAGGCGTGTTCGCCGGCCAGCGCAATACGGCCATCGATCTGGCACAGATTGTCGTAATGCTTGACGCGGGCTTCCTCCGACCACAGGCCGAAGCAGCCCAGGGTGAACGGCGAGCGATGCCAGCCCACCGCGACGCCGTTCTCGAACTCCTGGTGATATTGCGGATGAATCCGGCTGCCGTATTCCAAGGCTTTCTGCACGCGTTGCTGGGGCGTCATCGCAGTGAATTCGAAGGCATGCAGACCCCAGATATAGGCGCCGAGCAACACGCCCTTGCCGCTGCCGAAAAAACCGCAGCTGGGGTAGCCGATATTGGCGATCGGCAGATCGGTGTAGGTGATGCCGCCGTAGATATGCTCGTCCTGTTCCCAGAAGCGCCGCTTGAACTGCAGGCCCACTTTGACGGAGGCCGCGTACGGCACCGCGCTGATCGCCTCCATCATCGGCGCGCCGACGTTCATCGGGATCTGGCTGAGCACGGACAGCGGAATCGTGCAGATGCACCAGTCGCCGCGTGCTTTCAGCAGCGTGCCTGGCTGGGCGGTATCTTCGTAGGTGGCGGTGACACCGTGCTCGTCCTGCTGGATCGCCGTGACCTTGGCGCCGTAGCGGATCACCCCTTCCAGCGCGCGGCCGAACGCTTCACCGATGCGTCCCATGCCGCCCACTGGCTGGAACAGCGAGGTCTGGAATTCATAGATTTCACCGGCGCTGAGGCTGCTCCACAAGCGCGAGCCCAGCAGTTCGTCCAGCGCGATGGGCGTGGAGGCAACCGGGCGGGCGGAGAGGCCGCCGCCGGGATCCTTGTCGAAACCGCGCCGGTTGCTGCTGGGGATGCCGCGGGCATAGGCCAGGTTTTTATCGAGCGCGCCCCAGTCACGCAGCGATTCGAGCAGTATTTCCTGGTCTTCCTTGCTGACGGCCGCATCGAGCTTGCCTTGCTGCGTACTCTTGGCCAGCAGTTCGGCGACGTGCCCGCGGTAGTCGGCGTTGATGGCGCGATAACGCTGCGGCTTGCCGCCGAACGCGCGGGCGCTGTGCAGGTAGGCATTGTGGTTCACCTGCACGAACGGCTCGAGTGGCACGCCGAGTTTCTTGCAGTAGCCGATGATGCCGTGATGGTGATACGGCAAACGCCAAGGGCCTGGATTGATGTAAAGCCCTTCATCGAACTGGCAGTGTTGGGTGAAGCCGCCTAGTTCGGTGTAGCGATCGCCGCCGCGCAGCGACCAGTTGCGGCCGCCCGGACGATGGTTGTATTCCAGCACCTGCACCTTGTAGCCCGCTTGGCGCAGTTCGTAAGCGGCCACCATGCCGGCGATGCCGGCGCCCAGGATCAGCACCGTGCTGTTTTTCGGTGCGCCTTGCAGATGGGGTTGGCCTTTGAAGTTGGACTCGGCCGCCAGGCCAAGACTGCTCATGGCCTGATACATCGCCGCGGCGCCTGCGCTGAGGCCGATCATGCGCAGGAGATCGCGGCGTTTCATGGAGAACGTAGGGGTTTCGTCTTGCATCGACATCTCTCGCGAAAGGGCGGCAACGTTCTCATCGAAGAAGAAAGGGAAGCGCATATCTCGCGCTCGCCAGAATGCGTCCCCTCCCCTGCGAAGTGGAGCCTGCCCCGGACTTGATCCGGGGGGAGGGCTAGGGTGGGGTGCGAACGCAGCGAGCAGCAGGAACCAGGCGTCACCGCGATGTACTTCTACGATCAGAAGCCACGGTGACATTCGGCCGCACGCTAAAGCCCAAGCAACCCCACCCCAACCCTCCCCTGCGGCAGCAGGGGAGGGAGCGCATCACGCAAACAACAAGCTTCTTGGCCTTGGTGGTTGCCATGGCGCTAAAACCGGAACGTCACCTTCCCGTACCAATACCTGCCGTTGAAACCAAACGGCGACAGCGACGAGTACTGCAGGCCGTCCGCACGGTCTTCATACACATTGTTGAGCGCGGCCTTGGTCGGATATTGATTGGTGATGTTGTCGGCGCCCACGGTGAAGGTCCAGGTGCGCCAGTTGTAGCTGGCCGCAAGATCGAAGATCCAACGCGCGGAGAAAATCTGGTCTTCGTCGCCGCTGTAGTCGTCGCCCAGGCGCGTCACCGTGCCGTAGCGCGTGGCATTGGCATGCAGGTCGAAGTTGTGGATCAGCCAATCGCCGGCGAACACGAACTTGGTACGTGGCGTGGCATCCGTCAGCAGACCTTGGCTGGCGCGACCGAAGTCGGGCGTGGAAACGTGCAGGATCGTCGTCTGGTTGTAGTTGGCGCTGCCGCTGAGGTTGACCGCGCCCAGGCTATCCAGGTCGAGGTGATAGCTGGTGATCACGTCCGCACCGCGCGTGCGCGTGGTGGCGCCGTTGACGAAGAACTGCGCGCCCGTCACCTGGTCGCCGGGAATGTTGACCGGAATCTGGTCGGAATACAGGATCTGGTCCCAGATGCGGATCTGGTAGATGTCGACCGTTGCATTGAAGTTGCTGGTCGGCTGCCACACGCCGCCGAAGCTGTAATTGACCGACTTTTCCGGCACCAGCGGCTTGGCGCCGAGTGCAATGGCGGTCGGATTGGAGGTGCGATAGGTGCCGATCTGCGCGAGTGCACCATTCTGGATCAACGTCACCACCGACTCGTAGTTCTGCTGGGCCAGTGACGGCGCGCGGAAACCGTTGGACACCGTGCCGCGCAGGGCAAAGGTATCGGTGAGCTGGTAGCGCGTGGAGAGCTTGCCGGAGCGGGTGGAGCCGGCGTCGCTGTAATCCTCGTAGCGCGCGGCGACGCCGGCCGACCACCGATCGGTGAGATCGGTTTCCAGGTCGACGTAGGCGGCCTTGCTGTGGCGGCTGAAGTCGCCCGCCACTTCCGGCGACAGGCCTGGATACACCTGCGAGCCGCCGGCGTACGGCGAGGTGGTGCCTGGGATCAGCGTGTTCGGATCGAAGAAATAGGAATCCGCATCGCCCGCGCCGATGTCATAGCTTTCGTTGCGGTATTCCCCGCCGAAGGCGACGGTGACGGGGTTGTGCAAACCCCAATCGAACTCTTTGCTGATGTCCACGTTGAATACGCCCTGCTTGTTGGCGAAGGTGCCGGCGTGGAAGTAGGTGGGCGAATAGCCCTTGCTGTAATAGAGGTTGGTGTTGACGCTGTCCTGGATGTCGAAAATCAGGTTGTTCTCGCCGTAATCGGCCGACACATCCCACTGCCAGCCGCTCGCGGTATGGCCTTTGACGCCGAATACGAAGGCGACGTCGTTGGTGTGGTTGACGATCTGCGGCAGGAAGCCGTTCGGATAAATTTCCGGCACGTTGCGCGTGGAGTCGTAGGGGCGGTAGTAACCGTTGGAGGTGACGTCGCGCTTGCTGCCGTCGAGGTAGCCATACATCTCGATGTTCGGTGTGACCTGGTAGCCGAAGTTGAGCAGCAGCTGATACGTTTTTTCGGCGGGATCGCCGTAGCGCTCGTAGGGATAGCCGGTCGTGTTGGTGGCGCCGGCCAGGGTGGTGGCGCGATCCGTGTTCTCGGCGCGATTGGTGTTCATCTGGTTCTGGTAGTTCCAGGCCAGGCGTGCCCAACCAGGCGCCTTGCCGTCCGTGCCACCCAGCGGAATGCCTACCGAGCCGTCCACGCCATTGTTGGCACCGTCGCCCGCGTCCATGATGCCGCCGTTGGCGCTGATCTCGTTACCGCCCGCCCGGGCGCCGTGCTTCAGTACGATATTGATCACGCCGGCGATCGCGTCGGAACCGTATTGCGCGGCTGCACCATCGCGGAGCACTTCGATATGGTCGATGGCGGAGATCGGGATCGAGTTCAGATCCACCGGCGCCGACCCGCGACCCACGGAGGAGTTGTAATTGACCAGCGCCGAGGTGTGATAACGCTTGCCGTCCACCAGCACCAGTACGTCGTCGGGCGAAAGTCCGCGCAGCGATGCCGGTCGTAGCGCGTCGTTGCCGTCGTTGATGGCAGGGCGGGGAAAATCCAGCGAAGGAAGCACGGTATTGAGCGCGCTGGCCAGATCGGTATAGCCGCTGGAGGTAAGGTCGGCAGGCGAGATGATGTCGATCGGCGAGAGCGATTCGGCAGCGGTGCGGTCAGTGGCGCGAGTGCCGGTGACGACGACTTGCTGGAGCTCTTTGCTGGTCTGCGGCGAATCGGCGGGAGCCGTATCGGCCCAGGCGGCGGTGGTAAAAACGATACCTACGGAAAACAGCGGCAGCATGGCGGCTGCCAATGGACGGCGAACAAGTCGTTTCATTGTTGAACTCCCCACAAGATTCAAGACAAAAGGCGTCCCTCCAAGGACTTGGATATAGGTAAAATCACGCATTTGCGCCGCAGCAATGAATCTCCCCGAGATGCGGCAATTTGAGGCTATGACACGTTTGTGCAGCGCGTCAATAGATAATCATGTTTTTAATGGATGGGCGTAATTGGTGCAATGACGCCCAATTCTGGTGCAAATAAAAATAAATATTTTTAAATGCCTCCTACGAGGTCGCGCCCTTCAAGCTCTTGTGGCTGCTGATGCTGGGATTTCATCCAAGCCTACGAGGTGCGATTTACATCCACGAGTCAATTAGCCAACGCTGGCGTGGTAATAGTCGCCCTGCTGCGCCACGCGCATCGGCATGCCGAAGGCTTCGCTCAATGCTTCGTGCGTCAGCACGCTGGCCTTGCTGCCTTTGCGCAGTAGCCGGCCTTCGCGCAGCAGGACCACGTGATCGATCTCCGGCAGGATTTCTTCCACGTGATGCGTCACCAGCAGCAGGGTCACGCCGCGTTGGGCCAGCTGCCGCAGGCTTTCGAGAAAGCGCCGTCGGTTGGCCGGGTCGAGCCCGGTGCAAGGTTCGTCCAGCAACAGCGCACGCGGGCGATGCACCAGGGCGCGTGCAATCAATACGCGGCGCGCTTCACCGGTAGACAGGCTGGCCATCTCGCGGCCGATAAACTGGGTGGCTTGCACGTGCGCCAGCGCTTCCAGGGCATGCTGGCGCATGGCTTCGGTCACGTGGTGATCCACCCACAGGCCACGCGCGGCAAAGAAGCCGGAGACGACCGCGTCGAACACCTCCAGCGGCGCATCCTCGTTGGTGTAGTCGCCTTGCATGGCGGGCGAGACGATGCCGATCAGGCTGCGCAACTCGACCACGCTCCAGCGGTCGCGCCCGAATACTTTGATGGTCGGCGTATTGTCCTCGCGCGCAAGCGGATAGATCTGCCGCGCGATCAATCGGATCAGTGTGGATTTTCCCGAGCCGTTGGCGCCCAGGATGGCGGTGTGCTGACCGGCGGCGACGCGCAGGCTGAGCCGGTCCAGGATCAGCCGTTCGCCGCGTAATACGCTGGCTTCATGCAGGTCCAGCAGGGGAATGGATTCGGAGTGGGTGGTATCGGGACTCATGCCCGAACCTTGCCTGCATCGAACAGCCGTAGCAAGCCATGGACGTACGGACGTCCAGATGGCTGTACGCATGCGTCGAGCTATTGCGTCTGCTGCTCGATCTGCTTGTCCTGGTCGGCGGCGTGCTGGTTGACGATCTTCTGCACATCCTTGGCGCGTTGTTCGTCCTGTTTCATCGCATCCCAGGGGGCGCTGGGTTGCGCGGCGGCCGACTTGGGATCGGATTGCGGTGCGGGCGGCTTGTTGCTGCAGGCGCCCAGGGCAAGCAGGCAGAGCAGGGCGGTAGCGGTTCTCATGGGGGCACCTCGATGATGATGGCTAGAGTGTCCTGCCGGCGCACGTTTCGGACAAGCCTTGGGATGCGCTGATTAATCCAACGCAGGCCTCAGCGACCCTGTGTGTCCGTCCGCATAGCTTCGGTCCATCGTCTCGACAGACAGCCGGTCTGCCTTCCTCGCTCCTCAAAGCCGGGCACATCCATGTGCCCTCCCCGCGTGCGCCGACGGCCCTGTGCTCTGGGAGCACACAGGGCCGCTGCGACCTACGTTGAATTAATCAGCGCATCCCGTTCATGTAAGCTCCGCTCCATGAACAGCCGCATCGACGCCTGGCAGTTGCAAGATCACACCGTACTCATCACCGGTGCCAGCAAGGGCATCGGCTACGCCACCGCGCGCGAGCTGGCCGGATTGGGCGCCGACCTATTGCTGGTGGCGCGCGATGACGACCACCTGGAACAAGTGCGCGTTGAATTGACCGACGATTTTCCCAGCATCGAGGTGCTGGCCTTCGCGGGCGATGTGAGCGTGGCCGAAGATCGTCTGGCCGTGTTCGACTGGGTAGCGGATCTGGACATGCCGGTGTCGCTGCTGGTCAACAATGCGGGCGGCAACAACCCCAAGGCCACGCTCGATTACGACGAGGCCGACTACCGCGCGATTTTCGAGCAGAACCTGTTTTCCGCCTATGAGATGTGCCGCCTTGCGCATCCGCATCTGGTCCAGCATGCGAACGCGGCGATCGTCAACGTCGGTTCGGTGTCCGGCATCACGCACGTGCGCACGGGTTCGCCCTATGGCATGAGCAAGGCGGCGTTGCATCAACTCACGCGCAACCTTGCGGCCGAATGGGCAGTAGACGGCATTCGCGTCAATGCCGTGGCGCCGTGGTACATCCGCACGCAGCGTTCCGAACCGGCGCTGGCCGATGCCGATTATCTGGACGAGGTGCTGGACCGCACGCCGCTGCGGCGTATCGGCGAGCCGGAGGAGGTGGCCGCGGCCATCGCATTTCTGTGCCTGCCGGCGGCCAGCTATATCACCGGGCAGGTGCTGGCGGTGGATGGCGGGTTCCTCCATTACGGCTTTTGAGCAGTTTTCCACAGCGGCTGGGGAAACTCTGGTAGCAACCCTGTGGACAAGTCTTCGTAACGCTTGCATAGCAACCACTTGCACGACATTGTGCAAGTTTTGCTCAGCAGTGGCTGAGTTGGGCGAGCAGTTCCTTTTCGCGCTGGAGCAGGGGCAGCTGGTCGCTCTTGAAGGCGCGTGACAGCGTACGTTCGTTCTCGTCGTACTGGTCGCGCAGCGTGGCGCAGGTGTCGTGCGGCGTCATTGGCGCGCATTGATCCTGCATCAGTACGTACCGGCTGGCGACCATCGCCGCATTGGGCTTGACGCCGGGTATGACGGGGCCGAGCGACGTCGGCAGTATGCCGGTCATCGCGAGCGGCGCGTAATAGGGCGGCGGATTGCCGTTGCTGCTGAGGTAAGTCGTCTGGTCCGTAGCGCGTACGCAGCGATGTCGCGGGCGGCGTTTGCGGCATGGATGGCGGAAGCGGCGTGAGCGTGGCGCTTGCCGTGCGCGGCGCAGGAGCAGGCGATAGCGGTGGTGGTGAAGTGCTCGGCCCGCGATCGTCGAGCTGCATGGTTTGCTGTTGCTGGCCATGCGGGCAAGGTGTTCCCTGATAGATCAAGCCGCCTTGCGCCGTGCGGCACTTATATACGATGACGGTGTCGGCGTGTGCCGGTGCGGACAACGGCAAGCCCATGATCAGGCATAGGGCGATCACGGCCATGGCAAAGGCGGCAGCGCGGTGCATGCCGCGATTGTACGCTTGGGCCGCGATATCAGAATTCGACGTGGTGCTCTTCCGCAGCAAAGCCGATCGTTACCGCGCCTTCGCCCACATTGACCATGCCGGTGATGCTCATCGGCGCCTGCATCAGGGTCACGCCGCACTCGTCACAGGCGCGCGCCAGGGTGTCGTAGCCCGGCAGCTTCGGCAGTTCGCTCAAGTCACCGCCGTAAGCGGTGCACATCATCGGCACCAGCAAGCCGGCGCGCACGCGATCGGCAGCGTAGCCGAACAAGGTTTCGCAACCGTGCTCCCAGCCGCGCACCTTGCCCACCGGCGTCGTGTCGCCGCGGTAGGCGCGGATCAGCGGTTTGATGTCCAGGGTGGAGCCGAGTACGGCACTGAACAGGCCGACGCTGCGGTCGCCCTTTTTCTTGGCGCGGGCGCGCAAGTAATACAGGTCGCGCGGCAGCATGTAGCCGTAGGAGTTCTCGGCGATATAGGCCAGCCGTTCGCGGATCGCAGCCGGCGTTTCATTCGCTTGCATCAGGCGCACGGCTTCGACGATGCACGGCGCGGAGCCCACGAACAGGCTGCGCGTATCCAGTACGCGCATCAGGAACGGGCCGGTGATGCCAAGCGGTTCGCGTACCTTGCGGTAGTTCTTCAGCACCGCAAAGCTGGCCTTGACCACGTTGTCGTAGATGGGGCTGCGCGAAGGCGTGATGGTGAGACAGAACACGCAATCCTTTTCCAGCACCAGCTTGTCCAGGAACAGCTTCTGCACGTCTTCCACCGAACAGGGTTCGGTTTCCGCCGAGTGACTGCGGCTGCCCAGCTTCAGGTCGAGGAAGCGCGCGATCTCGGCCGGATTGCGGTCATCCTTGAAAACCGTGTCGTCGATGCGCACGGCGATGGGCATGACGGCGATGTCGTGCTGCTGCAAAAACGCCTGCGGCAGATCGCAGGATGCATCGATAGCCAAGCCCATGCGCATGTGCCAATACCCCTGTCATTCAACGTGCGGCACGAACATAGCATGCAGTTGCAGAGGGGCGTTGCCGCGGTGCGCCAAGCGAAAGGCGGCGGGTGTTGCGGGTGCCGGTCGTTGGCGTGCACGGCTGCTGCCATGTGCCGTGAAGGGCAGGTCGCTTCGGCGTGGTGTGATTTCCAAGCCCCATGGCCGCGGATGCTCTGATACGTAAAGTCATGGCGCAGGCCCTCGTTGGCGGTGAGGCGCAACCGAACCCCAACGCCCTCTTCGCACGATGGAGCGGTGGCTTCGACGCGTCGGTGAGGGCGATTTTCTTAAGTTCGGAGCGCTGGCCCTTGGCCATGGAGGCAGGAAAACCGACTCGTTCCAGTGGTTGGCGTCGGTAGCAGCAGTCGCCTGATTCGAGTTGCCGTAAACAATGCAGGTTGTCTCTTGGCTACCCAGGCGACCGCCTCCGGACAATTTATGTGCGAATGCAGCATTTGCGGAGGGTCGTGCGCCGTTAGTCCGAAAAATACAGCTCCAGCGGCTCTTCACCTTAAAACGTCGCAGCTAGCGTCAGCTTCAGCCGGGCTGACGTCAAATTGGGGTAAACCTCAAGTTTGTAGCAGGTGAAACCTTGCTCATTGTGTTAGCAAACTGTTACGCTCCGGTCACAAGGGAAATCGTAGATTCTTGTCAGTGCACATCCGGTGTCAGTGACGGAAAGCGGCTTAACCCTTCGTAGTTAAAATTCTTTTTCTGGGGAAAGAGGGGTACAAAATGAACCACGGGACCACCAAACTTTCGGCGGCGGTTCGCCTCGCGCTATCGCTGGGTGCTGCCATCGCAGTCGGTGCTACGGCTACCAGCGCGTTCGCTCAGGACACCAGCGCACAGCAGGGCACCAGCACGCAAGATCAGAACAACGGCAAGCCCAAGACGCTGCAAACTATTACCGTAACCGGTTCGCACATCCGCCGCGTGGACGTGGAAACGTCCAACCCGGTGGTCACGATTGATTCGGCCGCCATCAGGTCCAGCGGCAAGCTGACTCTGGGTGACTTGGTGCAGGAGCTGCCGGCAGTGACTGGCGGCAATGTCACGCCGCAGGTGAACAATGGCGGCGGTTCTGGCGCTGCTACAGTGGGCCTGCGTGGCTTGGGTGCACAGCGCACGCTGGTGCTGATCGACGGCCATCGCATCATCCCTAGCGCCAGTAATGGATTTGTCGACCTCAACTCCATTCCCACCGACATGGTCGAGCGCATCGAAGTGCTGACCGATGGCGCCTCGGCGGTCTACGGTTCGGATGCGATCGGTGGCGTTATCAACGTCATCCTGAAGAAGAATTACAACGGCGCCACGCTCTCGGCGCAGTATGGCCAGTCCGGCCACGGCGATGGCGCTTCGAAGGCCTACACCGCTGCCTTCGGTCACACGTCGGACAACTGGGACATCATGGGTGGTGCCGACTACAACCAGACGGATGGCATCGAGGCCAGCCGGCGCCAATTTTCCAAGAACTCCGTCTCCATCAGCGGCAGTCCTGGATCGCCGATTCAGACTTATGTTGGCGGTTCCAGCTTTGGTCAGTATGGCCGCATCCAGGTGCCGGCCTCCCTGCAGGGGACGAATGGTTTTCCGAACTGCGGCTATGTGGCGTTGAACAAGGGCGCCGCCGGCGCCAGCGGGAGCGACTATCACTGCTTCGGCAACAGCGACAAGTACAACTACGCCTCGGTCAACCTGATCGATACGCCGCAGAAGCGCACCAGCGTCTGGGTGAAGGGTGATTACAAGTTCGGTGATCACGTGACTGCCTATGTAGAGGGCTACCACAACAAGACCGAAGCGGCCTTCCAGTTGGCGCCGGCTTTGCTGGGTACCGATTACGGCTTGGTGATTCCGGCCAACAATCCGTACAACATTTTTGGTGTCCCGTACGACAGCGCGGACAACAACTTCCGCCTCCGTGCCGTGTCGATCGGCAACCGCCAGGCCGATTCCAAGACCACGAGCGATCAGTGGGATGGCGGTGTGAGGGGTGATTTCGACATCTTCAACCAGAACTGGACCTGGGATCTGAACATCGACTACGGTCGTTCGGCGCAGGATCTAACCACGCTGAATCTGCCGAATATTACGACGATCAATCAGGACCTGGCCTGTACCTCGGCCGCCAGCGGTTGTACGCCGCTGGATATCTTCAACCAATTCAGCTCTGCGACGGCCGCCACCCTCAAGAATGCCGCGGCGCCGGCATACAGCAACACCCTCGCCACCCAGCGGGTCTATTCGCTGGATGCGAACGGCGGCTTGTTCGATCTGCCGGCCGGGACGGTGCAGCTCGCTGCAGGCCTGGATTACCGCATCAATACCACCAGCAGCCATATCGATCCCCTGCTCACCATCGATCCGGCCACCGGCAACTGTACTCTGGGTAGCCAGTGCAGCTCGCCGCTGTCGGGCAGCTACAACGTGAAGGAGGTCTACACCGAGCTGTTCGTGCCGGTGCTAGCTAACCTGCCTGGCGTATCGTCACTGAATGTGACGATCGGTGATCGTTATTCCAAGTACAGCGACGTGGGCAGCACCAATAACACCAAGTTCGCTATTGAGTACCGCCCGATCTCCGACGTATTGCTGCGTGGCACGGTCGCCACGGTGTTCCGTGCCCCGGCCATCGGTGACGTGTTCGGCTCGCCGATCAGTGATGCGCCCTTGCTCAAGAGCGATCCATGTGACGGCGCCACCGTGGCCAATCCGGCCTGCGAGGGTGTGCCGCTGAACGGTAAGTTCGTGGACCAGGACGTCGCGCTTGGCCAGCAGAT
>Ga0335072_10002781_pt1 | contig 26882 bp, 24 predicted proteins | sample Lox_Sample_21_FD_206725 | JGI IMG/M metagenome (GOLD analysis project Ga0335072, IMG submission 206725) | Soil microbial communities from Loxahatchee National Wildlife Refuge, Florida, United States - Lox_Sample_2.1 | ecosystem: Environmental > Terrestrial > Soil > Wetlands | place: USA...
AATGGGACATCGACGATCAGAAAAGCCTGGCTCCATTGATGAGGTCTGTAAATCAAGCGCGGCGCGAGAATGCAGCGCTCCAGGCAAATCATGAACTGATCTTTCACGCGACAGATAATCCGTACTTGATCTGTTACAGCAAGAGAAGTGTAAGAGGCGAGAATACGGTGCTTATAGTCGTGAATCTCGATCCCTTTCACGTTCAGGCGGGATGGATTGATTTGGATCTCAAGAAATTGGAGCTGAACTCGCATGAACCGTTTCAGTTGCACGATCACCTTGTCGATAAGCGCTATCTCTGGCAAGGTTCGAGAAATTATGTAGAGCTTTCGCCGTTCGAGGTTCCGGCACACGTGATGCGCGTGAAGCGAAGAGTACGCACGGAAAAAGACTTTGACTATTACATGTAACAACGGCGGCGGACAATGAGCGCGCATATCACTCCACTGAGACAAGTCAAGAGTGCAGGAAGCGCGTCCGATCCCTTCTGGTACAAAGATGCGATTATCTATGAATTGCATGTGCGCGCCTTCGCCGACAGCAATAACGACGGCATCGGCGATTTCCGCGGACTGATTGAGAAGCTGGATTATCTGCAGGATCTGGGCGTGACCTGCCTGTGGCTCCTGCCTTTCTTTCCATCTCCGTTGCGCGATGACGGCTACGACATCGCTGATTACATGACGGTCCATCCGAGCTATGGAACGCTCGACGACTTCAAGTCATTTCTGGCAGCGGCGCATCAACGCGGTCTACAAGTAATGATTGAGTTGGTTATCAATCACACATCCGACCAGCATCCGTGGTTTCAGCGCGCGCGCCACGCTCCGCATGGCTCACCTGAGCGGGATTTTTATGTGTGGAGCGATACAGACCAGAAGTACCAAGATGCGCGCATTATTTTCACCGACACCGAAAAATCAAACTGGACGTGGGACCCGGTGGCGCAGGCGTATTTCTGGCACCGGTTCTTTTCGCATCAGCCGGATTTGAATTACGACAATCCGGAAGTGCTGGAAGAGGTGCTGAGAATCCTCCGCTACTGGCTGGATATGGGCGTCGATGCGCTTCGCCTCGACGCGATTCCCTATATTGCAGAGCGAGACGGCACAAATTGCGAAAATCTTCCTGAGACTCATGCGGTCATCAAGAAGATTCGCGCAGCGATGGATGAGGGCTACAGCAACCGCGTCATTCTTGCGGAGGCGAACCAGTGGCCGACTGACGTTCGTCCCTACTTCGGCGATGGCGATGAATGCCATATGGCTTTTCACTTTCCGCTGATGCCGCGTATTTACATGGCGCTGCGCCAGGAAGATCGCCTGCCAATCACCGAGATCATGGCGCAGACGCCGGAAATTCCTGAAAATTGCCAATGGGGTTTGTTCCTGCGCAACCATGACGAACTGACGCTGGAAATGGTATCGGACGATGAGCGCGACTACATGTATCTGGCGTATAGTGCCGATCCGCGCATGCGAATCAATATCGGCATCCGCCGCAGGCTAGCGCCGCTGGTCGACAATAACCGCCGCCGCATTGAATTGCTGAACAGCATTTTGTTTTCCTTCCCAGGCACGCCAATTCTCTACTACGGCGACGAGATTGGAATGGGGGACAATATCTATCTGGGCGACCGCAACGGCGTGCGCACGCCAATGCAGTGGACGGCTGATCGCAACGCAGGATTTTCCCGCGCGAATCCTGCACAGCTCTACAGCCCGGTCATCATGGACCCTGTGTGGGGATATCAGGCGATTAATGTCGAGGCGCAACAGAGCGATCCTTCGTCGCTGCTGAACTGGATGCGCAACATGATCGCCTTGCGCAAGCTGTTTCAAGTCTTCGGCCGCGGCAAGCTCAGGTTCTTGCCCTCTGAAAACAGAAAGGTCCTCGCGTATGTAAGACAGGATGGGAATGAGCAGGTGCTGTGCCTCGCGAATCTTTCGCGATTCGCGCAGCCGGTGCAGCTTGACCTGTCGGAATTTGAGGGAATGATGCCGGTTGAAATGCTGGGCTATGTTGAATTTCCTGTCATTACGAAGCAGCCCTATCCGCTGACAATTGGCCCTTACGGTTTTCTCTGGCTAGAGCTGCAGCCTGCGCCGGACACTTCAATCGATTCGGTTGCTGAAAGCGAGCCTGTTGTACTGCAAACAATCGGTGATAGCGTGTGGGAGTCATTGCTGAATGGTGCTAACCACGGCGTGCTACAGACAAATATCCTGCCGGCGTTCCTGCAGCGGCAGCGATGGTTTGGCTCCAAGTCCAGGAAGATTATGTCTGCGACAGTTACAGATTGGTGTGCGTTTGATGATGGGCACTCAGCTCTGGCGCTTGTCGATGTCGCATTCGATGCGGGGAACGCGGAGAGTTATTTCCTTCCTTTGACTATTGTTTACGATGACGAGGCTCAGCGAGCCAGGGAGGCGAACGCGAATGCCGTCGTGGCGTCTGTTCGCACGGCGAATGGCGACGGGCTGCTGTGCGATGCTCTTATTCGTGAGAGCGTATGCCACGCGCTTCTTGCGGTGATCTCGCACAATACGGCAATGCCGAGCGAGCATGGAAATGTTCGGGGCATCTCCGGCAGCTTGTTGCCGGAATTGCTGAAAGATGCCGACTCGGATATGCCTGCGCGGCGCAGTTCTGCCGAGCAGAGCAACACATCAATTCTGTTTGGCGACCGGCTCATCATGAAGTGCTTTCGCAAGCAAGAGTTCGGGCCGAATCCGGACACAGAAATCGGAAGATTCCTCACGGAGCAGACCGATTTCAGGCAGATTGCGCCGTTCGGCGGATCGATTGAATATTGCAGGGAGAACGAACCGCCGGCAACATTGGCGATGCTCCAGGGGCTTGTTGCCAACCAGGGTGATGGATGGCAATGGACGCTGGAGGAGTTGGACCGGTATTTCGAAAGCTGTGCTTCCGCCGGCCTGCCAGCCGAAAGCCGGACAGATGAGAGCGACCTCGTGCGCGCGCATGCAGGCATCTATCTTGAAGCAGCGGGCACACTCGGACGCAGGACCGCTGAGATGCATCTGGCGCTTGCGTCTTCGAATCAAGTTGCGGATTTTCAGCCCGAGTCTTTGCAGCCAGATGAATTAAAACAGCTCAGCGTGAATTTAGCGGAGCATGCTTCCGAGATCATGGCGCTGCTGAAAGCGAATCTATCCCGGCTTCCAGATGATGCGATCGAACTTGGCGGCCTGGTGATGAGCAAAAGACGGGATGTGCTTGGGCGGTTCCAGGCGTTGGACAAAGTGAGTGAGAGGCTGACGGAGACGAGAATCCACGGAGATTATCATCTGGGGCAGGTGTTGAGAGTAAAGGCTGACTTTGTGATTCTGGATTTCGAAGGCGAGCCAGCGCGGCCTTTGGCGGAACGAAGGCAGAAGCAACTACCTCTGAAGGACGTGGCGGGAATGCTGCGCTCGTTTCATTATGCGGCATTTTCGGGTTTATCCCGATACACCGCACGCCGTCCCGAAGGCGAGCGGCAGATGGAGCCGTGGGCGAAATTGTGGGTGAAGGCCATTTCGCAAGAATTTCTGCGGACCTACAGGGACACCGTGGCTGACGCGTCGATTGTGCCGCATAGGGAAATAGACTTTCAGCTTGTTCTGGATGCCTATGTGCTCGATAAAGCGCTCTACGAGCTTGGTTATGAGCTGAATAACCGTCCCGATTGGGTTCGTATTCCCTTGACCGGAATTGTGTCACTGTTGCCGTAACAAATAGAGGTAGACCAGATGTCGAAGAGCGACCTGGCGGACGAAACAAAAACGGAGATCCAACAATCAGGTCCGGTGGATCTGCTTATTGGCGTCTCTGGTGCTATGAACTGGGCGGAACTTCAGCAGCATGCTGCTGGCCTGCTGCATGGCTTGCAGGAGTCTGGCACAATTTCCAGTGTTGTCATCGCGTATCCGGGCGAGGGAGAAGCATTCACAGAGCAGGCAGATACCGATCTTCCGCGTTTAATGTCATATCCTCTTTCGTCTTCCGATCCAGCAAGCCTTCCATGGTTGGTTGCGTCAGCAGCGCAGAAAGCGATCTGCTCTCTCGCGGTCGAGCTGGGCGCGAAGACATGCGTCATGCTTCACAGCGATCTGGAGATGTTGCGAACTGAGCGAGTGGAACTCCTCACGCAACCGATAGTTGAGCAGCAATGCGATCTTGTTTTGCCGGTGTATCCGTCGAGAAAATTTGACGGTTTGTTGAATCACAGTATTCTGGCACCGCTTACCCGCGCTTTATATGGCCAGCGCATAAGATATCCGCTGGCGCCAGACCTCGGTTGTTCAGCTCGCATGTGTCAAAAGATTAGCGAATCCGCCAGCGCGCACGAGCGCGGCGAAGGATCGCTGCTCTGGCCGGCGACACATGCGGCGATAAGCAACTATCGAGTGTGTCAGGCGAACGTCGATGTTCACCATGCGCCACAGACAGAAGGGCTTGAATTGAGCGAGGTGCTTACAAGCCTTGCCGGATCCGCTTTTGCAGAGATGGAGAAATACGCGCCCTGCTGGCAGCGCGTGCGAAGTTCCCAGCCCACGGCGACTTCGGGGAATATCTCCCCGCAGATCAATGATGGAGAACCAGTCGACGCCAGGCCGCTGATCGATTCCTTCCTGTTAGGCTCCCGTAATTTGCAGGAAGTCTGGGGACTGGTGTTGCCTCCCGTTACGTTGCTTGAATTGAAAAAGCTTGCGCGCTGCGCGCCAGAGTCGTTTCGTGTGCCGGACGAGTTGTGGGTGCGGATCGTATATGACTTTGCTCTGGCTTATCGACTGCGCACGATCAATCGCGGGCACCTTATGGGTGCGCTCACGCCGCTCTACTTGGGATGGGTGGCATCGTATGTTCAGGAAGTGGCGGAGCGGTCACCCCAGGCAGCAGAGCAGCGTTTCGAGCAGTTGGCAAAGGCATATGAAGAGGGCAAACCTTATCTGGTGTCGCGATGGAGATGGCCAGACAGGTTCAATCCTTAGACAAGGAGAAGAGTAATGTGGCAACAGGTTGAAGACTCTCTGCGTGAATCTATGGACCGCGTCTTTACAAAGATCGCGACGCTGTTGCCCGGGATTCTTGCGTTTGTGCTTGTATTGCTTATATTCCTTCTGATTGCATGGATGGCCGCGGCGCTGCTGCGACGGGTGCTGACTGCGGCGAAGTTCGATGAGCGGATGAGTTCCGGTGCGGGCACGCTGGCAGAGTGGACGCCATTGCACACGCCGACCATTCTTGCGGCGCGGATTGTTTTCTGGTCATTTTTCATGATTGGCGTTCTTGTCGGGGTTTCGGCATTCGAGGCAGCGTCAGCAGAATCAGGAATCTCAGCATATGTTTTTGCCTACGTGCCGCGTGTAATTGGCGCTGCTGTTCTGCTCTTTTTCGGGACGGTCATTGGGCGGTTTCTTTCGCGGAGCGTGCTTATCAGCGCGGTTAACCTGAATCTGCAGTATGCCAGATTGCTGGCCACGGGGGTGCGCTGGCTGGTCTTTGTGCTTACGGCCGCGATGGTGCTCGATCACCTTGCGATCGGCGGTGAGATTGTCGATCTCGCCTTCGGCATCCTCTTTGGCGGAATTGTATTTGCGCTGGCGCTGGCTGTGGGCCTTGGCTCGCGCGATCTGGTGAGCCGGTCGCTCGAACGCGAAGCACATCGCCCGGCTGAAGCGCCAGTCGAGGAAAAGCTTCACCACTTCTAGGTGCCAAGCACGCGGAGCAGGAGTCCGGCAAGAACTGCGCCTACGCACGGGCCAAACACCGGGATATACGCATAGCTCCAGTCGCTGTGTCCTTTGCCGGCAATCGGCAGAGTTGCATGCGCGATGCGCGGGCCTAGATCACGTGCTGGGTTAATGGCGTAACCGGTCGTTCCACCGAGCGAGAGACCAATGGACCAGACCAGACATCCCACCAGATATGGCGAAAGACCAGCCGCTGGCCCAGTGGAGAGCACCAGCTTTGAGGTCATTGCTCCGACAACCAACACCAGGACCGCTGTGCCGATCACTTCCGAAAAGAAATTCGCTACAGGGTTCCGGATGGCTGGTGACGTGCAAAAAGTCGCGCGCTTGGCCTCGGCATCTTCCGTGATCTTCCAATGCGGGAAGTAGTGAAGCCATACGAGTGTGGCTCCGGTGAAAGCGCCCAGCAGCTGGGCCGGTATATAAACCAGAAGCTTACTGAAGTCGTGCGACTGCACTGCCATGGCGAGTGTGATGGCCGGATTGAGATGCGCGTCCGGGCTGCCGCAAAGAACCGCAGTAAAAATGCCGCAAAGAACGGCGAAAGCCCATCCTGCGGCGATGACCATCCACCCGCTGTTTTCCGCCTTCGAGCGTTTCAGAAGCACTCCGGCAACTACGCCATTGCCGAGCAGAATGAGCACCAGCGTGCCCATAAACTCACCAAAAAAAGGCGACCTCATCCGTTTTATTCACCTTGCTGCCTGTATGTTTCAGAATTCAAGCAATGTAGCATGCGCGCCGGACGCCAGTCATCGCAGGCTGTATTGACTTGCGAGTGTTTGAAAGCCGGCGACCTGCTGCTGGACCCAGTTCTCACCGTGGTGCAACTCCTGAGCCATGATGCGCGCTGCGGGCAATGCCATTTCACTTGCGGCCCGGGCGTTCAGGAACAGCGCGCGTGTCCGGCGCGCCAGCGCATCTTCAACACTGCGCGCCATCTCCTGCCGCGCACCCCAGACGATCTCCGCGCCGATATAAGGAAGTTCGGGATGGAGCGGCGCGGCCAGGTTTGGCTCCCGAGCAGCTATGTCGTGAATGGCGTCTGCGTCCGAGCCGTACACCCACAGGTTGCCGAGATCCTCAGTGTGTTTGCGATAGCCGTGAATCTTGAGCGTCTTCGTAACGCACGGCTCTTCTCGAAGCCTTCCCAAAGTGATTGCGTGATCGACGCAGTCTTCGGCCATGTGCCTGTACGTTGTCCATTTGCCTCCGGTGATGGTGAGCAAGCCGGAATTGTCGACGTGAATGGTGTGATCGCGTGAAAGAGCCGATGTTTTTGCAGCTGGACCTCCTGGTTTTACGAGCGGACGAATGCCAACGTAGACACTGAGCACATCGCTGCGCTTGGGCGGACGGCTGAGATAAAGCGCGGCGGTTTCAAGGATGAATTGGATTTCCTGTTCAAACGGACGCGGCTCGTAGGATGGTTGTTCGATGGGCGTATCGGTTGTGCCTACGAGCGTGTGTCCGTGCCAGGGGATGGCGAACATCACGCGGCCATCGCTGGTGTGCGGCACCATGATGGCTGTGTCGCCTTCGAGGAATGATTGTTCAAATACAAGGTGGATGCCCTGGCTCGGTTCCACCAAGGGAGCAGTTTCAGGGTCAGCCATTTGGCGGATGGTGTCGGTGAACATTCCAGTAGCGTTGATCACCACTTGCGCCTGAAGACGATACTCGTTGCCGCTCTCATCGTCGTGAACGACTACGCCGTTGATGTAGCCCTCCTCATCTTTCAGAAGGCCAGTGACGGGCATGTAGTTCACGAGCGCCGCGCCGTGGTCAGCTGCGGTTGCAGCAAGATGGATGAGCAGGCGCGAGTCGTCGAACTGGCCGTCGTAGTAGATGACGCCGCCGCGCAGGCCTTCCGTTTGCAAAGTTGGCAGGCGTTGCAGAGTCTCGTCATAGGAGAGAACGCGCGACGTGCCAAAGCCATACTTGCCGGCGAGCATGTCGTAGAGCTTCAGCCCAATGCCGTAGAACGGCGCTTCCCACCATGAATAATTCGGAACGACAAAGGCCAGATCACGAACCAGATGCGGCGCATTCTGGCGCAGGAGGCCGCGTTCTTTAAGCGCTTCCATCACCAGCGAAACATTGCCTTGCTCCAGATAGCGCACGCCTCCATGAACGAGCTTTGTGCTGCGGCTGGATGTGCCTTTACCGAAGTCCTTCGCTTCAAGGAGCAGCACATCGAAGCCGCGTGTTGCTGCATCGACGGCCACGCCCATGCCAGTGGCTCCGCCTCCGATGACGACCATATCCCACGGTGTGTTGCGATGCGCGATCTGCGCCACCATCTGCTCACGATTCATGCTTTTTCCTCATTCTGTGTCCAGTGTTTGGAGCGTTCGACCGCGTTTTGCCAGCGCTCGCGCAGCAGCATCATTTCTTTCCGGTCTGCCTTTGGTTCAAAGCGAGTGTCATTCTTACGCATGGACCATATCTGGTGCGGACTTTCCCAGAAGCCAACGGCAAGGCCTGCGAGATAAGCTGCGCCCAGTGCCGTCGTCTCCGTAACTGCCGGACGCAGGACAGGAATCCCCAGAAGGTCGGACTGGAATTGCATGAGCATGTCATTGACTGCAGCTCCACCGTCCACGCGCAGCTCACAGAATTTACTGTCTGACTCAGAATTCATTGCGTCAATCACATCGGCAACCTGAAAGGCAATGCTTTCAAGCGCAGCGCGGGCGATGTGTCCGGGCTGCGTGCTTCGCCGCAAACCGATCAGCAGGCCGCTGGCGTGTGCATCCCAGTGTGGCGCACCCAGACCGACGAAGGCCGGCACCAGAACGACTCCATCGGAATCGTTCACCGATTGCGCCAGTGCTTCTATCTCTGAAGATCTGCGGATCAGTTTCAGGTTGTCCCGCAGCCATTGCACGACCGCGCCGCCAATAAAGATACTGCCTTCGAAAGCATATTCCAGTCGCTGGTTTAGGCTGCATATGAGTGTCGTGATGAGACGGTGTTTGGACGAGACGAATTTCTCGCCGATGTTTTCGAGCAGAAAGCATCCTGTTCCGTAAGTATTCTTGGCATCGCCTGGATTGAGGCAGAGCTGGCCAAAAAGAGCGGCTTGTTGATCGCCGGCGATGCCTGCGATGGGGATGGGACTGAGGCCGAGGGTTGTCGTCACCTCGCCTATTTCACCGCTCGACCAGACTACATCGGGCATTATCTGCTTCGGAATTTTGAAAAGGCGCAGCAGTTCTTCGTCCCACTTGCCGTCGATAACATTGAAGAGCATAGTTCGCGATGCATTGGTATAGTCGGTGACGTGTTTCTTGCCGCTGGTCAGGTTCCAGATGAGCCATGTGTCGACGGTCCCGAAGGCAAGCTTTCCGGCCTCAGCTTTTTCACGCGCTCCTTCGACGTTTTCCAGAATCCACGCGATCTTGCTGGCGGAAAAATATGGATCGATGAGCAGCCCCGTTTTGCTACGCACTAGATCTTCCATCCGGTCCTGAACCAGCTGTTGGCAGATGCTTGCCGTGCGACGGTCCTGCCAGACGATCGCGTTGTAAACCGGCTTGCTTGTTTCCCGCTCCCATACAATCACCGTTTCGCGCTGGTTCGTGATGCCGAGCGCGGATATATCTCGCGGACGGGCCCCGGCGCGGGCCAATGCATCGATCGCTGAGCTGAGCTGCGAAGTCAGAATGTCGTATGGATCATGTTCGACCCATCCGGCATTGGGATAGATCTGTTTGAATTCACTGTGCGAGGCTGCAACAATCTCGCCGTTTTGGCCAAAGAGTATCGCGCGCGAACTCGTCGTTCCCTGGTCAAGCGAAAGGATATAGGGCATTGTTTCTCTCAAAAGTGACAGCCAGAAGAGTAGACAATGGTGGGGTGCTGTGTGGCAAGCTGGCAGCGCTCGGAAATAAAGGGAATCTATCTTGCAAGGCAGATTGCAAAACATGGCCCGTCGAAAAACGTCACAAATTTCACCTTCCGAGGCGGTTGATGAGCAGCTGGCGCGTTACCGCGCCATGCGCGACTTCTCGATGACTGCGGAGCCAAGCGGCAGCGCCACCAGGGAAGGCGGCGAGTTGCCGTTTGTCGTTCAAAAGCATGCTGCGACGCGCCTGCACTATGACTTTCGCCTTGGATGGCGTGGCGTTTTGAAGAGTTGGGCCGTTGCCAAAGGGCCGAGCTATTACCCCGGCGATAAGCGCCTTGCCGTGCAGGTGGAAGATCACCCGATTGAATACGGCGGTTTTGAGGGCACCATTCCCAAAGGGCAATACGGCGGCGGCACGGTGATGGTGTGGGACCAGGGCACATGGGAGCCGCAGGAAGACGCGGATGAGGGATTTCGGACCGGTCGATTAAAGTTCGTGTTACACGGCCAGAAATTGAAAGGCAAATGGACGCTCGTCCGCATGGGCGGACGCGCGGCACGCGAGGCCAAGCCGAACTGGCTGCTGATAAAAGAGCACGATGAATACGAGCGCAGCGCTGATGAGGAGCCGGTTACCGAGAGCGAGCCGAACAGCGTGGTAACCGGCAGGGATATTGAAGCGATAGCCTCGCAGGAAGACCATGTCTGGCAGTCGAAAGAGTCAACAAAGCGGAATCTTTCGCGCATTGCCCAAAAGAGACTGCGCTTCGGTAAGCAAAAAACAGAACAAGCCGCCGCACCCGATCGTTCCAGCGTGCTGGGGGATATCCCGAAAGAAAAAGTTCCGGATTTTGTCCCGCCGCAGTTAGCAACGGAGGTCTCTGTTCCCCCAGATGGCGACGAGTGGCTGCATGAGTTAAAGCTCGATGGATACCGCATCCAGATTCGCGTCGTCGAGGATAAGCCGGGCCAGCGTAACGTCGTCATCTACACGCGTGGCGGTCTTGACTGGACGCATCGCATGCCGGATATCGCCAGGATGGCCGCGCAGCTGCCCGTGAAGAGCGCTCTGATCGATGGTGAAGTTGTCGTGCTCGATTCCTCGGGCAAGACGAGTTTTGCCGACCTGCAGGCTGCTTTTCAGGAAGAAAAACACGAACATCTCACGTACTTTGCATTTGATCTATTGCATCTTGATGGACACAATCTGCGTGGTCTTGCGCTCGATAAGCGCAAAGCGATTCTGGAAGGCCTGCTGGGCGAGCTGGGAGACGACAGCATCCTGCGTTACAGCCAGCACATTCGCGCGCGCGGAGAAGAAACATTCAGGAATGCCTGCAAACTGGGCGCGGAAGGCATCGTTTCAAAGCTGGCAAGTTCAAAATACACCTCGGGGCGCAGCAAAACCTGGCTCAAGGCGAAATGCGTGCATCAGCAGGAGTTCGTAATTGGAGGCTTTACCCCGCCGGCGAAAGAAGGCCGCGGTATTGGATCGCTGCTGCTCGGCTACTACCAGGACGGAAAGCTGATCTATGCGGGGCGCACCGGGACGGGCTTTACCCAGGCGTCCCAGAAAACGCTGAGAAAACGCCTCGATGAGCTGCAGCAAGCCAAGGCAGCATTTGCGGAGTTGACTACCGACGAAAAAAAGGACGCAATCTGGGTCAAGCCGGAGCTTGTTGCAGCGGTGCAGTTCGCCACCTGGACAGGAGATCATCGAGTGCGGCAGGCTTCATTTCAGGGGCTACGCGAAGATAAACCCGCCAGAGAAGTTCGCCGCGAGGAGCCGATTGCTATGCCAAAACCACCCCGGAGCCGCAAAGAAAAACCGCAGGCTGCATCTGAAGAAAAGCCGAATCAGCCGAACCACAAGTCAGCGGGTATCGTGGGAGATGTGCGGCTGACGCATCTTGAGAAGATATTTGACGAAGAGACGCAGCTTACCAAGCAGCAGCTTGCGGAATACTATTTCGAAGTCGCCGATTCTCTTTTGCCATATATTGCCGGACGGCCCTTGAGCATCGTGCGCTGTCCCGAAGGTAGCGGCAAGCCCTGTTTTTTTCAAAAACATGCAGGACTTGGAGTTCCGAAGGGAATAGACAGCGTATCCGTGCCAAACAAGAAAGGCGGTGGATCGGAAGAGTACATTACCGTTTCAACCGGGGAAGGATTGGTTGGACTCGCACAGATGGGCGTGCTCGAGATACATCCGTGGGGCTCACGGAACGATTCGCTGGAGACGCCGGACCAGATCATCTTCGATCTTGATCCCGATGTCGCCATCGAATGGAAGACACTGGCAGAGAGCGCTCATGAGGTGCGCGACGTGCTGAAGCAACTTGGGCTTGTGTCCTTCGTAAAATCGACCGGCGGTAAGGGATTGCACGTGGTTGCGCCGATCCGGGCCAGGGACGAATGGGCAGAGGTCAAGGAGTTCACCCGCAACGTTGCCCAAATTCTTGAAGTGAGCCGCCCTGACCGCTACCTGATCAAGATGACCAAGTCGGCGCGCAAGGGGCGCATCTTTCTTGATTATCTGAGAAACGACCGAGGCTCGACTGCTGTTGCGCCCTACTCGCCGCGTGCGCGAAAAGGAGTGCGCGTAGCAAGTCCGCTGCGGTGGGAAGAGCTGAGCAAGGGCAACCCGACAGAGTTCGCCGTAGCGAACTTCGATAGCTGGAAGAAGCGCCTTACGGATGACCCATGGAAGGATTTTCAGCACACAAAACAGGCGCTTACGGAGAAAGCAATGCGCGCAGCTGCCCATCTGGTGGAATCAGCGAAATAGGCTGCGCTGCTCATGTACAGGAGAGCTGGCGATTTTTTTTGAACAAGTGTTTGCTGGAAGGCGTCTAATAGAGTGTCGGAGGAACGTATGCGCTGGCTGTTGACTGCATCCCTCATTGCCGGACTGGCAGTTGTTCCAGCGGCAGCTCAGCGCGGAGGCTCTGGCGGACACGGCGGCGGCTTCTCCGCTCCGCATGGATTCGCAGCGCCGCATATCAGCGGAGGCTTTAATAGTGGCGCTCGTTTCGCGCCTTCTCCCGTCTTCACCCAGCGTAATTTCTCTGCTCCGCCGCGATATTCATGGAACATGCCTGGGCGCTATACCGGGAATCAGGTTTCGCGCTTACCGTATGGGAGCCCGTATTCCCGTTCAGGTTCTAACTGGGGTCGCGGCCGGCAGCCGTATCAGAGGTCGCGCTACAGGCAGCCCTACATTCCGTATTACTATGCGAATTCGACCTACCTTGTGCCGGGATTGCTGAACTCCTATTGGGATTATCAGGACAACTGGAACGCGGGCGACGATCAATCTGCCTCCTCAAATCAGGGACAGGTCGAAAATTATGGCGACTATGGGCCTCAAGGCGACTACGAGCCTCAGCCCATGCCGTATGAAAATCAGCAGGCACAGGAGATTCCACCTCCGCCACCGGGTCCGTCTGAGCCGCTTCCGCAGGCTGCGGTCACGCTGGTGTTCAAGGATGGGCACTCGCAGCAGATCCACAACTACGCGATGACGAAGACGACGCTTTATGTTCTCGATGATGCCGCGTCGGGGCGCAGGCCTGAAATTTCGCTCGACCAGCTTGATGTGTCAGCCACCGAACGGACAAACCGCGAAGCTGGAGTGGATTTTGTCGTGCCGACTGGAGCCGACTGAGTTTGCGATCGGGAATGAAGCAGAAAAGCCCGGCTTAGACCGGGCTTTTCTATTGTTGACACCAGAGAGCTAAACAGTGGCCTTCGCACAAAGCTCATTAAAGGCTCGGGCGAGTTCCTGGGCGATCGCCTGAGCGGTGTTGTTTTCGATAATGAAGCGCTGCATCAGGTACACGAGCTTGCCGTCACGCAGAATCGCAATTGCCGGCGAAGTGGGCGGATTGCCCTCGAAATAGGACCGTGCGCGCTCCGTAGCTTCGCGGTCCTGACCGGCAAATACAGTGATCGATTGATCCGGAACCGTGGCGTTTTGCAATGCCAGGCGCACGCCGGGGCGCATTTTGCCGGCTGCGCATCCGCAAATCGAATTCACGACAACCATCGTCGTTCCAGGCTTTGCCAACGCGGCATCCACGTCCTCGGCCGTCCGCGCTTCTTTGATTCCCGCGCGGGTCAATTCCTCGCGCATCGGTATGACCATAATCTCTGGGTACATTGCTTTCTTTCCTCCAGCCTGGACGAAGTCCGGCACCTCTATTGTACGAAGGCTGCCAGCCCCGCGCCAGCCCTGGAAAATGATCCCTGATATATCTTGAAGCAGATGCAGGTTTTGGAACAGCTTCCCCTCGCCCCATACACAACCTTCGGCATTGGCGGTCCGGCGCGCTGGTTCGTTGATGCGTCGACGGAAGGCGAAGTGTTAGAGGCCGTCCAGTTTGCTCGGCAACAGAATGCGCCGCTCTTTGTACTTGGCGGCGGCAGCAATCTGCTGGTCAGCGATGCAGGATTTCCCGGGGTTGTATTGCACATCGCCCTCAAGGGGATTGAGCAGCAGAGTCTGGGAGCGACGATACAATTTTCCGTTGCGGCCGGTGAGGACTGGGATGCATTCGTAAGCCTTGCTGTAGACCAGAACTTCGGCGGGATTGAGTGCCTTGCTGGTATTCCGGGTAGTGTAGGCGGCACTCCTGTGCAGAATGTGGGCGCGTACGGGCAGGAGGTGGCGGAAACCATCCACACGGTTCGCGTTCTGGATTTGCAGACGCTGCGCTTCTTGGAGTTAAGCGCCGCAGAGTGCGGCTTTGCCTATAGGCGCAGTATTTTCAACAGCTCCGACCGCGGCAGATATATCGTTACGCGCGTAAAGTATGAGTTGAAAAAGAATGCAGTATCTGTAATTTCCTATGCAGACTTAAAGCGATACTTTCAGCATGAGGGTGCGGCCCCATCGCTCAGCCGCGTCAGTTCGGCTGTGCGGGAGATCCGGCGCCAAAAAGGAATGCTGATCGTGCCGGGTGATCCGGATTGCCGGAGCGCCGGAAGCTTCTTCAAGAATCCTGTGATTCCGCCGGAGCACTTCGCGCATATTGCGGCTGCAGCAAATGGCACAGAGGTACCGCATTATCCGGCAGCACAAGGGCAGGTCAAGCTTCCCGCGGCGTGGCTGCTCGATCAGGCCGGCTTTCACAAAGGATTTGTACTGGGACGAGCTGGAATTTCGAGCAAGCACACTCTGGCCCTGATCAACCGGGATGGCGCGTCTGCGAGCGACATTGCAGCGCTGAGAGATGCGATTATCGCCGCGGTTGCGGAGAGGTTTGCGATTCAATTGGAGCCGGAGCCGGTGTGGGTTGGCTGACAACGCCCAACTGCCGCAGCAGCCGTTCACGGCGCGCGGCGAGCACCTGCTGTACCGGGCCCTGAATTTCCAGCCTGCCGCCCTCGATCACGATGACGTCAGCAGCCGTCTGATAAGCCTCGACAAGGTCGTGGGAGACGTAAAGTGCCGGTACTCCGCGCGCCGCCAGCCATGCGGTCAATTCGTTGAGAATAGATTCTTTCAATTCGGCATCCAGGCCGGAAAACGGTTCGTCGAGCAGGAGTAGTTTTGGTTCTGGGGCTAACGCTCGGGCGAGCGCGACGCGCTGATATTCTCCTCCGGAAAGCTCTCCGGGCAGGCGTTCCGCCAGCTTTTCGACACGAAAAAGGCGCAACATTTCTTCGATCCGCTGGCTGACTTCATCCGATGAGAGCGCACGAAGTCCGAAGGCCACATTGCGACGTACGGTCATGTGCGGGAAGAGCGCCGGCTGCTGGGTGACAAAACCTATTTTCCGTCTGCCTGCCGGAATGGAAACACTTCGCTTCACATCCAAAAGAACGCGATTCTGCATAGTGATTTTGCCGTTCCGAGGCTGGACAAGACCGGCAAGAATGCGCAGAATCGTGCTCTTTCCCGCGCCGGATGGGCCAAAAAGCACCGTCCAGGGCGAAGTCAGCCTGAAGCAGATACGCAGGCCGAATGTACCGGCATGGTGTTCCATATCTGCTGTGAGAAAAGCGGTGTCAGGCACGCCGGGCCTGCTTTCCCCATCCGTAGACGAGAATCAGCGCCAGCAGCGAGACAGTGAGCAGCAGGATGGCGGTGTGGTTCGCCTGACTGTAACGGAAATCCTGCACCTGATCGTATATGGCGATGGACAGCGTCCGCGTGGCGCCGGGAATGTCGCCGCCGATCATGAGCACAACGCCGAATTCACCTACGGTATGGGTGAAGCAGAGCACTGCGGCGGTAAAGATCGCCCGCCGCGCCAACGGAAGCAGCAGGTGAATGAGGATTCGCAGACGGCCTGCTCCAAGCAGAGTCGCCGCGTCGAGTAGCTCGGGGGCGACCGATGAGAATCCGCTGGTGATCGGCTGCACCGCGAAGGGAAGACTATAAATCATCGAACCGATGACAAGACCGCTGAAAGAAAAAGCTACTGGATGGCCGATGAGATGAATCAGCAAACGGCCGGGCGCGGTGCGAGGTCCAAGCAGAACGAGCAGGTAGAAGCCAAGGACAGTGGGCGGCAGGAGCAGGGGCAGAGTTGCAGCGGCCTCGACAACATTCTTCCAGCGCGCCTTTCCGAGTACGAGCCAGTGAGAGAGTGGAATCGCAATGCACAACAACAGAAACGTCGTGACCGCAGCGAGCTTGAGAGTAAGCCAGAGGGCCTGAATGTCCATCAATGTGCGGGCTCGGGATTGCCAGGAGGCTCAAGGCCGCGCGCGGCGAGTTCCTTCTGAATCGGAGGCGAGAGCAGAAAATCGAGCAGCTGGTGCGCCTGGGTTCGATGGGAAGAATTTTTCAGCACAACTGCGCCTTGCAGGATAGGCGGATAGGAATCGCGCGGCATGGCAACATAATGTCCGTCGCCACGCAGTCTTTCTGAAACAGCGGATGTGAGTGAAATCAGGCCCGCCTGTGCGTTTCCCGAATCCACATACTGCGCTGTCTGCGCGATATTCTCGGCGACGACGAACTTCGGCCTGAGCTGATCGTAAAGGCCGAGGTTCTTGAGCGAAGCCTCGGCAGCGCGCCCATAAGGCGCGTGCTCGGCATTGGCAATGGCGAGAGTCTTCAGCGCCGGGTCGCGCAGCGTGTCCACTGAAAGCTGGTGGAATGGGGAGTCGTTGCGCACCCAGAGGACGAGCGTTCCGCGCGCATACGGGATCGGTTTCTCAGTGTCCGCCAGTCCTTCGGAGATCACTCGTTGCGGAAAAGAAAGATCGGCGGCCATAAAGAGATCGAAGGGCGCGCCGTTCTGAATCTGCGTCGCCAGGGTCGCTGAGGATTGGTAGGAGGCATCAACGTGGATGTGCGTCTGGGCCTGAAATTCCGAGAGAATCGGCGGCAGAACCGGCTGCAGATCAGCGGCAGCGGCCAGGCGCAACGTTTGCGCGCCGGCAAGAGGAGCAAAAATCAGAAACAGGAGGAGCCTATACACGAAGCACCATGACCTCAGTGGATTTGATCAGCGCAGCGACGGTTTCTCCGACTTGGAGCTGCATCTCGCGCGCAGCTTCGGCAGTGATGATGGAATTGATGATCTGTCCGCCGATTGAAAGCTTGACCTGCGCCAGCAGGCCGTCGATTTTGATTTCCACAATGCGGCCCACCAGCTGGTTGCGGCCGCTCAGATTGCGCATCATCTGCCGCTTCGGCGTCTCCGGAGACTTTGCCTTGTGCAGCAGGCTGTCCAGTTCCGCTTCGGGAATGCGGTAGTGGCCGCCCGGCGTCTTCACCGCTTTGATCTTTCCGTGATAGAGCCACTGCTTGACAGTCGGGTAGGAGATGCCGAGTCTCAGTGCAGCTTCGCGCGGAGTGAGCAGCGATGCCATACGACGATTTTATACGATATTTTCGGTAGCAATATACTTTCCGCCGCGGATTTTATCAAGAAAGGCCGTTGTACGAAAACAACGATCTTACTACGAAGAGAGAGCAGAGTTGCCCAGAAAAAGCCCATGCGGTTCCACGGCAAATGCCAGCAGCCCGTGGTGAAAACCATTTCTCGCACGGCGATACGCATGATCGCGTACCTCGCGATAGAGGGATGTTGAGGTCGTGAAAGGAATCGTATGAGCGACCATCGACGCGTCACAGATGCTCAGAGCGGCCCGCATCAGGGGTCAGAAGGCCAGCCAAAACTGTGATGAGCCGCCACTGTGTAGAACGGACGCGACGCACTGCGCGGCAGGTTGTTGATCGCCACCCACATCGACGCCTGCTTCGCGCGCCGTCGTCGTTTGCCCACCGCCATCGGCGACAGTGCAGTACGCAGGATCGTTCATGTCGATCTTCACAAGCCCCATGACGTTCGCCAGCTGAGCGGCGTGTCGAACCCGGCGAGCGAGGCATAGACGCTCCACTGACCGTGATGGATTGCCTCGTGTTGCACAAACTCCCACGTGAACAGCGCGAAGGTAAAAGGGGTTCCATCCCAATCGATCGGCGCGTCGATGTCGACGGTTTCCAGTGTGGCGAGCAAGTGTCGCTGCTTGTCATAAAGCCCAGCGAGCAACGCCTCCCGAGTCAGTGGACCGACATAGTGCTCGTGCTTTCGCGTCCAATCCACTTTTCTCGTCGCCAGCGCGGCATTGTAGACACCGCGTACACAGACGACGTGGCGGAGTTGCTTACAAAACGGCGCGAAGCCGTCGCCAATCCGATGCGGTGCCGGTGCGCGCTCAGACTTTCCGGGCGGGTCAGGCGTAAAGTCCCACCTGTCCTCGGGGACTGCGCGCACAAAATCAGCGGTCAAGGCATGGAGCACCTTGCTGTACCGTACAAAGTCATCGATCGACATTGCGTGATTTTAGCAGCCCGTTTCACCACGGGCTGCTAGGCTAACAGTATCCATGGAAAATCCTGGCCATCAGTTGCGCTGCACGGGGTGCGCGCGTGTGATTGAACAACGCGAGTTGAAGGAGAACTTTCGCTGCGCAGAGTGCGGAGACTTGTATGAAGTGGTCTATCCGTCGTGGAGCGCGGGGATGGCCGAGATTCGCAAGCCGAATGCGAGCGCCATGCGCTGGCTGTGGAAGGAGCGCTGCTGCTCCAACGCCGAGGCCGACCAGAGCGGCGTGTGGCGCTTTCGCGAGATGCTGCACATTTTGCAGGATGAAGCGAATATTGTCTCGCTGCGGGAAGGGAATACGCCGCTCTACCAACTGCGAAAGGTTGCGGAATCGACTGGAATTGAACAGCTCTTTGCCAAGCATCAGGGGATGAACCCCACCGGATCATTCAAAGACGCCGGGATGACGACGGCGCTTTCCGTGGCGCATGAGCTTGGCTTTGACTGGGTGGCGTGCGCCTCGACGGGCAATACCTCGGCGGCAATGGCTGCGTATGCCGCTCGTGCCGGGATGCGCAGCCTGGTGCTCATTCCTGAAGGAAAAATTGCATGGGGCAAATTGTCGCAGGCAATGGATTACGGCGCGCTCACGCTGCAGCTGCGCACGGACTTCGATGGCTGTGTGCGCGTATTGAGCGAGGTGGTGAAGCGCGCGCCGGTGTATCTGCTGAATTCCGTGAATCCATATCGCCTTGAAGGTCAGAAGACGCCCGCGCTGGAGATTGCCGAGGCTTTTGACTGGGAGGTTCCGGATCACCTCATCGTTCCTGGCGGAAACCTTGCCAACAGCTCCGCGTTGGGTAAGGCCTTTCTGGAGATGAAGCATCTTGGGTTGACGGCAAAGCTACCGAGGATTTCGGTGATTCAGGCTGAAGGAGCGAATCCACTCTATCGCAGTCTGCAGGAGAGTGGCGGAAAAACATTGCAGCCGGTTGAAGCACAGACGCGCGCATCGGCGATTCGCATCGGGAATCCTGCATCGTGGAAGAAGGCCGTGCGTGTTATCCAGCAGACGGGCGGTTATTGCGAGCAGGTCAGCGAAGCCGAGATCGCGCTGGCGAAAGCGGAGATTGGGGCCGAAGGCATTGGCTGTGAACCGGCTTCTGCCGTGACTCTGGCTGGACTCAAAAAATTGCTTCAGCGGGGCAAGGTGCAATCCGGCGAAAGAGCCGTCCTGCTGCTTACTGGACACACGCTTAAAGACTCTGATTACACCATCGCATATCATCGCGGCGATTTGTTGAAGGCGGATGAAATCGATGGGCTGCACGCTGAGATCGAGGTCACGCGACGGAACGCGGTGGAACTGGATGCGTCAGCGGATCAGGTGCTGCATGAACTCGAAAGGGCCGCAGCGCGATGAACAGGGAGCGTCTTCATCTGCGCTTACCGGCGACCTCGGCAAATCTGGGGCCCGGCTTTGACGCGCTTGCTCTCGCGCTGACTCTGTATCTCGATATAGAAGCCGTGCCAGCAAAGCATTATTCCATCCATGCCAGCGGGCGCAACGCGGATATATGTGGCGCCCTGGATCGAAATCTGCTGCTGCACACCTACAAAATAGTTTTGCAGCAACAGCATGTGGCCGAAGTTCCGTTGGAGCTTGAAGTGCGCAATGGCATTCCTCTCGGTATGGGCTGCGGCTCCTCGGCGGCAACGCGATTGGCAGGGGTAGCGCTGGCATCGCACTTTGGACGGATGGGCTGGGACCGGGGCCGTATATTAACCGAGGCGTCTCGACTGGAGGGCCATCCAGACAACACCGCGGCTTGCTGGCTGGGCGGATTCACTGTCGCTTGCTGGCGGGACGAGGAAGTAGAGGCCATTTCGCTGACGCCGCGCAGTTTATGGCAGGCGCTGGTTGTGATGCCGCAGAAGCCGCTGCCGACAACGCTCTCGCGCAAGGTGGTTCCCGAGACCTTCAGCCGCGCCGATGTTGTCGCCAACCTGCAGCGGGTAGCCTTGCTGACAGCTGCCTTTGCCACCGGTCATGGAGAGTTGCTCGCAACGGCGGTTGAAGACAGGCTGCACCAGCCCTACCGCGCAGAAGCTTGTCCATTGCTGAAGAATCTACTGCCCCTGTCCGGCAAGGGAGATATTTTAAGCGTGACTCTGAGTGGAGCCGGGCCGGCTGTGCTGTTGCTGGTGCAGCCGGGGGTTGGTATCGATGCCACAAAAGAATTGGTGCTGCAACACGCGGGCGATAATGAGGCAGAAATACTGGAATGCAACCTTCAGCTCAATCCGGCATTGTGCCGCGCCGAACCCTCGACAAGGTAACTGCATGATTCAAGGTTACTTTTGCGTTACCTAAGTTTTCTTTACACGAGATAGCACAAACGATTAACTTCGCATCCGTGGGCAGTTCTGGGGGAGGGCTGCTCTAGCGCCCGTGACTCATAATGTGAGTCCGGGCGTTTTTATTTTTTAGGAAACTCCGCTCTTTCAATCCGCTTCAATGAAAGCCCTGTTGCGACTTTTACGTACCATTTATCATCAAATAAATTGATTTTTTAGACTCAAAGATTTGAGTCGGAAGGCGTGAAGGAGGAGCATGGCAGGTCTGGCGGTGGTAGAGGTAAACGATGCGAGCTTTGAGCAGGAGGTGCTGCAATCAGGTCAGCCTGTTCTGGTTGATTTTTGGGCGGCATGGTGCGGACCATGCAAGGCACTGGCGCCTTTCGTCGACGAAGTTGCGTCAGAATACAGCGGCAAGCTGAAGGTGATGAAGATGGATGTGGACCGCAATCAGGCCACTCCAATGCGTTACGGGATTCGTGGTATTCCGGCGCTGTTGCTCTTCAAAGGTGGAAAAGTGGTCGACCAGATTGTTGGGTATGTCCCCAAGGATACGATCGCGCGCAGCATTTCGCGCGTGATTGAGTAAGCCAAATCATTTCGGAAAGTAAAAGGCCCGGGAAGTTCCCGGGCCTTTATGCATACTTTCTGAGGACGCCGAGAGCCCGGCCCTGGATGGCTACCTGGGCTGCGGGAACGAAGATCGGATCCATTTCCAGATTGGAAGGCTGCAGCCGGATCATCGAGCCTTCCATGTAATAGCGCTTCAGCGTGGTTTCCGCGCCGTTGACGAGCGCCACGACGATCTCGCCTTCACGCGCCGTGCGTGTTCTTTCTACGAGCACGTAATCGCCATCGAGGATGTGTTCGTCACGCATGGAATCGCCCCGCACCTGCAGGACAAATACGTCGCGGTTGCCGATTATATCTGCGAGAGAGATAGTTTCAGCGTTCTCTGAAGCTTCCACCGGGAAGCCGGCGGCAATTCTGCCCATCAGCGGCAAGCGCTCGCTGGTTCTCGTCTTACTGCGGGCGGGCATAACATCGATGGACCGGCTGCGGTTATGCGCTCTCTGCAGCAGTCCTTTGTTCTGCAGGTTGGTAATGTGCTTATGCACAGTCGCCAATGACTTCAGATTGAGTCCTCGCGCTATTTCTTCGAAAGAAGGCGAATAGCCGTTGCGCTGCACAAAGCCGGAGATAAAATCCAGCACCTCTTTTTGCCGCCGTGTCACCGCCATGTGGTCATTGTAGCGAATAAAAAGCGAATCACAGTCAGTTTTTTTCTTCAGGTGCCCTGAATTGTCCCGATTTAGCGATAAAGTCTTCGCGGCAGTTTAAGGATCATTGAGTCAAGACCAGGGATCATGATTTTTCTTTGTCCCTCCCACTTTGAAACCACACCGCATCTTCATTCTCATTTCTGAACGCATCACGAATTTGCTCTCAAGCTTTGATTGAGTTCCTCCGCTCTATAGGAGAAGGTGTGACTAAAGCAAGGAGCAGAGGCATGCGTTTGTTGATTGCAGAAGACGATCATGCGCTGGGCGCGTTTCTGCGGAGGGGCTTGGAAGCGGACGGGCATGAGGTCACGCTGGTTGCCGATGGGCAGGCGGCTGTCGAGACTTTTATTGCTGACACGCCTGATCTGACAATTCTCGATCTGAATCTTCCGCGCAAGGATGGAACCGCGGTGCTTCAATTTCTGCGCTCGGTCAATGATGAGCTTCCCATTCTGATTCTGACAGCGCGAAGTGACATGGAAACAAAGGTCCGGTGCCTGGATATGGGAGCTGACGACTGCATGCTGAAACCGTTTTCAATGCAGGAACTGCGCGCTCGCTGCCGGGCCCTGATCCGGCGCAGGCGGGAAGTGGGACTGGTTTTGCGCTATGGAGACCTTGAAGTAAACCGCGTCGATCGCTCGGTGAAACGTGCCGGAGAATCTGTTCAGCTGACGAACAAGGAATTTGCCTTGCTCGAATGCCTGCTGTTGGGCCGGGGGCGATCGATATCTCGCGCAGCCCTGCTGGAACGAGTATGGGAGATGAATCCCACCGCCGGGACGAACGTTGTCGATGTCTACGTGAATTACCTGCGCCGGAAGTTGAAGGATACCGGCGTGAATCCTCTGATCAGGACGGTGCGCGGGCAGGGATATTCGATCGGCGCACGCGCCTGAGATGACGCGAAAACAGGAAAGGAATACAGATGGCGACTCTTACTCAAGTGATGAAACGCGAGCCTGCGGCGCCGGCGCGCACAGCCGTAGTGGCCAGCGCTGATCTCTCTTTTCGCCAGCGGGTGAAGGACACCTTGCATGGATTGCACTGGAAGGTGCGCGAGGCTGTGGGCGGGGCGGAAGCTCTGGCGCATCTCGATGCGTCGCCGGCCGAGGCGGTGATTCTCGATTCGTGGCTGCCGGACCTTGAGGTGCAGGAGTTTATCGCGGAGTTTGAGCGGCTGCATCCCTTCGTGGACCTGGTGACGGTGGATGGCGCGAGCGCGACGAAGACATCGCGCAGCCCGCGGCGGAACGAGATTCTCTACGCGCTGCGACGGGGCCAGGATGAGGACGGGGCTATATGGAACAGCGCGCCGGTGATCGAGTGGCCGGAGGAGAGTTCGGGCCCGGCGGATGCTTCGACCAATCATGTAACCAGGACGGATACAAATAGGACGGCTGCGGCGCATCCACGCGCGATAGCAGAGTACCGGCTGCCGGAATTCATAGGGAATCATCCTGTGATGCTGGAGGTAAGCCGCCGCATTCGCCTGGTAGCGCAGCGCAGCACGCCGGTACTGGTGCAGGGGCCGACGGGGACAGGCAAGGAACTGGTGGCGCGGGCGCTACATCGTCTAAGCGCACGTTCGTCGCGTCCATTTGTTGCGTTGAACTGCGCCGCGATTCCGGAGGCCCTGCTCGAAGCCGAGTTGTTTGGACATACGCGCGGAGCCTTCACCGGCGCCGTGCAGGGGCGTGTCGGGCGCATCGAGGCGGCGCAGGGCGGAACGTTGTTTCTGGATGAGATCGGCGAGATGCCGCTGCCGCTGCAGGCGAAGCTGCTGCGTTTCGTTGAGTGCGGCGAGTTGCAGCGCGTCGGCGACAACGAGCCGGTGCGGGTGGATGTCCGGATTGTAGCCGCGACCCATCGCTCGTTGGCGAAACTGGCGGCCGAAGGCGCATTTCGCGCGGACCTTTATTACCGGCTGGCGGTGTTTCTCATCCGGACGCCCGATCTGCAGTCGCATAAGGACGATCTGCCTCTGCTGGTGCAGCACTTTCTTTCCGGGATGGCCGAGGCGAGTCCGGCGAAAACGATTGCCGCTTCGGCCATGGAAAAGCTCGAAGCGTACAGCTGGCCAGGGAACGTGCGTGAGCTTGAGCACATGCTCGAACGCGCGTGGATTCTGGCCGAAAGCCGGCCCGAGATCAGCGCGGATGAGATCGAGTTTGGGGAAGAGGCGGGAGCTTTCTGAGGATTCTCTTATCTCGCAATGCGAACGTTGGCCCGTCTTCTGCAGGAAAGAGCAATGGAATGATATCTCTGTCCTCGACATCGGCAGAACGCAGAAAAAGGTGAATGGATGCAGATCACGACTCCCATGAGCGACGCGCTGGAACGGTATCTCGATCTGTCCAGCATGGAACTGAAACTGACGGCAGAAAACATGGCAAACATCGATACCCCGGGATATCGAGCGCAGGGTTTCGATTTTGCCGACGAGATGGAGCGCTCTCTGGGAGAGTTGATGGCGGGCCAGACAAAGAATGGCGTTGCGCGCAAGCAGTTTTCCCCTTCCGCTGTGCGCGTCGGGCTGGTGGACGGGCTGATTGAAAGGCCGGACGGCAACAATGTCTCGATGGACCGGGAGAGCTTGAACATGGCCGAGGCGCAGCTCGAGTTCCGCACCGGCGTGGAGCTGTTGAAACGCGAGTCGGCACGGGTGATGGATGCAATTCACGTGGACAAGTAAGCGGCAGACAAGGGTGAGGAGCGAGCGATGAACCTGTTCGGAGTGATGGAAGTGAGCGGCTCGGCGTTGAAGGCCGAGCGCATCCGTGCCGAGGTGGTAGCGGCGAACATGGCCAATGCGGATACGACGCGGACGCCCGAAGGTGGTCCGTACCGGCGGCAGCATGTTGTCTTTTCCTCGGCGGCGACTGAGCCGAACAGTTTTGCCGGGCAGCTGCTGTCGCAAGCCGATCCGCAGATTGGCGGAGTCGAAGTTTCAGCTGTGGTCGAGGACCCGGCGAGCACGCTGCGCCGCTTCGATCCATCTCACCCGGACGCGGACAAAGACGGGTATGTGTCGTATCCGGACATCAATCCGCTGACCGAGATGGTCGACCTGATGGGCGCGACGCGGGCCTACGGGCTGAACAGCTCCGCCGTGCAGGCCACGAAGGGCATGATCAACTCATCGCTCGACATTCTGAAGTCGTAAACCGGACATTCTCTGGAGGAAATCGCATGCAGACAAATTCTGTAACACAGACGAGCACAATCGCTTCCTTGCCCGATTCTCTCGATCTTCAGGCGCCATTGCAGCCGGGCGCAGGAGCGCAAAAAACTCCCTTTGCCGATCTCTTTCAGAATGCGATGGAGAACGTGAAGCAACTCGAGGACAAGGCATCGACCGCGGTGCAGGGCCTGCTCGATGGCAGCGGCGTCGATGTGCATACCGCCATGATTGCGACCAGCGATGCCGATGCCGCCTTTGAGCTTTCGCTGGCTGTGCGCAATAAGGCTGTCGGCGCGTTTCAGCAGATGATGAGCATGCAGTTCTAACGGTTCCTGAACGAAAAGATTGAGCGAGACGACGCAGCATGGAAGAGAACCAGCAAATTCAACCGTCGCCGTCCTCGGGACTGCCGCAGCGCGCCAGCATGATGATGCGGGGTTTGCTCGCGCGGCTCAGCGGCATCGAGAGCCAGCAGCGGCTCTGGCTCGTGGGAGCGGGAGGTCTCGCGCTCCTCTGTTTCCTCGGCATTCTCTGGTTTGCTACGCGCACGGACTGGAAGATCCTTTACGCAGGACTGGAGCCGTCGGACGCGCGGGAGATCGCGTCCGAGCTGACGGCGGCAAACATACCCTTCGACGTTTCTCCAGATGGCGCAACCCTGCGCGTGCCTGCCGCCAATCTCGACAAGGCGCGGCTGGCGACAACGGCAAAGGGCGGACCCAGGAGCGGGCGCATGGGCTTTGAGCTTTTTGACAAGCCCAACTGGATTGGATCGGAGTTCGATGAGAAGGTGAATTACCAGCGCGCTCTCGAAGGCGAACTGGAGCATACGATCAATACTCTTTCGGATGTGGAGTCTTCACGCGTGCATCTGGTGATGCCGCACGATTCGCTCTATACCTCGCAGCAGCGTGACGCCAAGGCTTCGGTGGTACTGAAGCTGAAGCGGCGATCTCTGAGCGACGAACAGGCCGACGCGATTCGCAACCTTGTCGCCAGTGCCGTCGACGACCTCCATCCGGAGGATGTGGTCCTGGTGGATGCCGACGGCCGGCTACAGTTGGGCAAGCACAGTGCAGGTTCCAACGAAGCCGCGCACGAGCAAGAACTGGCCGAGAAGCTGGTGGAGACGCTCGAGCCGGTCGCCGGTGTGGGGAATGTCCGAGCTTCGGTCAATGTGGATTACGACAGCTCGACTGCCGATGAAGTCGATGAGACCTACGACCCGAACAATGTCGTGACACTTTCCATGCAGCGGTCCGAGCAGACCTCCGGGGCGCAGTCCGGCCCGACCGGCGTTCCGGGCACGGCGAGCAATGCTCCCAACGTGAAGCCGCCGCTCTTTCCTCAGCAGAACCTGGGCACGCAGAACCTGCGCCAGGAAAGCGGCACCTATGGAGCCTCCAAACGGGTGCGGCATACGGTGCAGGGTGCAGGCAAGGTACGGCGCGTAACGGCCGCGGTGCTGATCAACCATCGCATGGTGGTCAACGGCAAACAGGTAACGTGGCAGCCGCGGTCGCCGGAGGAGATGCAGCATCTGACCGAGCTGGCGGAGGCGGCCATCGGCTTTGACAGCGCGCGTGGTGATACGGTCAACGTCGAAGACGTGGCGTTTGAGGACAACTCGGCGCAGCCGCCGGCCACGGCCATGGA
>Ga0335072_10002782_pt1 | contig 26863 bp, 23 predicted proteins | sample Lox_Sample_21_FD_206725 | JGI IMG/M metagenome (GOLD analysis project Ga0335072, IMG submission 206725) | Soil microbial communities from Loxahatchee National Wildlife Refuge, Florida, United States - Lox_Sample_2.1 | ecosystem: Environmental > Terrestrial > Soil > Wetlands | place: USA...
GCACTGGCGGCGGAGCTGGTCGGGTTCCGGGCCACCCGGCCGCTTGACGAGATAATCCGCTCCGTCATCGCTGACCAGCAGTCGGTCCTGGCCGCCACGGTAGCGGGGTAACGGAGAGCTACGGTGAGCAGCGGACAACCGCAGGTCAGCGCGCGAGACGGTCCTGGCCGCCGGGGATGGCGCCGTCTGTCGCGCCGTGCTGCCTGGCCTGCGCTGGCACTACTCGCATTCGGGCTGGTGGCGTTCAGCCTTGCCACGCACCTCGGGCGGCCGGACCGGCGCACGCTGGTGGTGGCGTCCATCCCGTACTGGAACATGCAGCACGGCACCGCCGTCGTGCTGGCGAACCGCACTGCCGTGAATGAGGTCTCACCATGGATATACGGTCTGACTGCCGCCGGCGACATCGTGCCCCAGTACCCGCCTGGCCAGGCCTCGGCGGTGGCGACGGAGTTGGCGCGGTTGCGCGCGGCGCATCTGCGCATTGTGCCCAGCATCGCCAATATCACCGCCGGTGCCTGGGACTATCCGGCAGTTTCGCACGTGCTGCATAACCCGGCGATGATGCAAAAGCAGGTCGACGCGATCGTGGCGCTGGTCCAGCGGAGCAAGTACGCCGGCGTTGACATCGACTACGAGGAACTGCACGCCGGCGACCGGCAGGCCTTCACGAAGTTCGCCAGCGACCTCGCGGCGGCGCTGCACAAGCGCCACAAGGTACTGTCAGTCGCGGTCTTCCCGCAGACGGCGAAGCCTGCCGCCGGATCGGCGAACGCGGCGCAGGACTATGCCGCGCTCGGCCGGGTCGCCGACCAGGTCCGCATCATGGCCTACAACTACCACTGGGCCAACTCAGCGCCGGGCGCGACGGCCCCGATCAGCTGGGTCCGGGCGGTCACCCGGTACGCCACCAGGCAGATGCCAGCCAGCAAGGTGGTACTTGGCGTGCCGCTGTTCGGCTACAACTGGCCGGACGGGACGGCGTCGGCCTCGACCGTCAGCTGGCTCCAGGCGCTGCGACTATCGCGTCGGTACCACGCTTCAGCCAGTTACAGCAAGGTGGCCCAGGCGCCGTATTTCAGCTATGTCAGCGGCCGCCGCACGCATACCGTCTGGTTCGAGAACGCCGACAGCTCCGCGGCAAAGTTCCAGGTCGTCAAGGGAAGCGGCGCTGCCGGGGTCTACCTGTGGATGTACGGGTACGAGGATCCTGGCACGTGGTCGTCGCTGCGTAAGCTACTGCCGGTCTCGGGACCGAACGCCACGAGCACGTCTTCGGCGGTGCCGTTATGCCGTGGTGGTTCTTCGCGATCTTCGTGCTCGGCTTCAACTTCGCAATCTGGGGCCTGGTCGGCATAGTACGGCTGGCCGAAGCATGCGCCGCTCGGCTGGCCAGCCGCGGCAAGCGCACGCTGGCGCCCCGGGCGGCAAACTGGGTCGCGCTGCCTGTCCGGCCTGGCGTGACCAGCACCCGCCAGATTGTCAGGAAGATCTCGCTTGCCGTCAATGACGTCGCCGTCCTGATACCTGCGCACAATGAGGCCGCGGTGCTCGGCGCGAGCCTGGACGCGATCATGGAGCTCGTTCCGGTCCGCAATATCCACGTCGTGTCCGACGGATCGACCGACGACACGCCGGAAATCGCCAGGCGGGCCGGCGTGCATGTGCACGAGACCGAAAAGAACGTGGGCAAGGCGGGTGCGCTGAAGGAGGCGATCGACCGGTTCGGCCTCATCGACCGGTACCAGGTGGTGCTGCTGCTGGACGCCGACACGAGGATCCAGCCTGATTACTTCAGCGAGGCACTGCCGCTCTTCGCCGACCCGGAGGTCGTCGCGGTGGCCGGGTGCGTCCAGACGGCGCGAGACCGCCGGCTCAGCCTGATCGGCAACATCCTGGTTGGCTACCGAGAGCGGATCTACGCGATCGGCCAGCGGGTGCTCAAGTTCGGCCAGACTTACTCGCGCGTCAATGCCACCCATATCGTCCCTGGTTTTGCCAGCATGTACCGCACCGAAGTCCTCGCGCAGATCGACCTCAACCCGCCCGGCCTGGTCATTGAGGACTTCAACATGACGTTCGAGGTCTACCAGAAGAGGCTGGGCAAGGTCGCGTTCACGTTGTCGGCAGTCGCAGTCACCCAGGATCCGGTGCGGATCCGTGACTACGTCAAACAGACCAGGCGATGGGCCATCGGCCTGTGGCAGACGGTCAGGCGGCACCCGCCGCAGGCCAATCTGTTCACCGGGATGCTGGCAGTCCTGCTGCTGGAGTTCATCACCGCGAGCACAATCTTCGTGATCTTGCCGGTGATCGCCGCGATCCTGGTGGTACCTGAGCTGGCTCCGAGCGCGCTGCACTGGGTGCCGATGGCGGACGTGCACGCAGCAGTCGCCGCCCACATGAACGTGACAGCTGTCGTGTTCGGTGTCGGGCTGCCTGACTATGTGATGACGTTCCTGGTCGCGGTCCTGCACCGGCGGGCAAGCCTGCTGTTCTTCGGCCTGTTCTTCCCCTTCGTGCGGGTTATCGACTCTGCCATCGCGCTGTCCGCGTTTGCAGTGGCCTGGTTCGCCCGATCCAACGGGACGTGGAAGAGCCCGCCACGACGTGCTATCGATGCCCAGCCGGCGCGCGTGCCGGTGCCCGTTGGTGGCGGGCGCGGAGCAAGGATGCCGGCCACGGGCCCGGAATCGTCAATCTCGTCCGACTATGGTCGGGAACGAGGTCATGCATCGTGATGAGCACGACCGGGCGCAGCCGCGGCACGCTAGTGCCATGAACCCGATCCGGCTCATGCTTGCCGACGACCACTTCATGATCACCGAGGTCCTGGCGTCGCGACTGGCAGCACCGGACATCTGGGTCGCCGCACGGTGCGCCGCAACCGACCCGAACTTGCTCGCGATCGTGAAGGGCGTCCGGCCGGATGTCATCGCCATCGATTCGGAATCGTACGCAGCCGCGGTCGGCGATCTGGTCGAGCGACTGATCGCGCACAGTCCTCAGGCGCGCGTCGTAATCCTGAGCGGCGACCAGAACGTTGCTCACGGGGTCACCGCGGCCCGCGCGGGCGCAGCCGCATGGGTCGCTAAGGAGCAGGACGTGGACGAGTTCGAGTCGGTCGTCCGTGGCGTGTGCCGTGGCCACTCGTGGTATCCGCCGGAGATGCTCGGTGAGATCCTGCGCAGCCTGCGGACCGGCGTCAGCCGCTGCGGCAGCGATCTGCATGTCCTGAGCTCGCGCGAGATTGACGTCCTGCGGGCCATGATGACTGGCAGCCGCGGCAGGCAGATCGCAGCTGACCTGCACATTTCAGCCGATACTGTGCGCACGCACACGCAGAATATCTACGCTAAGCTCGATGTGCACAGCCGCCTGGAGGCGGTGAGCGTCGCCAGGGCTGCCGGCCTAGAGCCGCGCGACCGCGCCGTCGGCTCGTGACTGACATCGCTGATTTCGCATACGCCGCCAGCCGATGGGACGTGCCACGACTGCCCCGGCTGGTCGGTGGGTACCACCTACGCTGACTAGCTAGCCAGGTCGGCTACGCAGCGTACGGCTTGGCCGCTGGTGCCGTGCTCGCTCCGGCACCGGGCAATACCTAGCACGGGGGTTGACTCGCAGGTGGATGGGCCTTCTCCGGACCTTCAGGTCTCGCGAACCGCTCCGGCGTTCGCGGCCGACTGCGACCTGAGTATCCGCGGTCTCCTGCACGATCTCGGTCATCAGATGATGACGCTGTCGCTGCTCGCCGACGCTGTGCGCGACGATGGCGCGCTGTCGGCGGCGGCTCGCCAGCGAATGGAGATTGTCAAGCAGGAGATGTTCCGCATCGTGCAGCTGATCGCCGACTCCATGTCGCCTGATACGGCCACGGCGCGAGCGGAACTAGTCGACATCCGCCAGATTGCCGATGAAGCAGCGCAGCTAGCGGGCCTGGCGTACGACACGCCGGTGACCGTCGAGCCAGGCGGCCCGGCTGTGATTTCGATCAACACCTCGCTCCTCCGGCGGGTCCTGCGCAACCTCGTGGACAACGCTGTCGGCGCGGCCGGGCCTGGCGGCCAGGTCTTCGTCAGAATCGAGCAGAAGGCCGAAACAGTCGTGGAGATCGCTGACACCGGTCCCGGTTTCGGCCGTGCCCCGGCCAGCGCGTCCGGGCTCGGCCTCACCATCGTCAGGGAGCTTCTCCGCGCGGCCGGCGGTCGGCTGGACATCGCCACGGAGCCGGCCGGCGGCGCCCGGGTTCGGGTGATCTTCAGTCCGGATCCAGGACAGGAGGAGCCGCCGGTGCACGCCGACGGGCCTTTGGGCCTGGGCCCGTCACTGGAGTCGAAGTCAAGGGCGCCGGTCTCATGACCGAGGTGGTGATTGGCGACGATCACGCCATCTTCCTCGATGCACTGTCCACGGCGCTAAGCCGAGATGGCTGGACCGTGACCAAAGCGGCGACTATCGAGGACACTGTCGCCGCTGTCAGCGCGCGACAGCCGGGCGTTTGCCTGATAGACAGGCACTTCGCGGCTGGCCGCGATGGTCTCGGCGCGCTGCGCGACCTGTCTGCCGTATCGCCGCTGACGAAGGTGCTGATTCTCTCGGCCGACGGCGACAGTGACAGCATCATGCAGGCGATGCGGGCCGGTGCCGTCGGCTACGTCCACAAGACGCGGAGCGTTACAGTCCTGAAGCGCACCATCGACCGTGTTATGGGCGGCGATGTCGTCGTGGAAGTGCCTGCCGGCCAGGCAATTCGTCCTCAGCTGGCTTACCAGCGCGATGCGATGCGACTGGCCGAGACCCTCACCACACGCGAGAGGCAGTGCCTGGAGCTTCTGGTAGCTGGCCAGGACACCGCGGCAATGGTCAGCAGCCTCGGGGTCTCGGCCGCGACAGTCAGGACTCACATCCAGGCGCTGCTCACAAAGCTCGGCGCTCACTCGAGGCTCGAAGCCGCGGCCTTCGCGGTCCGGCACGGGCTGCTCGACGAGCGGGCCCGCCGCGGCGACCTGGCCGGGAGCTATCGCTGAGCGAGGAGTGCGCTGGTCAGGTTGCTGCCAGGTGTCCGGTATACCCGGCTGGCGGCGCAGGCCTGGCCCGGCGGTCCAACTAGACTGCGGCGTATGCCTCGACCACGCGTGCTCTCCGGCATCCAGCCGACGGCCGACTCATTCCATATCGGCAACTACCTGGGTGCTCTGCGCCAGTGGGTGGCCCTGCAGGAGACCCACGACACCTTCTACTGCGTAGTCGACCTGCACGCGATCACCGTTCCGCAGGAGCCGGCTGAACTTCGCCGCCGGAGCAGGGTTGCCGCTGCGCAGCTGTTCGCCGCAGGCCTGGACCCGGACTCCTCGACGGTATTCGTGCAAAGTCACGTGCCCGAGCATCCCGAGCTGGAGTGGGTGCTGGCCTGCATCACCGGCTTCGGCGAGGCCAGCCGGATGGTCCAGTTCAAGGACAAGTCCGCGAAGGGCGGGGCCGACTCCTCTAGCGTCGGCCTGTTCACCTACCCGATCCTGCAGGCCGCCGACATCCTTCTCTACGACGCTGACCAGGTGCCCGTCGGCGAGGACCAGCGTCAGCACCTGGAACTGACCAGAGACCTGGCGCAGCGCTTCAACCACCGGTTTGGCTCGACGTTTGTAGTGCCCGGCCCGTACATCCTGCCCGAGGTTGCCAAGATCACCGATCTGCAGGATCCGGCGATCAAGATGAGCAAGTCGGCATCGTCGCCGCAGGGCCTGATCGACGTACTCGAGGACCCCGGCTCGATCCGCCGCAAGATCATGCGAGCCGTCACTGACACCGACGGCGAGGTGCGAGCCGATGAGGCCGCCAAGCCCGGCGTGACAAACCTGCTGCGCATCTACGCGGCGCTGGCCGGCGAGCCAGTCGCTAGCCTTGAGCAGCGCTACTCAGGCGCTGGCTACGGAACCTTCAAGAAAGACCTGGCTGACGTAGTCGTCGACGCGTTCGCGCCGATCCGGGAGCGGACCGAGAAACTGCTGGCCAATGAGTCTGAGCTTGACCGGCTGCTGGCCGCCGGGGCGGCGAAGGCCCACATGATTGCAGGCACCACAATGGCCAGGGTCCGGGACAGGATCGGCTTCCTGCCGCCCGGTTGACGGGTTGCTCGGTTCTACCCGACCACCTGACCCGCCAAGGCCCGGCGCCGGAGAACCTGGCCAGCCGCCAGGTACCGGTGGTGCACCGCCAATCTGATATCAAAGGCACGATATTGCCCTCGGACGGCGTGGCGACAATGGCATGATGCCGTACGCGGTCGTTCCCGCCGTTGTCGGTCCTTATGGGTTCGCGCTTGCTTTGCGGGCTGATTCTTGCCTTGCGGGTTGATTCTTGCTTTGCGGGCTGGTCTTGGCACAACACGAATACGTGCGCGATCTCCGGGTAGTTGGGGCCGGCAGGCATACCGATACCCTCCACGCCTGCCCAGGGAGTGATCATGATGGCTGGGACGCTTCGCGTCCGGCGCAGCCGAGGTGCACTCAGTGGCTTGCTGCTAGTGCTGCTTGGCGTCTGGGGCGCGCTTATTCCGTTCATCGGGCCTTATTTCAACTATGCGTACACCCCCGACCATGTCTGGACGGCCACGTCCGGCCGGGTGTGGCTGGACGTCCTGCCGGGCGTCGTCACGCTGGCAGGCGGCCTGGTCGTACTGCTGAGCCGCTTCAGGCCGGCAGCGCTGTTCGGATCCTGGCTTGCCGCACTCGCCGGCGCCTGGTTTGCTGTCGGTGACCTCATCGCAGGTCATTGGGCTGGCCTTCCGGCACCCGGCGCTCCTGTCGGCGATGCCGCCCGGTCGGCGCTTGAGCAGCTTGGCTTCTTCACCGGACTCGGAGTCGCGATCGTGTTCGTGGCCGCGCTGGCTCTTGGCAGGTTCACCGTCGTGGCGGTGGCCGACGCGGCATCCGGCCAGCCCGAGGCGACGGCCGGGACGGAGCCCGCACCGGCCAGGACGCGGGTCGGTGTCGTGCCCAGGATCAAGCCGGTGCCGGTGTTTCGCGGGCGGTCGCGCGCGGCTGACTCCGCCGACGAGGATGTAACCGCCGTCACGCGCTGATCTACCGTGCGAGCCCAGCAGCTTGACTGCCGTGCTGGCCGGTGCCGGCCGCGTCCTACTGCGGCCGGTGCCGTCCGGCTAGTGACCGGCGGCGTATCCACAGCACGCCGCCGCTGAGGCCGAGCGCTGCCGCGCCCACGCCCGCCGCAGCGAGTGCGTACCCTGTCGTATCGCTGGCTGGCTGCGCGGCGGACAGCCTGACCAGGTTCGGCTTCGCGGCACTGCGCGCAGCGGGCGCTGGCGCGGGCAGCGGCGGCACCAGTTCGCCGACCGGCTTGACCTTGCCATTCATCGCGAATCCCCAGTCCAGCAGCTTCTCGGCTGAGGTGATCTCCTGCAGCGACGTGCAATGCAGGACGGTCGCGATCAGCGTGACGCCGTTACGCCTGGCCAGGCCCACGTAGGTGGCCTCGGAACTCACTGTCCAGCCGATCTTGCCGCCGATGCCGCCGCGGTACTGCGTGAGCAAGTAGTTCTGGTTGACCAGGTTCTCCCAGTCCCCCGGCTTAAGTTCGAGCCTCGCCCTGAGCGTCGAGTCGTATTTCATGAAGGCCGGCGTCGCGAGCGCCTGCCTGGCGATCAGCGCCTCGTCATAGGCGGACGTGACCTGGCCGGCCGCGGGCAGCCCGTTCGGGAGTTTCGCGACGACGTCATAAGCCTGCAGATGCCGGGCCTCGGCATTGATCAGCGCCATGCCCTTGGTGAATGAACCAGTGGCCTGGGTGAGCGCCACTGCGGCGTCGTTGGCGGAGATCAGCAGCAGGGCCCTGAACAGGTCGGCGACCCGGTATCTGCGGCCGGTGATGAGGAAGGCACTGGTCGGCTGCTGTGACGTTGCCAACGGGGTCGCGACGATCACGGCGTCGGGATTGAGCAGCGGGATCAGTGTGACCGCCGTCAGCACTTTGAGCGTGCTTGCCGGACCGAACTCGCCGTGCGGGTCCCTGGCGGCCAGTACCTGGCCGGTGCTGGCATTCGCGATGACCCAGGCGGACGCCGGGATATCCGGCAACGGCAGACGGTCACCTGGTGGTTGACGGACCACAAGGCCGCGGCTCGCCATCAACGGCCCGCCGATCCTGCGGGCGGCCCGGCTGCCGGGCTGCGGGCTGCGGGCGGGCGACGTCCCCGCCGCAGTACCCAGCGAACTGGCAGTCGGCCGGGCTGCCGCACGGCTGACGACGATGCCTGCAGCGGGCGCAACGCGGGAGGCCGGCAGTGCGCTGACAGTCGGGCAGGCGATGGCGATCACTGCCGCGCCGACGGCAAGCGCGGCAAAGGGCCGCGCGCCATGCCTCAGCCAGCGCCGCGAGATCCGCCGTGGGTCACACCGGTCGCCGGGCGCGCAGGGGTGACCTGGCAGTCGGCTGGAACGTCGCCTAGTCGGCTCGGGGCGGGGCTGAGTCACGGAGTGTGACGTTCCCCACGCTTGCCGTGATTGATGCGTGGCACATTCCGGCCGAATGAGGCCGGAGGCAACGAACTCATGCGGCTTTGCGCAAGCTTTGACCTGCAAAGGCCGTCAGCTTGGTGATCCTTGAGACTTATGCAGGTGAACGCTTACGTCGTCAGCGTTCACGGTCGGTGGCCACAGCGCTGCGCCGGGCTCGCGCGCCGTACGCTGGTGGAATGAGTCGCACATCGGAGTCAGGCGCGCCGATCGAGGGCGTCTACGGGCCAAAAGACGTGCAGAACCTCGATCCCGTCACGGACCTGGGCGACCCGGGCTCGTTCCCGTTCACCAGGGGCATCTACCCGACCATGTACCTGACCCGGCCGTGGACGATGCGGCAGTACGCCGGCTTCTCGACCGCGGCGGACTCCAACCGGCGGTACCACCAGCTGATCGCGGCCGGGACGACGGGCCTGTCGGTCGCATTCGACCTGCCCACGCAAATGGGCTTCGACTCCGATGCGGAACAGGCCGCGGGCGAGGTCGGCAAGGTAGGCGTCGCCATCGACTCGCTGGAGGACATGCGGCTGCTGTTTGACGGCATCCGGCTTGATCAGGTGTCGACGTCGATGACCATCAACGCGCCGGCCGCCCTGCTCCTGCTGCTGTACCAGCTGGTCGCCGAAGAGCAAGGCGTGTCCGCGACGGAGATCTCAGGCACGATCCAGAACGACATCCTGAAGGAATACATCGCGCGCGGAACTTATATCTATCCGCCAGGACCCTCCCTGCGGCTGGTCGCCGACACCTTTGCTTACTGTCGCACGGAGATCCCGCGCTGGAACACGATCTCCATCTCCGGCTATCACATGGCCGAGGCGGGGGCGACGCCGGTTCAGGAGATCGCCTTCACGCTGGCGAATGCCCGTGAATATGTGCGCGCCGCGATCGCATCGGGCCTGGCCGTAGACGAGTTCGCGCCGAGGTTGTCGTTCTTCTTCGTGGCTCGCACGACACTGCTGGAAGAGGTAGCAAAGTTCCGGGCGGCCAGGCGGCTGTGGGCACACATCATGCGGGACGAGTTTGGTGCAAAGGATCCGCGCTCGCAGATGCTGCGTTTCCACACCCAGACAGCGGGCGTGCAACTTACCGCGCAGCAGCCGGAGGTCAACCTGGCCAGGGTGACCCTGCAGGCGCTCGCGGCCGTGCTCGGCGGTACCCAGTCGCTGCACACCAACTCTTACGACGAGGCGATCGCGCTGCCGACGCAGAAGGCGGCGACACTCGCGCTGCGGACGCAGCAGGTGCTCGCGCTCGAGACCGACCTGACCGCTACTGTCGACCCGCTGGCCGGCTCGTACGCCATCGAGTCGATGACCGACGACATCGAGGCCGGAGCACGCGAGCTGATGGACCAGGTCGCTGCCCTCGGCGGCGCGGTCGCAGCCATCGAGCAGGGCTTCCAGAAGGCCGAGATCGAACGGTCCGCTTACCGGATCGCACGCGAAGTTGACTCCGGGGAGCGCAAGGTAGTCGGCGTCAATGCATACGTGAGCGAGCGGGAGGAGCCGTACGAGCCGTTGCGGGTCGACCCTGCCATCGAGCACGAGCAGGCTGCCCGGCTCGCTGACCTGCGTGCCAGGCGGGATTCAGCAGAAGTCAGCCGGCGCCTCGATGACGTCAGGACGGCAGCTGCTTCAGATGCGAACATGATTTACCCGCTACGGGACGCACTGCGGGCGCTCGCGACGATCGGCGAGGTCAGCAACGCGCTGCGGGATGTCTGGGGTGTCTACCGCCCGCCGGAGGTGTATTAGGCGCGGCGCCTGGTAGCGGCCGGTACCAGCCACTGCGCGACAATCCCGCAACGTCAGCGGACCGGCGACCCCAGGCGGTACGATTCTCGCCAGTAGAGCGATCTCGTAAGCGATTGACCAGAACGTTGATGCGCTGCAGGCGTCTCGTTGATCTTGTCGGACAGCGAAGCTAGCTTGCGGGCGGGACGCGGATTGGCGGGCACGCGCGCACGGGTTTGACGGCGGTTGCAGCAGGTACTTAGCGCGAGTGCTGTGGCGATTCGCCCGACGTAGTTCCGGTGCGAGGGACGCCGGAGCTGTTCTGGAGCGGGCACATTACCGGGCATGGCCCGGGATTCTGGTGTCGTAGCCGACGGCATTCATTTATCCCGGACAGGCCTCGCTTGCTAGCGGACGGAGTGAGTTCGAGGTTCAGATGGACAACCCGCTAAGCGCCGCACGAGATCGGCGCACTACCGAAGCCCGGAGAATCGACCAGGGCAGTCTCAACGGGGAGGCGACGCATGGCCGAGCATGATCTCGAAGGGGAACTTGACGCGTTCCTGTCCGGGCACGAGCCGGAACTCGTCGAGTTCCGGCGGGACTTGCACGCTCACCCGGAGACGGGCTACCACGAGTACCGGACCACGCGGCGCATCGCACTCCGGCTTGAGGCCGCCGGGCTGAAGCCAGCCATCCTGCCTAAAGGCACGGGACTCACCGTCGACATCGGCGCGGGCTCTTGCGACGGGCCGGTCGTGGCATTGCGTGCCGATATCGACGCGCTGCCGATCAACGATGAGAAGGACGTGCCGTACCGGTCTTTGACCCGCGGGGCATGCCATGCCTGCGGGCATGACGTGCACACGACCGTTCTGCTAGGCACCGGGCTGTTCCTGGCCCGCGCGGCAGCAGCTCGGGCGCTTCCCGGCACAGTCCGGCTGATCTTCCAGCCGGCTGAAGAAGTGCCCGGCGGTGCGGTCGATGTCATGGCAGCGGGCGGCATCGCCTCGGTAGACCGCATCTTCGCGCTGCACTGCGATCCCCGGCTAGACGTCGGCAAGATCGGCACCAGAACCGGGCCGATCACGGCTGCCTGCGACAAGCTGACCGTCAAGGTCACCGGTCCTGGCGGTCACACGGCGCGGCCCCATCTGACTGCTGACCTGGTATTCGCGCTCGGCAAGATCATCACTGAGCTGCCTGCCGCATTGTCGCGCAGGATCGACCCGCGCTCCAGCCTCAGTCTTGTCTGGGGCCGGGTGAGCGCCGGCTCGGCGGCGAATGCCATCCCGGACGACGGGATGGTTGAGGGCACAGTGCGGTGTCTTGACGATGCCGCATGGCACGAGGCGCCGGATCTGGTGAAGGCGCTCCTGGAGTCGGTGGCAAGCGCGTATGGCGTCGTTCCCGAGATCAGTTACCAGCGAAACGTGCCGCCGACCGTCAATGAGGCGATCAGCACGGCCATGTTCGAGGCCGCCGCAGACCGGGTGCTCGGGCCTGACTCAATCACCGAGGCGCCGCAGAGCCTCGGCGGAGAGGACTTCGCCTGGTACCTGGACTCCATTCCGGGCGCGCTGGCGAGGCTAGGCACACGCACTCCGGGCTCGGGCGCGGACTTCGACATTCATCAGGCTGTCTTCGACGTCGACGAGCGGGCTATCGGCTACGGCGTGCGGCTGATGGCGGCAACGGCGATGACCGCGATGCTGGACGGCGGCAGCGTAACTCCCGGCGCGATGCCGGGCGCAACGGCAAACCGGCCGCAGGTCGCAGACGCCACGCTCGCCTGAGCGTGGCGCCGACCGTCGGCTTCTGCCCGAATCCGTGCGTGGATGCGCTGAAATAGCCCGAGCCTGACGAAGCGCATAGAGTTAGTCGCTAGGACCTGGTCAGGTGCGGGCAGCGGGCATTCGGCCTGCCACCGTGTCCCGGCGACGCCAATACCTAAGCTGAGCTACTGGAGTGGCAGCTCGTGTCATCGCAGCAGAATGAGGCCAAAGCGGGCGCAGACCAGCCCGCGGTCCTGCCTGGTGCCGCAGGCCAGACCAGTGCTGCCGGGCAGTCCAGCCCGCCGACACCAACGATGCCTGCGGCAGGCGGTGCCGGGCCCGCCGGGCCGAGTTTTGCCGGGCAGGTGACTGGCCTGCCGGCACCGGGCCGGGTGGCGTTCGGCGGACCGCTGCCGGGCACCAGCAACCCGTGGAAGGAAACCGCTGGCCGGACCGTGTTCCGCCGGGTTGGCCCGATCGTGCTGTGGTGGATCTGGGTGGCATTTGTCCTGTTTAATCTGATCCAGATTGTCGCCACCGAGCACAACTATTTCTCCGTGGAGCTGACCGCCGGACTGCTGACCGCGACGGGCGTCGCCTACGCGACCACGCTGCGGCCGCGGGTACTCGCCACTTCCGATGGGCTTGAAGTGCAGAACCCCGTGCGTGATCACACCATCCGCTGGGGCGCGCTCAACGGGGTCTACCTGGGCGATGCAGTCGAGCTGAGCTGCGCCAGGCCGGTGCCGCGCAAGGAGAAGACCGTCTACTGCTGGGCCCTGTACTCAGGCCGGCGCGGCCGGCAGAAGTCTCAGCAGCTCGGCGTGAGGTCCTGGAGCCGCATGTCGCCAAGAACTGCCCCGCGGAACGAACCGCCCGTCCGGGATCCGGCGCAGCTCATGGCTGCTGAACTAGGGCGCCGGTCGACGCAGGCCAAGGAAGCGGGCGCGGTGGCGGCCACGCTGGAGAGCCGCTGGGCCTGGCTTCCGATCGCGTTTATCTGCATCCCGGCAGCGGCGCTGCTGGCGCTCCTGCTGGCCAGGTGACAGGCCTGCCGCCCAGGTGACAAGGCTAGCCGAGCGGGTAACCAGGACCCGCGGCCCGCGTCGCAGGCGTTATGCGCCCACCGAGATACACGGACGGCGCCGCAGCGCTGCCACGTAATCAGCGGGCGCACCTGCTGCCTCGGCGGCGTCAGCGATGATGCCGAGGTAGTGCGCGGACGGCAAGCCGCCCTCGTAGTCGTTCAGCACGTAGAGCCAGGCGACAACCTCGCCGTCGAGCGTGCTGACGCGCACTCTGAACTTGCGGTAGTAGCCGAGGTCGGCTCCGTCCCACCGGTCCAGGGCGGCTTCATCGGCCCCGGATACCTCGTAGAGCACCACGAAGACGCGCTCGTCGCTATCCTCGACAACCGTCGCCAGGGCGCCGTGCCAGCCGAGATCCTCGCCGCCGAAGGTCAGCCGCCAGCCTTCCAGCCAGCCGGTGCCATGCTGCGGCGAGTGCGGGCAGCGACGCGCCATCTGCGCGGGATCCATATTGCTTCCGTACGCCGCGTATATCGCCACGAAAGACAAGCGTACGAGCGATGGGGCCGGGATGCTGGCCAATGTCCCGGCAGGCCAGCGGGAGCCTGCGGGTTCCGGTTGGGTCCAACGGCCAGGATGGGAGAGAATGGGGCAACGTGAGCCAGCCGCACGCGAAGATCGCGATTATCGGTGGCGGCCCCGGCGGCTATGAGGCCGCCCTGGTCGGCGCCCAGCTTGGTGCTGACGTCACCGTGATCGAGCGGGACGGCCTGGGTGGCGCCTGCGTTCTCACGGACTGCGTGCCGTCGAAGACGCTGATCGCCACCTCCGGGATGATGGCAGCCCTGGAAGACGCGCCGAGCCTGGGCATCAGGATCAACCAGGGCGGGAACGGGGCTGCCTTGCTCGATGCTCCCCGCCTGTACTCCAGAGTCCGGTCACTCGCCCGCGCGCAATCGGCTGATGTCGCCTCCCGGATGTCGGCCGAAGGCATCAAGGTGATCTCCGGCACCGCCCGGCTCGCCGGGCCGCACCGGGTGGTGGCCGGCGATGCGGAGATCGAGGCCGACGCCGTGCTCGTCGCGACCGGGGCAAAGCCGCGAATCCTGCCCGGATCGGAACCTGACGGCGAGCGGATCCTCACCTGGCGGCAGCTTTACGACCTTGACAAGCTGCCGGAGGAACTGATCGTGGTCGGCTCGGGTGTTACCGGCGCGGAGTTCGCCTCCGCCTTCCAGGCACTCGGCTCGCAGGTGACGCTGGTGTCCTCCAGGGACCGGATGCTGCCGCACGAAGACGCGGACGCGGCCATGGTGGTCGAAGACGTCTTCCGGCGCCGCGGCATGACAGTTCTCGGCAGGTCCCGTGCCCAGCAGGTGGCCAGAACGGATGACGGGGTTGTCGTCACGCTCAGCGACGGACGCGCAGTGCGCGGCACGCACTGCCTGCTGACCGTGGGCATGGTGCCGAACACCAGCAGCCTCGGCCTGGCCGAGGCGGGGATCGCCGTGGACAACCGCGGATTCGTCCAGGTCGACAAGGTATCGAGGACCACTGCGCCCGGTGTGTACGCGGCTGGGGACTGCACTGGCGTACTGATGCTGGCGTCGGTCGCGGCAATGCAGGGCCGGATCGCCATGTGGCACGCCTTGGGTGAGGCGGTTAAGCCGCTGCGGCTCGCCAACGTCGCGGCCACAATCTTCACCGAGCCGGAAATCGCGACTGTCGGCGTGCCGGAGACGGCGGTTGCTGCCGGCGAGATTCCGGACGCTACCGTCGTGAAGCTACCGCTGGCGACCAACCCCAGGGCGAAGATGCAGGGCTTCCGGGATGGCTTCGTCAAGATCATCGCCCGGCGTAGCAGCGGTACCGTGCTCGGCGGCGTCATCGTGGCGCCGCGGGCTAGTGAGCTGATTCTGGGCATTTCGCTGGCGGTCGAGCGGAGCCTCAGCGTCGATCACCTCGCCCACACCTTCGCCGTCTACCCGTCGCTGTCCGGCAGCCTCACCGAGGCGGCACGCAAGCTGATGCAGCCTGTGGAGGGCACCCTCTGACTGTGGCTTTACCTGGACGTCACCGCGAGGCCTGGCCGGCCAGGGCGGCGTTCCAGGCGGAGGGCGCGCGACGCGGGCAGGCGCACTGGTGTCGCGCTCGTCCCGGTAGCCCGATATGCGCGTGTTGTCCCGGCTGGTAGTGGCGGACTGGCCGTCACCGGCGTCTCTGCTGTCGTAGACGATAACTGCCAGGGACGGGTACCAGCCGGACGAGGACGCGGTGCCGGCGCTTTCGATGCTCCGCACGACGCGATGCGGTGGAGGCAACATCGCTGTCGGGCTCAAGACCAGTTCCAGCCCGGAGGACGGCGGCAGAATCTGGGGCTCACCGCGAAACCACCTCAGCGGCTTCTCGTCGGAACCTACTGCCCACGCGAAGGCCAGCGCGCCGCCGACGAGGCCAAGCAGCATGCCTATGAAGAACCCGCCGAGGTTCGAGGTAATCCAGGAACCGAGCGCTAGCACGATCGCGAGCAGTGAATAGAACGCCCGCTGAGCAGGGCTGAACCAGAGCAAAACTCCGCAGAGCAGCAGCATCACCGGGATGAGGTAGCCGGCCAGCCCCTGGATCCCGATATGAATGACAAGCGCGACCGGGCCCCGCTCGGACATCAGAATCTCGCAAGCGCCGGCGGTGACCAGGAGCCCGCCCCAGAACGGGCGAGTACGTCGCCAGATTCTGAAGGCACGCCAGGCGTTGCCGAGCGATTCCGCCAGTGCCTCCTGGAGGGCGCCGCCGCGTCCTGGCGGCTGGCTGTGCCACGGCGGATGACGTTGGGGCACGCGGCGATCTGGCAGCAGCGAGCCGCGTACCGGCAACTGGCCACGTCCGGGCGGGCGGGGCACCGGTCGGCGGCCGCGTTCCGCCGGGCGAGATTCCGGTGGCCGGCGCCGGTAAGGCAACCGGTCGGGCTCCTGCGGGCGTGGCGGGATCGACCGGCCTTTGGCTAGCGACCCGCGTGCCGATGGACGGAGCTCGGGTGGCTGTCCGCCGTGCTGCGCTGGGTTAGGGCGGTCGGGGGAATGGTGTGGCCCGCGGCCTGGATGGCTTCCGCGCACCGGCGGTCGGGGCTGCGGCATCGGGCCGCGCTCGGGTGGCTGCCCGCCGCGCTGCGCTGGGTTAGGGCGGTCGGGGGAACGGCGTGGCCCGCGGCCTGGCTGGCTTCCGCGCACCGGCGGGCGGTGTTGCGGCATCGGGCCGCGCGCCGGTGGCTGTCCGCCGTGCTGCACTGGGTCAGGACGGTGCTGCGCTGGGTCAGGGCGGTCGGGCGAGCGGCGGCCTAGAGGCTGGCGGCGGCCTGTCGGCTGGCCGGGCTCTGGCGGGTTGCCGGGCTCTGGCGGGCGGGGCTGCGGCATCGGGCCGCGCGCCGGCGGCTGCCCGCGGCGCTGGGCCGGGTCAGGGCGGTCGGGCGAGCGGCGGCCTAGAGGCTGGCGGCGGCCTGTCGGCTGGCCGGGCTCTGGCGGGTTGCCGCGCTCTGGCGGGCGGGGCTGCGGCATCGGGTCGCGTGCCGGTGGCTGTCCGCCGTGCTGCACTGGGTCAGAGCGGTCGGGCCAGCGACGGCCTGGCGGGTTGCCGGGCTCTGGCGGGCGGGGCTGCGGCATCGGGCCGCGCGCCGGCGGCTGCCCGCGGCGCTGGGCCGGGTCAGGGCGGTCGGGCGAGCGGCGGCCTGGCAGCTGGCGGCGGCCTGGCGGCTGGCCGGGCTCTGGCGGGCGGAGTTGCAGCATCGGGCCGCGTAGCCGAGGCGATCCGGCCCGGTCTGGCAGCTGGCCGCGTGTCGGCAAATGCTCGTCCCGATTCGATGGGCGTCCGAGTTCAGGCGAAGGGCGATCCGGCAGCGGAGGGTGATCCGGCAGCTGGCGGCTATCTGCCGGCTGCCCGAGTTCGGGCACACGGCGAGCTGGCGGCTGGCCTCGCCCCGGCGGGCGGCCGCGTTCTTGCGAGCCGCCTCCAGCGGCTGAGTCCGGTTCAGGCACGGTTAACAGCTTCCGCCGAGACGAAGGCCGAAGTCCGGGAGCGTAAACGTACCCGCGGTAGTGGCGTAAGCATGCTGGCGCAGGTCGCTGATGGTTACCGTCGCAGCCTGAAGGGCGAACGCCCCGGCCGGGCCTCTCACTCCCGGCACCTGGTTAAGCGTGCTGGCGTCCTGGCCCTGACTCAGATGAGTGAACTTGGCTTTTTTTCCGGAAAACCGGTCAGCGTCGACGACGAGGTCAGTTGCGGAAACGGGCGTCCCCCCGCCGCCCGCCGTAATGACCATGGAAAGCGGCCCAATCCGGACGCTCTGACAAAGCTTAGTTATTTTTGCCGAACGAATTGCCGTAGCTTCAAGGGCAATCTGCGTTGATTTGCCGGGCAGGTCGTTGACAACCGAATGGTCGACGACTGGAAACTGCTCAAACCCGTAGCCCTTCAGAAGAGCTGCTGTGACGGTGAACGGCTCGCCGGAGATGCTAATCGACACGGCCAGGACTGCCTGCGTGCTCAGCACCATAAGCAGGACGGCGAGCGCGAATGCCGGGATCAGGGTGATCGCGAACCGGCGCCAGCGCACTCGGCCGACTCTGCCATGTGCCGTGCCTCCGAGAGAGGCCATGCTGTGCCTCCAAGCTGCGGGCGGGCAGCCGCCCTTCGAGAGATGGCTCTCGACTTCGCCACCGTGTGGACGCATGCAATTTCTCAAGGCGCGTTGATCACTTAATTCCCCAGGGTTCGTAGCCTGGTTCTGTTCTACCTGATGTCACCATTGCCGGCGGGGATGACGCGCCCTGCTATTTTTGGTTGCCGGTGGATTAGGCTGCTTATTTTAAACCTGGTAGTTGATGCTAATTGCCAGTACTTGTACGCTATCGCCAGCCCTGGGACCATCCCGGTGTCGCGGCAGGTGCCGTCCAGCTGCGCAAGCAGCAGGACGGGGACGATGAGCGACGTCTTTGATGGGTTGGATGCGGCCGAAAGCGACTATCAGCCAGCCTCACCGGAGGTCGCGTACCGTCCGCCGCCGGGCTACCGGCGCCCGTTCCTGGCTCGTTGCCTTCGATATCTGGTGCTGACGATCGCGGGCGTGGCCATCGGCACCATTGCGCCGATCGGCTACTTCATCGGGTCGATCGCCTCGGTATTCACTGTGGGCTACGGAATCTCGTACCTGTGGCGTGGCCGGTTCCAGACGATCGTGACGGCACGTGGCATTGAGATCCGCCGCTGGAGCAACCGGCTGGTGCCGTGGAGCTCAGTGCGGGCCATCGAGATAGGAGGCTACGGCGCGGCAAGCCTGGGGCTGTCGCGGCCTGTCCGGCGCAGGTATCGCGACTCAGCTGGCCCGGTGTGGGGCAGGACATCGGGACCGCCGGCCAAGTACGCGACCGTTACCGTCGTCCGTCTCGACGACAAGCGGATCCTGCTGCCCGCGCCGCTGGTGACTGCCTGGGCTTCAGATCACACTTTCACTGACAAGGCCAGGCAACTGCAGCAGCTATGTGACCAGTACGCCGGCCCGGTCGAACTGCGCTCCACGCGCCCGCAAGGCTAGCCGGGCACGGCTGGGCCCGAAGGGCGCGTCCCGCGCACGGCCGAGCCGGGCTAGTGGGTGGGGTGACCGAGGTCGGGATCGTCGGGCACGTCCAGGCCGTGCTGCCGGAGCCGGCTGGCCCGAATGTCATCGGCGTAGGCGGTGACCGTGAAGACACTGCCGCAGAGGATCAGCCCGACCATCATTACCGCGAACCAGGCCGGTGCCGGCGAGAGCTCGAGCAACCCGGCGGCAACCGCGGCGCAGATCGGGATGATCACCGCCAAGTGCCGCAGCACGGTTCGGCTACGCCAGCCAGCGTCCGTGAGCTCGTGCCTGACCCAGTCGCGGTTCTCCTCAGGCAACCGGAATCCGGCGGCGAATTTCAGCCAGCCGAGCACACTCGGATCGCCGGGCAGTCGTGCCATCAGCGCAGCTGGCAGATTACGGCGCCAGCGGGGACCGTCTGGCCGACGGTGATGCTCAGCCCGGCAACCGTGCCGGCCTTATGCGCCGTCAGCGGTTGTTCCATCTTCATCGCCTCCAGCACGACGATCGTGTCGCCGACGTCCACGTGCTCGCCGTCGGCTGCGACGATCTTCACGATCGTGCCCTGCATCGGGCTGACCAGCTCGTCGCCGCTCGGAGCGCGAGCCGTGGCCGCGCCGCCCCGGCGCCCGGCTGCCCTTGTCCGGGCCTTCGGGGCAGCAAATCCACCCGAGGCACTGCCGAAGCCGGCTGGCACGGTGACCTCAAGGCGCTTACCGCCTACCTCGACGGTGATCCGCTCGCGTTCCGCGCTCTCGCCTGCGGCCGGCACTTCGCCTGAATACGGCGCTATCTCGCCGGCGAACTCAGTCTCGATCCACCGGGTGTGCACGCGAAACGGCTCGTCGGTGAAGGCCGGGTCGGTCACGACGGCGCGGTGGAACGGCAGCACCGTCGGCATGCCGTCAATCTCAAACTCGGCTAGCGCGCGGCGGGCACGCTCGAGCGCTTGCTCGCGGCTGGCGCCGGTAACGATGAGCTTAGCGATCAGCGAATCGAATGCCTGCGGCACGGTCTGACCTGCGGTGTAGCCGGCATCAAGCCGCACGCCGGGGCCCGCCGGCTCGCGCCAGCCAGTGATGGTGCCCGGCGCCGGCAGGAAACCGCGGCCAGCGTCCTCCGCGTTGATGCGGAACTCGATCGAGTGGCCTCTGGTGTCCGGGTCGGTGTAGCCGAGCGTCTCGCCGTCAGCTATCCGGAACATTTCCCGCACCAGGTCGATGCCGCTGACCTCCTCGGTCACCGGATGCTCGACCTGCAGCCGGGTATTCACTTCCAGGAACGAGATGGTGCCGTCCTGGCCGATCAGGAACTCACAGGTTCCGGCGCCGACATAGCCGGCCGCTCGAAGGATGTCCGCTGACGCGGTCCGCAGTTGCTTGTCCTGCTCCGGGGTGATGAACGGGGCAGGTGCCTCCTCGACGAGCTTCTGGTGACGCCGCTGCAGCGAGCAGTCCCTGGTTGACACGATCACGACGTTGCCCCTGGAATCGGCGAGGCATTGCGTCTCCACGTGCCTCGGCTTATCCAGGTAACGCTCCACGAAACACTCACCGCGGCCGAACGAAGCGACTGCCTCGCGCACGGCGGATTCAAACTGGCTGGCAATCTCCTCGGTCGTCCTGGCTACTTTGAGTCCGCGGCCGCCACCGCCGAATGCAGCCTTGATCGCGATCGGCAGCCCGTACTCCGCCGCGAACGCTATCGCCTCGTCGGCGCCACTCACCGGGCCGTGGGTGCCCGGCGCCAGCGGGGCGCCGACCTGCTGAGCAATGTGCCGTGCCCGTACCTTGTCGCCCAGCGCCTCGATCGCCGCAGGCGGCGGGCCGATCCAGGTCAGTCCGGCGCCGATGACGGCGCGGGCGAACTCAGCATTCTCGGCAAGGAACCCGTAGCCAGGGTGCACGGCGTCGGCGCCGCTATCGATGGCCGCTGCCAGTATCTTGCCGATATCCAGGTAGCTCTCGGCAGCGGTCTGGCCACCGAGTGCGTAGGCCTCGTCGGCCATCGTCACGTGCAGCGCGTCCAGGTCGGCCGTTCCGTACACCGCCACGCTGGTCAGTCCCGCATCGCGGCAGGCCCGCACTATCCGCACCGCGATCTCGCCACGATTGGCGATCAGGACCTTGCGCACTGCACGTCTCCTTCCGACTTCCCAGGAGTCTAGGTGAGACCAGAATCGGGCCACCCGACGGACCGCCACCGTTCGTCGCTATCCCCGCGAACGGCGCAATCGGGGCAGCCAGCCATGATCACGTAAAGTCTTCCGCCGTGGAGCACGGATTTTCTAACGTCCAGGCGAGCTGGTCAGCTAGCCGGGCAGTGCTAGCTAGGGTCGGGCGCTCGAGCGCCAGGCACCCGGGCCGGCGGCGACGGGCTGGCGGATCAGCCTGTCCCTTGCCGCCCAGCGAGATCGCTGCGGCTGGCCGACGGCAGCCTGGGCGTTCGCACTCGACCGGGCGGCCAGAACGACGATCATCGCGGCTAGCTCGGCCCGGGTTGGCGCCCCGCGCACGACACGAAGCTCTGGAACCGGCGCCGGCCGCGCCTGAGAATCTGGCATGCATCAGCCCTTCGACTTGCCGACCCCGAGGCCGAACTGGCGATGAACTCTGGCCCAGAAGGCATCGCGCAGCCACTCCCTGGCCTCCTGATACGCGCGCAATGACAGGCCAAGCTCCTTCTCCGCGTCGACAAGCAGTTCCTTGTCGATGACGGGCGGCAGGATCGGCCCCGGCAGCAAGTCGCGAATGTTGTCCTCGCCGCGAGTCAGAATCCACTTCTGCGCGACATGCTCGCCTGCCTCCTCGACCCGCTCCCTGTCCGGCCCTAGCCGGCTCGCCGGCAAGTGCGTGATCGGCAGCGGCCGCGACATCGGCCGGCTCAGGTGCCGGTCGCCGAACACCTGGGATGGCGAGGGTGCCTGTGCGCTTTGCGCCGGCTGGCCGACCCTGCCCGTGCCAGCCTCGGCAGCGGCGGCCGGCTCAGGAGCCAGCTGGCGGGTGAAGAACGGCTCGATGAAAGTCCGCTCGAGGACGTCGACGGTGTCCGACTCCCAGACCAGCCGCTCGGCCTGGTTCGTGCCGTAGGGCGGCTCCACGCCCCACAGATGGACGCGAACCCCGAACGCCTGTGCTGCTTCGATCGCCGGCACCATATCCTCGTCCCCGGCAACCAGAATCGCGTCGGTGATAGCCCGGTGCCTGGCGAGCGCTTCCATGTCAGCGCGGATCTGCGCGTCCACGCCCTTCTGCTGACCGCGCGCGTTCAGGTTGCCCAGCCTGAGCTTGACCCATGGCATCTGGGCGATGACTCGCTGGTCGAAGGTCGGAACCCGGTCCCTGGCCGCGTCATACCAGTAGACCCGCAGCAGCTCGCCCCTGACGCAGTCCTCGGCGTGCCGGGTCAGCGCCTGAATGAGCTTGTCGGCGTCAACCTTGTACTCTTTCCTGGCCGTCGCGCCAAATAGCAGCTCTCCCGCAGAAGCGTAGATATAGCCCACGTCGACCATGATCGCGTAGCGGGAAAGCAGCGGCAGCGGCGCGCCAGTCTCGGTCATAGTACTGACGACTCTAGTAGCTCCGGCGCGCGCCGAACTGCCAGTAGTGGTACCGGTCCGCCATCAGGTGGTCACGCTGTGGTGATTTATTCCTGGTCAGTGCCGTCAGCCCGAACAGGTATCGGCCCGGGGCGGCAGTGGCCGCAGCTAGAGCGGGATGTTCCCGTGCTTCTTCGGCGGGAGGGTCTGCCGCTTGGATCGCAGCGCGCGCAGTGCCCTGGTCACCTGCGACCGGGTCTCGGCTGGCCTGATGACCGCATCCACGTAGCCACGTTCGGCCGCGATGTACGGGTTAAACAGCGTGTCCTCGTACTCGATGATCCGCTGGCGCCGCAGATCGGCCCGGTCTTGCACGTCGGCTACCTCGGCCAGGTCACGCCGGTACAGGATGTCCACGGCGCCGTCGGCCCCCATGACCGCGATCTGCGCCGTCGGCCAGGCCAGGTTGATGTCCCCGCCCAGGTGCTTGGAGCCCATCACGTCGTAGGCGCCGCCATACGCCTTCCTGGTAATGACCGTGATCTTGGGCACCGTCGCCTCAGCGTAGGCGTAGATCAGCTTGGCGCCACGCCGGATGATGCCGCCCCACTCCTGGCCGGTGCCAGGCAGGAAGCCCGGCACGTCAACAAAGGTCAGGACGGGGATGTTGAATGCATCGCAGGTCCGGACAAACCGTGCCGCCTTCTCCGAGGCGTCGATGTCCAGCGTGCCTGCCGAGTTCATCGGCTGGTTGGCGACAACCCCGACCGAAGCGCCGTCAACCCGGCCGAAGCCGACCACGATGTTCTGCGCGAAGCCGGCATGAATCTCCAGGAACTCGCCGTCATCGAGGACGTGCTCGATGACCTTGTGCATGTCGTAGGGCTGGCGCGGAGAGTCAGGGATGAGGGTGTCTAGCTCGGCGTCGTCGCTGGTGACTTCGAGCGCCGCGGCCGGGTGCGCGTAGCCTGCGCTGGCCGGCGGGTCGTCGAGATTGTTAGACGGCAGGTAGGACAACAGCGCTCTGGCGAAGTCCAGGCAGTCCTGCTCATCAGTGGCCTGGTAGTGAGCGACGCCGGATTTGACGTTGTGGGCGCGCGCCCCGCCGAGTTCTTCCTGGGTGACTTCTTCGCCGGTGACGGTCTTGATCACGTCGGGTCCGGTGATGAACATGTATGAGGTCCCCTCCACCATCAGGGTGAAGTCGGTGATGGCAGGGGAGTAGACAGCGCCGCCCGCGCACGGCCCCATGATCAGGGAAATCTGCGGGATGACCCCCGAGGAGATCACGTTCCGGTAGAAGATCTCGCCATACAGTCCGAGGGCAACGACGCCTTCCTGAATGCGGGCGCCGCCGCTGTCGTTGATGCCGATTACCGGGCAGCCGGTCTTCAGCGCGTAGTCCATAACCTTGACGATTTTCTCGCCGAACACCTCACCGAGCGATCCGCCGTTGACGGTGAAATCCTGGCTGAATACGGCTACGGGGCGAGCGTCGATCGTGCCGTACCCGGTCACCACGCCATCGCCATAGGGCCGGTTCCTCGCCATGCCGAAATCAGCGGCCCGGTGCCGCGCGAGCTCGTCGAACTCGGTAAATGAACCCGGGTCAAGCAGCGCGTCGATCCGCTCACGGGCGGTCATCTTGCCCTTGGCGTGCTGGCGCTCGACCTGCCGGGCGGCACCGGCGTGCACCGCCTCGTACCTGCGGCGCTCCAGGTCGGCCAGCTTCCCGGCGGTGGTGTGCAGCTCCGCCGGCTCCGGCGCGCCAAGCGGCGCAGGTGCATCGTTGGCCATGCCGGACAGGTTAGGGCAGAACTGCCGGGTGCCGCCTGCCGGGCCGGTGGCGAGGGCGGGTCGGGTGGGTGCGGCCAGCACGGGCGCGAGAGAGTTAAGGGATGAGCGGCCCGACAAGACATTCGCATCAGGCTCGCCTCGCTGAGGCACCCCTGGCTGACAAGTTGCTGGCCGGATCGCTGCTGTACACCAGCATCGGTGTCGTCGATCAGACCGGGTCGACGAACGCAGACTTGCTGGCCGCCGCCCGCTCAGGCGCAGCCGCAGGCACGGTTCTGGTGGCCGAGGAACAGACGGCCGGCCGGGGCCGGCTCGACCGCAGCTGGCAAAGCGAGCCAGGAGCGTCACTCACGTTCTCTGTGCTGCTGCGGCCCGCAGGCGTCCCGGCCGCGAGCCTGGGCTGGCTGCCGCTGCTGACCGGTGTCGCGATGGTGTCGGCGCTGCATGCGCAGACCGGCCTGGAGATCAGCCTGAAATGGCCGAATGACGTGCTGGCCGGGGCGACAGGTGCGCCTGCCGCCGGGGGAGGCGGCAAGCTGGCCGGCATCCTCGCGGAGCAGGCAGGGGACGCGGTTGTGGTGGGCATCGGCCTCAACGTCAGCGCGACAGAGTCGGAGCTGCCGCCCGGCCCGGCGACGTCGCTGTCGCTGGCCGGCGCGGCCGAGCCTGACCGCCAGGCGATCCTCGTCGCACTGCTGACCGAGCTAGAGCACTGGTGCCTCCGTTGGTCGGGCTCCCCGCGGCCCGGCGACGCGGAGGCCTGCGGGCTCCGGGCGTCCTATTTGCAGTGCTGCGCGACGATAGGGCGGGATGTCCGGGTCGAGATGCCCGGCGGGAAGATGCTGACTGGCCGCGCCACCGACGTGGATCCGGTCGGACGGCTGCTGGTGACAGCAGCTGACGGCGTGCACGCGATCAGCGCCGGTGACGTCGTGCACGTGCGCTGAGCCATCGGCGCGGGTGCTGACACGGGACGCGGCGTTGTCGCCGCGTCCACACGCAACGGACCGGTTCGTGTCAGCATGAGGGCTATGGCCAACGCGGCAGGCCTCACTGAAGGCGAGCACCTGGTTCTCCGGCTGCACCAGCACTGGAAAACGGTGCTGCGGCCGTTCCTGATACTTGCCGCCACCGTGGCCGCGCTGCTGGCCCTGCTGGTGTTCGTGGCTGCCATCCGCGATTCGGCACCCGCCCGGATTGCCGTGGGCGTGGTCGCGCTGGTGGTCGTGCTCACCTGGGTAGCGCGGCCGCTGCTGCGCTGGCGGACCACCAGTTACGAGCTGACCAACCGGCGGTTGCGGCTGCGCGCCGGGATCATCAGCAGGACCGGCCGGGATTTCCCGTTGTCGAAGATCAGTGACGTGTCGTTTCAGCAAGGGCTGCTAGACCGGCTGCTTGGCTGCGGTCGCCTGATCGTGGAGTCGCCAGGCGAGCGCGGCCAGCTGGTACTCACCGAGATCCCGCATGTCCAGGACGTGCAGGCAACGCTGTTCCAGCTCGTCGAGTACGAGCAGGACAGGCTGGCGCATGAACAGCTGTCCGGGGAACAGCATCCGCCGCTGCCCGGTTAGCCTGGGCGAGTCTGTTCTTTTAACTACCAGGAACGGGGCGTGCTGTGTCCGATCTGCCCCGGCAGATCTCGGTCCGTGAGGTCGGTCCGCGGGACGGCTTGCAGAACGAGGATCCCGTGCCGACGCAGGCGAAGATCGAATTGATCGACCGCCTGTCCGGTACCGGCGTCCGGCGCATCGAGGCTGTGTCGTTCGTCCGCCCGGACGCGATCCCGCAGATGGCCGACGCCGAAGAAGTGTGGGGCGGCATCGAGCGGGCCGATTCCGTGCGTTACTCCGCGCTAGTACCGAATCTTCGCGGCGCGGCCAGGGCGCTGGACAACGGGCTGACCGAGATAGAGGCCGTGGTGTCGGCATCGGACACCCACAACCGCAAGAACGTTAACCGCGGCACTGCCGAATCGCTTGACGACATCGCGCAGATCATCGCGCTGGCTCACGAGCGTGGTGCAACCTGCCAGGTCATCGTGTCGACAGCGTGGGGTTGCCCGTACGAGGGAGACGTTCCGGTCGAGCGGGTCGTCGCAACGGCCGGGCGCGCGCTGGCCGACGGCGCGGACACCGTCTCGTTCGGAGACACGACCGGGATGGCGACGCCGGGCCGCGTTCAGCGCTTGATCGGCGAATTCCGGGCCGCGTACCCGGAGGCAGACCTTAACCTCCACTTCCACAACACCAGGGGCACGGGCCTTGCCAACGTGCTCGCCGCGCTCGAGCTCGGCGTGGCCGACTTCGACGCCTCGGTCGGCGGCCTCGGCGGCTGCCCGTACGCGCCTGGCGCCACCGGCAACATTGCCACTGAAGAACTCGTCCACATGGTCGAGGACATGGGCGTCGGCACGGGCATTGACCTGGCGGCACTGATCGACGCCGCAGCGGACGCAGAGCGCATTATCGGCCGCCAGCTGCCGTCACAGGTGCTGCGAGCAGGGCCGCGTTCCCGCACTATTGCTGGTTAAAATGCGCGGCGAATAGTGCAGGGAAGAGCCCGGCGCCGCGATGTTTAATGGCCGCTTATCCGGAGACCTGGTGGGTTGCTAACACACGGTTGGCCGGATCGGAGTCAAAAACATGGCTATATTCAGCGGCCGCAAGTATAGCTGGCTCACCATCATCTGGGTGATCATCGGGCTTGTGGTCGCCTGGGAGCGCAACTACATCACCGTTCACGTCGTGAAACTAGTGCTGTCCGCGATACTGGCGATCTTCCTGTGGCCACTTGTGCTGCTCGGAATCAGCCTGCATATCCACTGACGTCTCCGGAGCCCGT
>Ga0335072_10002783_pt1 | contig 26857 bp, 16 predicted proteins | sample Lox_Sample_21_FD_206725 | JGI IMG/M metagenome (GOLD analysis project Ga0335072, IMG submission 206725) | Soil microbial communities from Loxahatchee National Wildlife Refuge, Florida, United States - Lox_Sample_2.1 | ecosystem: Environmental > Terrestrial > Soil > Wetlands | place: USA...
TATTGGTATATTTAGTATAATATATTTAATGGGTAGTTTAAATTTTAGTTTAGTATTTGCATTAGCAGGATATTTTAATAAAAATATTATAACTATAATAGGATTATGTTTATTATTAGGAGCAATGGCTAAAAGTTCTCAACTAGGATTACATATATGATTACCTCAAGCTATGGAAGGTCCTACGCCAGTTTCAGCATTAATTCATGCAGCTACTATGGTAACTGCTGGAGTATATTTATTAATACGTAGTTCTCCATTAATAGATTATAGTGATATAGTTTTAAATACTTGTTTATGAATAGGGGCATTAACTACTATATTTAGTTCTATAATAGGATTTTTTCAATATGATATAAAAAAAGTTATAGCTTATTCTACTATGAGTCAATTAGGTATGATGGTTATTGCTATTGGATTATCTTGTTATAATTTAGCTTTATATCATTTAATAAATCATGCTTTTTATAAAGGTTTATTATTTTTAGGTGCAGGATCTATAATACATGCTACTAATGATAATCAAGATTTTAGAAAATATGGAGGATTCATTTCATTTTTACCTTTAACTTACTCAGTGATGTTAATAGCTAGTTGTAGTTTAATAGCTATTCCATTTTTATCTGGTTATTTTTCTAAGGATTTTATATTAGAATCTTTATTAGGTGAAATTAAAAGATCATCTAATAATTTATTATTAATTAATAATAATTATATTATTTTTTATATTAGTTGTATTGGAGCTATATTTACTACATTATATTCAATAAAAGTATTATATTTTACTTTTTTAAGTAATCCTAATGGACCAAAGTATAATTATAATATTAATATTCAAGAGAGTAATATTTTTATTACTTTACCTTTAATTATATTATCTATATTTTCAATATATTTTGGATATATCTCACAAGAAATATATTTAAATATAGGATTAAATAATTTACAAGATAATAGTATATTTGTATATCCTAATAATGAAAGTAAATTATATGTAGAATATAATGCAAATATTAATAATAAATTATTACCTTTATTATTAACTATTGTTAATATCTTTATTTCATTATTTTTTTTTGAAAAATTAAAAAAAATATTAATAATGGTTAAATTAACTAACATAGGTTATAATTTATATTGTTTTTTTAATAGACGATTATTTATTGATTATATATATAATAAATTTATTATTTTATATTTTATACTTTATACAGGAGGATGATCTAGAAAATATTTAGATAATGGTATTTTAGAAATAATTGGTCCACATGGGTTTAAAAAATTTTTTTTATTTATAAGTAATAAATTTAATTCAAAAAATACAGGAAAAATTAAAGATTATGTTTTATATATTATCGGATTTACATTAAATATTAGTTTTATTTATATATATATATATATATTATAAAAATTATTTTTTTTATTAAAAATAGGTATTAATATAAAATAATTAAAAAAAAATATTATTTTTATTTGTAGCAAGAAATTAATATTATAATTTATAAAAATTTTTATAGTAGCTGTCAATATATTAATATAAATTTAAAATATTTGAAATTTATTTGTATATAATATTGTTTATATAAATTAGGAAAGAAATTAGCTTATATGGTAAAGCGACTGTTTTACACACAGAGGAGAAAAGTTCAATTCTTTTATTTCTTAAAGTTATTATGTTAAATAAAAACGGTTTATGTATATATTTTACAATGAATTATAATTATATTTTAAATAAAAATTTAATATTATTTAATAATAATATTTTTATAATATTATTAATATTAAGTATAATATTTGGAATATTAACTATTATTAATAATAATCCTATATATTCTGTATTATTGTTAATATGTTTATTTTTATCTATATCTATTTATTTAATTTTAATTGGAAGCACTTTTATAGGAATATCATATATATTAGTATATATCGGAGCTATTTCTATATTATTTTTATTTACATTAATGTTAGTTAATATTAGATTATCTGAATTATTATTAGAAGACAATAAAATAATATATTTTGCTTTATTTTTAATATTTAATATTTATTTTATTTTTAATAAAATATTATTTATATTAAAATATAATGAAATAGAAAATACATTAAAAACTAATATAAATAATATTTTAAATATTAATTGAGATACAGCTATTATAACTATAGATTCTATAAATATAATAGGTAATTTATTTTATACTAATTATAGTATTTTATTTATAATATTATCATTATTATTATTATTAGCTATGATAGGTTCAATAATTTTAACTAAAAACTAATATAAAGCATAAGGAAAATAATTGAGGGAAAATATAAAATATATAATTTATTTAAATATTTTGAATGCATTAGATCAATTTGAATTAATTAATATTATATCTATATATATATTATATATTATAAATATCAGTTTAACTAATATAGGTTTATATATTATTATAAGTTTTATAATAATAATAATTTTACCGTATACTTTTGATAATAATAATTATTTAATATTAAATAATTATTTAATAATTTTAAGCAGTATCAAAGAAACAATATATAATATATTAATAAGTCAAATAAGCCATTTAAAAGAATGTCAAAAATATTTTCCTTTGATATATTCATTATTTATGTTTATATTAATAAATAATTTATTAGGTATGTTACCATATAATTTTTCAACTACTGCACATTTTATTTTAACTTTTTTTTTAAGTTTTAATATAGTAATAGGTTGTACTATAATAGGTCTTATAAAATATAAAATAAAATTTTTTGCATTTTTTGTACCAAGTGGTTGTCCTTTAATATTAATACCATTATTAGTATTTATAGAATTAATATCTTATATTTCTAGAAATATATCTTTAGGTTTAAGATTATCAGCTAATATATTATCAGGGCATATGTTATTACATATATTAAGTGATTTTACATATAAAATATTAAATAAAGGTAAAATTTATTTAATAATAGGTATATTACCTATTATATTCATAATAGCATTTACAAATTTAGAATTAGCAATAACATTTATACAAGCCCAAGTTTTTGTAGTTTTAACTAGTTCTTACCTAAAAGATGCAATATTTTTACATTAATTAATAATGTTATCTTTAATAGAAACAATAGGACTAATAGTACCTAATCTTATTTTTGTAGCCTATGTAACTGTAGGAGAAAGAAAAACAATGGGAAGTTTACAAAGAAGAATAGGTCCAAATATAGTAGGTTATTATGGTTTATTACAAGCTTTTGCTGATGCATTAAAATTAATATTTAAAGAAAATATTAGTCCAACTCAGTCAAATTTATATTTATTTTTTTTAGGTCCTATTGTAAATTTAATTTTTTCTTTATTATCTTATAATGTAATACCTTTTGGATATGGTTTATCATTTTCTGATTTTAATTTAGGTATATTATATATTTTAGCTGTTTCTTCATTAGCTACCTATGGTATATTAATTGCAGGATGATCTGCTAATTCAAAATATGCTTTTTTAGGTTCTTTAAGAAGTACTGCTCAATTAATTAGTTATGAATTAATAATAAGCTCTGCAATATTATTAGTAATTTTATTTACAGGAAGTTTAAATTTAAATGTTATAATTGAATTTCAAAAACCAATTTGATTTATTTTTCCTTTATTTATAATTTTTATAATTTTTTTTATAAGTTGCATAGCTGAAACAAATAGAGCTCCATTTGATTTAACTGAAGCAGAATCAGAATTAGTTAGTGGATTTATGACTGAACATAGTGCAGTTGTATTTGTTTTTTTTTTTTTAGCTGAATATACTAGTATTGTAATTATATGTTATATAAGTAGTATTATTTTTTTAGGTGGTTATTTAAATATATTTGGGATTTTTTATCAAATATATACTTTATTTTTAAATATATTTAATATACAGCTAATATATTTTTTTTTAAAAAAATATATTATATTTATCAATATAGAGTTTTATATTATGTTAAAAGAAGATTATATAGATTTATATGAAGATATTTTATATCTTTATCTAAATTTAAAAGAAAATATATTTATTAAAAATTATATATTTTCTTTTAATATAGGATTAAAAACATGTATTTTAATATTTATGTTTTTTTTAATAAGAGCTTGTTATCCTAGAATACGTTTTGATAATTTAATGTTATATTGTTGAATAATATTATTACCTATTTTAATAAGTTTTATTATTTTAATACCATGTATATTAAATATTTTTGATTCATTACCTATATCTATAACTTTATTTTAAAAAATTAAAAAAAAATTTAAAAAAATTGACAGATTATTATTGCCATAATTTTTTTTATTTCTTTAATTAAAGGTCAATTTTTAAATAAAAATTATTATAAAAGATGATTAGGATCTTGTAATGCAAAAGATATAGGAATATTATATTTAATATTTGCATTATTTTCTGGTTTGATTGGTACAGGATTTTCTATATTAATTAGATTAGAATTATCAGGACCAGGTATTCAATATATTTCTGATCATCAATTATATAATAGTATTATAACAGCGCATGCCATATTAATGATATTTTTTATGGTTATGCCTGGATTAATTGGAGGGTTTGGTAATTTTTTAGTTCCATTACTAATAGGTGGACCTGATATGACTTATCCTAGACTTAATAATATAAGTTTTTGATTATTAATACCTAGTTTATTATTATTTATATATGCAAGTATTATAGAAAATGGTGTAGGTACAGGGTGAACATTATATCCCCCATTATCAGGTATTCAAAGTCATAGTGGAGCAGGTGTTGATTTAGCTATTTTTGGTTTACATTTAGCGGGTATTAGTAGTTTATTGGGTGCAATGAATTTTATTATCACTTTAGTAAATATGAAAACATTTGGAATAAAATATCATACTATACAATTATTTGGATGATCTGTAGTTATTACTGCTATTTTATTATTGTTATCTTTACCTGTATTAGCTGGTGGAATTACTATGATTTTATTAGATAGAAATTTTAATTCTTCTTTTTTTGAAGCAGCTGGAGGAGGAGATCCTATATTATATCAACATCTTTTTTGATTTTTTGGTCACCCTGAAGTATATATTTTAATAATACCAGGATTTGGTATTATTAGTAGTACTTTAGCGGCAGCTACTGAAAAAGGAGTGTTTGGATATTTAGGTATGGCATATGCTATGATGTCTATTGGTGTTTTAGGTTTTATAGTTTGAAGTCATCATATGTATACTATAGGATTAGATGTAGATACTAGAGCTTACTTTACAGCAGCTACTTTAATAATAGCTGTTCCAACCGGAATTAAAATATTTAGTTGATTAGCTACTTGTTATGGAGGTATTTTAAAATTAACATCTTATTTATATTTTGGATTAGGGTTTGTATTTATGTTTACAATTGGAGGTTTAAGTGGAGTTATTTTAGCAAATGCTTCTTTAGATATTGCCTTTCACGATACTTATTATGTTGTCGCTTACTTGGGCCTAAATAATTATTTATCAATTTGTAATTATTCTGAAACTGACTATATGCTGGAAAGTATACTATTTATGTATTATTTACTATTTATTAATGTGGCTTATCTATTAGAAGATGTTAACAAGAAGAATATTCTTTTAAATAGTGAAAATAATAATACAAATATTTTAAAAAAATTAAGTATAAAATCAGCAGAAAACTGCAAAGGATTCTCAGAGACTACACGTCAGTTACCTAAAATTGATAAAAGGAAAGAAAATTTTTGAAATTGATTTGCAGGTATAATAGATGGAGATGGTAATTTTGATATAAGAGTAGACAAAAATAAAAAAAAATTTTTAAAACAAATTAGAATTAAATTACATAATAGAGATATTAGAATTTTAATTCGTATACAAAATTTTTTACATCTAGGTAAAATTAGAACTGATAAAAATAAATCTTTTTCTATTTATATAATATCTTCGGAAGATGATATGAAATATATTATTAATAATATTAATGGCTTGATTCGATTAAAAGTACCTAGTTTTGAAGAAGCATGCTCTATATTAAATATAGAATATAAAGAAGCCGATTATATAATAAAAAAAAATGATCCTTATTTTTCAGGTCTAGTTGATTCAGATGGTAGTATAGTATTTAATCATTCTAGTAATAGAATTGAATGCAATTTAAAGTTTAAATTAGACGATTACTCTTTAAAATTAAATTTTAATAAAACTATACCTTTTTTTAAACCTTATAGAACTATACGAAGAAAAAAAAATTTTCAATCTGTTGCTTATAAATTTCAAAAAGTTGACAGTATGATACATATATATAATTATTTTTTGAAAAATAGATTATATAGTGATATGAAATTTTATAGAATTATTAAAATAAAACAATTTTTAATAATTAAAAAATATAAAAATTCAGAGAATATTGTTGAAAAACAAATATATTCAAATTTTTTAATAGATTGAATTAAATATGATAATCCTTTATGATATAAAACACCTTTTATTGAAAAATATTTGAAAATATTAAATAGGTAAAGATATAGTCCGTAACTAGTATTTAAAAATTAACTTTTTTAAAAAAAAATTTTTTTGGCCTTTAAATATAATAGCAATTATTTAGTTACATATTAATAATAATAAGTTACAGTTTTATAAAAAGAAAAAAGGATTACATTATTATATTTATATATAATAATATTATTAATAATAAATATATAATATTTATTATATATTTATTATATATTATATATCCTATATTAGATTCTAAATATATATTTGAAAATTTAGAAATATATTATTTAGAAGATAATATATTTATGATGGAAAATAATAATAATAATCCTACAGGTGAAAACCCCAATACTTCTGGAAGCTCTCCCAACCCATCTGGTGGAAACCCTAACCCATCTGGTGGAAACCCTAATGATATAAATATGTCTGATAAAAAAAATCATAATAATGTTGATGAAGATCAATGCGGATGTCCACATACTGGTAATAAATCAAATATTAGTCAAAGTAATTGTGAACATGAAAAAATAAAATTTATGGAAAATTCAGACGTAGGGGGTTTACGTTGTTGTTATTGTGGATTAGAATCACCAGATTGTTCATGTGCAGTAGAAAATTGTTGTTGTGTATTTCATGAAGACTGTAATAATAAAACTTTAAAATAACGTAAATATAAATTCGAATGTAATATCTCTAATAATTGAGAATGCATTTTCATTATGTATTAAGTATGGGTGCAGTTTTTGCATTATTTAGTGGATGATATTTTTGGATACCTAAAATTTTAGGATTGTCATATAATAATAAATTAAGTAAAGTACATTTTTGACTCTTATTTTTAGGAGTTAATTTTACATTCTTTCCTCAACATTTTTTAGGTTTACAAGGTATGCCTAGAAGAATAAGTGACTATCCTGATGCTTTTACTGGATGAAATATGGTAAGTAGTTATGGGTCTATAATATCAGTAGTAGGTGTATATGTATTTTTATATGTAGTTTATAATCAATTAAGTTTAGGTAAATTAGTATCAAGATTTCCTTGAATAATAATACCTTTCTTTAAAGATATATTACAAATTATTTTACATAGAGCATTTATAGGATTAGAATGAGCTATTAATAGTCCACCTAAAGTACATCCCTTTATTAATTTACCTGTTACAGGTGGAATAGTATACACATTAGTGTATATATTTCACAGTATTTTTATTAAAAATATAATTATATGTGATTCACCTAAACCTTGGGGTATTTTTTTTCAAGATGGAGCTAGTCCTTTAATGGAAGCTTTAATAGAATTACATAACATAATAATGTTTTATTTAATAATTACATTATTTTGTGTAGGATGAGTTATATTATCTATAATAATAAATGGTAAAAAAAATAAAATAAGTAATAAATATGTATTACATGGTACTTTAATAGAACTAATCTGAACAATTAGTCCAGCTATCATATTAATATTAATAGGATTTCCTTCTTTTAAATTATTATATTATATGGATGAAGTTATAGATCCTAAAATTACTATATTAGTAAATGGACATCAATGATATTGAAGTTATGAATATTCAAATTATATAAATAATGAAAATAATTTTATAGAATTTGATTCATATATGATACCCGATAAAGAATTAACTTATGGTACTTTAAGAATGTTAGAAGTAGATAATAGAATAATATTACCTCAATTAACACACATAAGATTTATAGTTACAGCAGAAGATGTGATACATTCTTTTGCTTGTCCGTCTTTAGGTATAAAATGTGATGCTTTTCCTGGTAGATTAAATCAATTTTCTGTATTTATTAATAGAATAGGTGTATTTTACGGTCAATGTTCAGAAATATGTGGAGTATTACATAGCTCTATGCCAATTTGTATTGAATCTGTTACAATTGAAAAATTTTTAGTTTGGTTAAATCAACAATTTTAAAAAAAAATGAGAATCTTAAAATATAATATTTTATTAGCTTTATTGAATAACTATTTAGTTGACGCTATTCAACCTATAAATTTAAATTATTGATGAAATGTAGGTTCATTATTGGCTGTTTGTTTAATAATTCAGATAATATCTGGATTATTTTTAGCTATGCATTATAACCCAGATATTGATAAAGCATTTGATTCTGTAGAACATATTATGAGAGATGTAAATAATGGATGATTAATTAGATATACTCATTCTAATACGGCATCAATGTTTTTTTTTTTAGTTTATTTACATATTGGTAGAGGATTATATTATAGATCTTATAAATACCCTAGAACTATTACTTGAATAATTGGAACTATTATATTTATTTTAATGATAGGTACAGGATTTCTAGGTTATGTTCTACCATTTGGTCAAATGTCACTATGAGGAGCAACTGTTATAACTAATTTAATGAGTGCTATACCTTGATTAGGACAAGATATAGTTGAATTTATATGAGGAGGATTCTCAGTTAATAATGCTACATTAACTAGATTCTTTGCATTACACTTTTTATTACCTTTTGTTTTAGCAGGTTTAGCTTTATTACATTTAGTTGCTTTACATAAAACAGCTGGTTCAAGCAATCCATCAGGATTTCCTAGTATTTATGATAATATAACATTTGCTCCTTATTATATATTTAAAGATCTAATATCTTTCCATGGATTTATGTTTGTAGAAACTTTACTTATTTTTTTTGTACCAAATCTTTTAGGTGACTGTGAAAATTATGTTATGGCTAATCCTATGCAAACCCCTTCTGCAATAGTTCCAGAATGATATCTTTTACCTTTTTATGCTATATTAAGATCAATACCTAATAAACTTTTAGGAGTTTTAGGTATGCTTTTTAGCCTATTAGTTTTATTTATATTAAATTTATTAGATGAACATAAAAATATTTTTAATATTTTTAGAAAAATATCATTTTTTTGATTTATTGTGGTATTTATTTTATTAGGATTAATCGGACAGAATCATGTGGAATATCCTTTTGTGGAAATGGGACAAATTAATACTATGATATACTTTGGATACTTCTTAGTATTAATCCCATTATTATCACTATTGGATAACATTATATTAAACATTAAAAAGTTATGAACTTCTTAAATTTATATTTTTACTTTATATTGGCCATTATTTTCTTATTCTTAAGATATTCATATTCTTTAGAAAATATCCCTCATATTAAATTATTAGGTTTATATTTATCTATATATATTATGGTAATACCTTTATATTTTATAGTTATTATAGATAATAGTTTATATGGTTTCCAAAATATGAATATTTTAAAATCCCATCTATATTGAGGCCTAGATGGTATTTCATTGGTTTTTATAATATTAACTGTTATATTAATTCCATTATCTATAATAGCTAATTGAAATAATATAAAAAATTCTAATTTTTATATTTTAATATTATTAATATTAGAAATTTTATTAATAATTTTATTTTCAGTATTAGATATTTTTTATTTTTATATTGTATTTGAACTAACATTACCATGTTTATTTGCACTAATAGGTTTAGCTGGAAATAGATTTAAAATTAAAGCCAGTTTATATATATTTATATATACTATGTTAGGATCTTTATTTTTATTAATATCTATATTATTTATAATAAAAATATTTGGAAGTACTGATTTCTTTTCTTTATTTAATAATAATATAAATAATTTACATCAATCATATATCTTTATAGGATTATTTATAGCTTTTGCTGTAAAAACTCCATTATTACCTTTACATATATGATTATTAAAGGCACATGTAGAATCTCCTTTATCTGGAAGTATGATATTGGCAGGAATTATCTTAAAATTAAGTGCATTTGGAATCATTAGATTAATAATTCCCATTACTCCTAAATCTTTATGAGATTATTCAATATATTTAGGAATTTTAGGAATTATAACTATTATAATTATAAGTATAAGTACAATTAGAGCTTCAGATATTAAAGAATTAATAGCATATAGTTCTATTTCTCATGCTGCTGTATATATTTTAGGTATTATTAGTAATAATATACAAGGTATTGAAGGAGGTATTTTATTAGGATTAGGGCATGGGTTTGTATCACCAGCATTATTTATTATAAGTGGAGGAATTTTATATGATAGATATCATTCTAGAGATATAAATTCTATTAGAGGTGTTATTCAAATAATGCCAATATTTTCTATTTTTTTCTTTTTATTTACTTTAAGTAATTGTGGTGTACCTTTAAGTTTAAACTTTATAGGTGAATTTTTATCTTTATACGGATTTTTTGAAAAATTACCTATTTTAGGAATTTTTGCTAGTTTATCTATAATACTGTCTGCAGGGTATAGTATATTTTTATTTAATAGAATAACATTTGGTAATTATTTATCAATAAACTATACATTACCTTCTATTTCAGATGTTTATAAACATGAAAACTATATGTTAATATACTTGGCTCTTTTAACTATAGTATTAGGAGTATTTCCAAAAATATGTTTAAATATTATATCTCTGAATATATCAGGATTGGTTTTTAGACCGACAGATATATTTTAAAAGTTGTGAAAAAATTTTTTTTTTATATTTTATTAAATACAGACCGAATTAAATTATCTATACATAAATATATATGTATTGGTTATATTATATACACAATATATCTAAGCACATGTATAATTTTAGATATTTTTAATTCGAATTGAGTAATGATTTACTCCTTTTTATATTTATTTAATATAGAATATTTTAATGATAATGATAATTATTTAAACTTATTAAATAATAAATACTCTGATACTATAAATAATACTTATTTAAATATCTTAAATAATGAATATAATAATAATTATATTTATTCTGATACTATAAATAATAATATTAACAGTAATAGTTATTTTTATAATAATCAAAATATAGAAAAATGTACTACAAATAAAAATAATACATCTGACCTAGGTGAAAAAATAAATTCTTTTTTAAAAAATCTTTTAAAAAAAGAAGAACCTTTATTAGATATTATTAATGATAATGATAAAAATTTAGTAGATAGTTTAGATATTGATAAAAACTTAAATGATAATAATTTATATCAAAATGGATCTAAGGAAGATGTTGGAGAATTATCTGATAACATAGGATCAGATAAAGATTATTCTCCTGAAGAATCTATAAATTCAGGTTCAGATGGTGAAGATACTTTCAGAATTACACCAGGAGATAGTCCAATACCAAGGTTAGAAATAGATAGAATTTTTGATAAACATGTAAGAATGAATAATATATGAGAAAAAATGATAGAAAAGAGCCCTAATCCAGAGGAAGGTTTAAAAATATTTAATGAATTATCTCTTAAAGAAAGACACTTATTTTTAAAATTAGTAAAACGTGTAGATTTAGATGGATTATCAATATTAGAATCAATATCATGAAAACTAAATAAATTAATGTTATTAGAAAAAATAAAATATTTTGATCATGATCCAGAATTAGTTAGTATGATAGAAGATGCTAGATTTGATCGTGAAAGCGAATTAAATGAAATAGCAGAAAATTCAACTCCAGCTGAATTAAATGAACATTTAAAAAAAAGTAATTTAAAAATTTTTTCAGAAAAAGAAAAAATGTACATGCTACAAAATAATAAATTAAGTGCTTATACCATGAATCAAATTATTAATAAATTAGATCCAGCTACTAGGGATTTAATTAGAGGTGATCCGTTTATTATACCAGAAACAGATGAAAGAATGAATACAGTAACTTCGGAACAAAGAATGAAAATAAGATTATTGAAAAATAGTACAACTGGAGAAATTTCTAGAAAAAGTCTTCAAGAACTTGTTAGAGAAGCTAGATCTAGAAATGAATAAAAATATTTTATTCTTTTTTTAGCAGATTAGTTTTTAAACAAGGGTAATAAAATTATTTATAATAAGTAAAAATAATTTATATAAAAATATTATAATTTCTAATATAAAAAGTATTTTAAAATAGTTGGTATTTTATTAATTGGTTTATTTTAGGTTTTAATTATATTTTTAACTATAAAATAGAGACACATCTAAAATATCTTGAAAATTAAAAAAAATTTTTTTTATTCTAAACCTTAATATATTTTTAATATAATAAAGTTTAATATAGTTATTTTAAAGGTAAAACTTGAATTTTAGTATAAAAATATAATTAGGCGGGAGTATAATTTAAATAGGTAAAATAATTATATTGCAAATAATAAATTTAGGTTCAATTCCTAATACTTCCAATAAAAAATTTTTTAAGCTTAAATAACTCAATTGGTAGAGTAGAACTTTGAAGAAGTTAAAGTTATAAGTTCAAGTCTTATTTTAAGCATAAAAAATAGATATGCTGAAATTGGTAAACAGGTTTCGTTTAGGCCGGAATGGTAATATTTTACTTTGTAAGTTCAAATCTTACTATCTATAAATTTTAATAGCTTAATTGGTAAAGCAAAATACTTCTAATATTTTAGATCAAAGTTCAAATCTTTGTTAAAATTCGGAATATTTAGTGGAACGGTTCTACAATTGATTGCAAATCGATAAAAAAAGGTTCAATTCCTTAATATTCCTTACGACTATAAGTTAATGGTAAACTTTCTAGTTTCCACCTAGATAATATCGATTCGAGTTCGATTAGTTGTATTAGGATCTATACGTTAAATGGTAAACTATATTCCTGTCTAGAATATGTTATCGGTTCAAGTCCGATTAGGTTCGTGTAAGATAAAAATTATTTTGTAGTTAATGTATAAACGCATATAGTTATATATTTGCGAATTAAAGAAAAAATTACTTTATTATATAGCTATATATATATTTTTATATTTATATAATATTTATGTAAATATATTTAGTAGGTTTTAAAGAGCATATGATTTCGAAACCTTAGAGAAATTTTTAATATAAATTAAAGAGAAATAAATCATTAAAGTATCTAAATTAAAAATCAAACGAGAACTTTTTTTAAGTAAAATGGATATTAAAAACTGTTTGAAAATTGGGGGGCCTTCCTCAAAAAGTATATATAATATGTATGAGCAATAGTTAATATGTACCGTAAGGGAATTAAAAAAAAAAGTAATTTTATAAGGAGTTCAAGAATTTAATTTAAGAATTTACCTTTTGCATAATGGGTTAGTAAGTTAATATATAATGCGAGATTATTATTCTTAAATAAATTAATTTTAAAATGGATAAAGTATTATATATTAGACCCGAAGTCTAGTGATCTTACCATGATCAGGAAAAAAGTCCGAACGGGTTATCGTTGTAAAGATATCCGATGAATTGTGGTAAGTTAGGTGAAAGACAATACTGACTAGAATAGCTGGTTTTCTGCGAAACCTATATACGTAGGTAGTTATTATTACATCTTTAAAGGTACAGTATAAATTCTATATAAATTATATTTTTAATATAGTTATTAAATTGGGGGATTGTGAAGATTTTACCAGTAAAATTTTAAACTTGAAAATATAAAGATGAATAATTAATAATCAGACATAGTATGCTAAGTTTGTATGTCAACAGGGAAACAGCCCAAAACAAGGATATAAGGTTCCTAAATTATAATTAAGTGAAAATAAGAAAGTTTAATAAGAATCAACAAGGAAATAAGCTTAAGAGCAGCTATTTTTTAAAGAACTCGTTTTAGAGCACTTGAGAAATTTTAGGCTTTTAACAATATAGCGGATCTAAATTATATACCGAAATCTTGTTTATAGATATAATATATCTATAAAGTAGCGGAACATTGAATTTATATAAAAAATATTTTTAATATTATAATCATTAATCATTAATATTATTCAATAGATAATGCTAACATGAGTAACTAAAACTAATAATAATTTTGTCTAAAGCTTAAGAAAATATGAGTAAATCAGTGTCTAAGTTTTTAAAAATAATGATTTTATAAAAAAAAATAATTAATTTCTAAGTATTTAGAAATTCAGGAAAAATTTTTTTTAATTTAAAATAGAAATATTTAAAATTACTGTATCTTATCTAATTAAAGTAAGTTAGTAGAGAATATGAAGACATAGAGTTAATAATCTTTAAGGAACTCGGCAAATTGACTCCAAAACTTTGGGAAAAGGTGTGTCATTCTCAAATAACATTTTTTATAAAAATATCTTATTTTTATAAAAAATAAAATATTTTTTTTTATAAATTTTATAAAAATATTTTATTTTTATAAAATTTCTTGAGAGTAGAAAACATATGATGATGTTGTACGACTGTTTAATTAAAACACAGCACTTTGCAAAAGATAATTAAATCGCAGTATAGAGTGTGAATTCTGCCCTATGTCTACATTAAAAAAGATTTTCTTATATAAAATATAGGTTAAAAAATAATTTGTGATAAATGGCGGCCTTAACTATAAGGGTCCTAAGGTAGCTTAATAGATTGTCCGATAAATACGGTCTTGATGAAAGGAGTAACGATACAACTACTGTTTCAAAGATTATCTCAGTGAAATTTTAATAGCAGTGCAGATACTGCTTACTTTTAGGTAGACGAGAAGACCCTATGCAGCTTTACTGGCGATAGGAATGAACTTTTGGTATAAATGTATATATTGTACATATTAAGAGAATTTTTTATAAATTATTTATTTTCATTTAAATAAATAATCTTTTTTTTAAAAAATAGCTAATATCTTTTTGTTATAGCTTGAATTAATTATTAATTATTAATTCTTAATTAATTTATCTTTTTATTTTATAATTTTTTTACGATATATATGTTACTATATAAAGTTAGTTTAAATAAAAAATTAAATATTCCTATTAGACAGTTTATGTGGGGCACAGATCCCATAAAAAGTACTTGGGTATGTCCAAATATAATAAATCTATAGAAAAATTTTTTTTAATTTTTTTATATATGCTAAAATATATATAAATATTTTTATAAAAATATTTATATATATATAAATATAATAGATTTATACTATTATACTATGACATATCAATTTTATTACTAAAATTGTAAGTAAGATGTTAGTTATATTTAATAATAGTAGTAAAATAAAAAAAATTTTTTTTTATTTTATTAAAATAATATTATAATATTATTTTTTAATTATATTGATAATTACTATAAGATTTAACGGTTAAATCTTGCTTTACTGTTAGAACTACAAATCTTTCAGTCGCATAAGCGGGGCATATGAGCACAAAATACTTTAAGGAAAGATTTTGGATTTTCGGAAAAGCTACGCTAGGGATAATTAAATTGTTTGTCCTTTAAAATTTAATATTTTTTTAATATTTTGAGTTAATTTCAAAAAAAATTATATATAATTAATTTGAAGCTAAAATAATTAATAATTAATTATTATGTACAACGACTTAAAAAGCTCAATATTTTTATATAAAAAATTTTTATGGTATAGGTTTTAAATTAAAAATAAAAAATTAAATATATTTATGAAAAAACATATTTATCTGAAACTTTAATAAAAAATTATAATATAGATTATTTCAATGAATATTTATATAAAAATAATAAAGATTATAGGAATATAGATGATTCTTTGAAATGAAATTTCTTAAAAAAAAAAAATCCTATTACTGGTTCTTATAGTGCACCATCTATTAAATATTGAAATGATAGTATATATAAATATAATAAAAATATACAACTTTATCCTGTAAAAACTAAAGTTGTATGAAAATTATTTAGTACCTATATAAATTCATTTTTTTTTATAAAAGATAAAATGTATTATAAAATAATACAAAGATACCATGGTAATAATTCTGTAAGTAAACCTTTAGTAAAACATAGTAATAACAAAACTATTATTATAATTTTTATTTATAATTTAAGAAAAAAAGCATTTACTTCTTTATTATTTTTAGATAAATTTATTAGGTTTAAAGGGAAAAAAACATATCGTAGATGGCAAAAAATTAAATTATTGCGTGCTACGGCTAGAAGTATTAAATTTAATATGAAAAGAAATTTAAAAAATTCAATATATAATTGAATTTTAAAAAAATATTATTTACGTAGACATTATAAATATTATCGTTATAAACGTTTTTTTTTTAAATATGTTAAATATTTAGGGAATTGAAATGAAAAAATGTATATATTATTATTAAAAAAAATATATACAAATTTAATTTTTAAAAAAAGATTTATGTATAAAAAACGAAAATCTATTATTAAATCTTTAGAAAGAAAAACATTTAGATTCAAGATGTTAAGGATATTAAATTGAAAACTACATTTTGCAAAAAATTATTTTTTAATGGGTTTTATTTTTAATAAAATAGAAACTTTTAAAAACACTTCTAGGAAAAGACATTATAAATGATTTAAGGGTATTTCATTAGAATGAAGACATGTTATGGTTAATCATAGAAAAATTTTGAAAGCCTTAAAGGAAAAAAAATATATTATTAAAAATAATGTATATAATATGTTTAAAGTAGTTAAATTAAAAAAAATAAAAATAAGTTTTTTAAAAAGATGTAGGACTCAACATTTACTGTTGGATTCTAATAATTATAATTATATCATAGAATCTTATCATTATACTAATGCTACTTTCAAAGAATATTTAGCTCATATATATTCATATAGAGATATTTTAGATATTTTTAATGATAAACATGCAAAATTTTTAGGAAAAATAATAACTATAAAAAAAAAAATAAATAAAATAAAACTTTTATATAATATACAAAAATGAGGAAAAATAAAAATAAAAACTAAAAATATATTAATAAATATTCTTATAGATGAAATAAAAACAAAATGTGGAAAAATATTGCCTTTATGATATTTAAATTATAAATTTCAAACAAAAACTTTATTAAATTTACATTACATTTTAAGTAAAATATATCAAAACGATATAGAAATAAAATTAATAAATTTAAATTATATATTTTTAGATAGTTATATTTTAACAAAAGCTATAGCTAAAAGAATGAGAATAATGAGAATTAATTCAAAAAAATATAAACATAGAGCACCAAAAAAAGTTTTTGTAGCTGGATATAGTTATGCGGCTAGTGCTCAAGAATATATAAGTATTAAATATATTAATAATTATAGAAGAAAAATATTCCATAAAAATCCATTTTTTATTAAAAATAGATTAAAAAAAAATCAAACTATTGTTAATACAGGATTTCAAATAAAAAATATATTATATAATAATAAGTTTATTAATAAATATATATTATATTTATTAGATCAAAAAAAAATATGTGGTGTTCATATGATAGCTAGTGGTAGATTAACAAGACGTTATACTGCAGCTAGAGCAATTGTATGAAAAATAAAAAGAGGAAATTTAAGAAATATAGCTTCATCTAATTTAGGAATAAAAAAAAAATGAATGAGAGGTAATGCAATACCTAATGTACAACGTACTACTATGGCTAAAAGTAATAGAATAGGATCGTATGGTATAAGAACTTGAATTTCAAGTCATTAAATAAAAAATTTAAATTTTTTTAATATAAAAATATAAAAAATAGTCTTATCTATAAAAATAGTAAAAATATATGAACAGGCTAATTGTGCAAGAGAGCACATATTGAGTGCACAGATTGGCACCTCGATGTCGGCTTTGCTTATCCTCATAATTGTATAAACTATGAAGGGTGTGACTGTTCGTCAATTAAAAAGCAACATGAGCTGGGTTAAATACGCCGTGAGACAGTATGGTTTCTATCTTCTAAAAGAAATTAGAGTAAATAAAAATATGCCTCTTGATACGAAAGGAATAGAGTATGTAAATCTATGGTATATCTGCTATGGAAATAAATTAACTTTTTTTTATTATAATATGCTAAAAATTTTTTAATCTGTATTGCAGAAAAGCTACGTTTATAGAGTTAAATCATTGAAAGCATATACTCATGAAACTCTTTTTAAGATACTCTTTATAGTTGTAAATTATAACTAAAATTAATAGATTTTATTTGTTTATAGAATAAAATACTAAAAAGTATATATAATATAATTTATTATATTTATATAAAATATAATATAATTCACTATATTGCAAATAAAATAATTATTTTTAGCCTAGTTAATATATTTGGTATTATATCTGTTTTGTAACCAGAAAAAGTAAGTTCAATTCTTACACTAAGCTAACGGGGAGTAATGTAATAGGTAACATATATGGCTCATGTCCATTTAATGTAAGTTCAACTCTTACCTCCCCGCATTATATAAATAGCTAACGGAGAGTAATGTAATAGGTAACATATATGGCTCATGTCCATTTAATGTAAGTTCAACTCTTACCTCTCCGCATTATATAAATAATATAATTGATAATATAATAAACTTATATTTAATTAATATAAGTTAAATTATTATTTTTACAAAAAAAAGGTTATAGCTTAATAGGTAAAGCAAACTACTCATGATAGTTAAGATAGGTGTTCAATTCACTTTAACCTTAATATCCGAATGCTGGAAATGGTAGACAGAATAAACTTAAAATTTATGGATAATTAATCGTAAACGTTCAAGTCGTTTTTCGGATAATTTAGGAAAAATGTCGACGGAGAGACAAAATATTTGCTAAATATTAGGTAGATGTTCAATTCATCTTTTTTCCGTTATGGAATATAGTTTAAAGGTAAAACATAATGCTTCAACCATTAAATTTTCAGTTCAATTCTGAATGTTCTAGTGGGCTTTTTAACTTAAAAGGTAAAGTGTACTTTTGATAAAAGTAAGTTTCACGTTCAAATCGTGAATAAGCTATATATAAACATTATTAATATAAATAATAAAATTATACTTCTTGAATTTTTTTTTAATAATATTTATATTATCTTTTATATTATTATTATTAAATATAAGTTTTTCTTATAAAAATCCATATATGGAAAAAAAAAGTGCATTTGAGTGTGGGTATCATTCTTTTCTTTGACAAAATAGAGTAGAATTTAGTATATCTTTTTTTATTTTTGGATTATTATTTTTAATTTTTGATTTAGAAATATTATTAACATACCCTTATGTTATAAGTAGTTATTATAATAATATGTTAGGGTTAATAATTATATTAATATTTTTTATAATATTAACTTTAGGATTTTTATATGAAATAGGAAAAAAAGCTTTAGTGCTATATAACAAAAAATAATTAATAATATAAATATATATATATATAATATAATGTTTCCATTTAGAAAAAATTTTCAATTTCATGCTTTTCATGAATTAGTTCATTCTAATTGACCAATTTTTACTAGTATAAGTTTACTTAATTTAGTACTATCTACTATATTATATTTACATATTTTTTTTATAGCTAAATATTTATTATATATAAGTATAATATTGGTACTTTTATTTATGTTTTATTGATTCAAAGATATAACAATAGAAGGTACATTTTTAGGTAGCCATACTTTAATAGTACAAAGAGGAATTTTTTTAGGAATAAATCTTTTTATAATATCTGAATTTTTATTTTTTTTAAGTATATTTTGAGCTTTTTTTCATAGTGCTTTATCACCTAATATTGAATTAGGATTATTATGACCTCCAATAGGAGTATTATCTATTGATCCTTTTGAATTACCTTTATTAAATACAGTAGCTTTATTATCTTCTGGATTTACTTTAACATTAAGTCATTTTTCTTTATTAAAAGGATTTAGATTAGGAACTTTATTAGGTTTAATTTTTACATTAATTTTAAGTGTTTTATTTACTTATTTACAAGGTGTAGAATATACAGTATCAAGTTTTACTTTTACAGATGGAATATTTGGATCATGTTTTTATATGGGTACAGGATTTCATGGTATTCATGTTTTAATAGGAACTTTATTTTTATTTGTTGGATTTTTACGTTGTTTATTTTACCATTTTACTTTAAATCATCATCTAGGGTTTGAATCTAGTATTTATTATTGACATTTTGTAGATATTGTATGAATTTTTTTATATATTTCTATGTATTTCTGAGGATCTTAAATTTACTTATAATTTAATAATTAATAATATAAAATAAAAAAAATTTTTTATGATATTAGCTTCTAAAATTATAGGAACAGGTTTAGCTACTTGTGGATTAATTGGTGCAGGTGTAGGTATAGGTATAGTATTTGGTGCTTTAATTTTAGGTGTTGCTAGAAATCCTGGTATTAAAGGACAATTATTTAATTATGCTATTTTAGGATTTGCTTTTTCAGAAGCTACTGGATTATTCGCTCTTATGATGGGATTTTTATTATTATTTGTTGTATAATATTAAATTTAATAAATGCTTATATTTATTTTAAATAAAAAAATTATTACTTCTTTATGTTTGATAAGGGAAAGATCTATTTTAAATAATAGATATATATTAATTTTATTAAAATCTTTAATATTTATTAATATAGTAAATAATTTAAATAATATGCCCTTAAGTCGTTCAATTGGATATTTTTCTAATGAGTATCATTATAATTATAATTTATATATAATATCTATGATAATTACGACAATTATATATATAATATTAAATATTAATAGTTTTATACCTCAAAAATTAAATATAAATAGTTATTTCACTATTTTAAATAATATGAAATTTTATTATATACATTATAAATATAAAATTTTAAAAAAAATTTGAAATCAATTAAATATTTTAGAATATTATTTAATAATTTTATTTGTATTAATTGGGGCTATGTTAATTATATATAGTGGAGATCTTATATCTTTATTTTTATCTATTGAATTACAAAGTTATGGTTTATATATAATATCTTCTATATATAAAAATTCTGAATTATCTAATTATTCAGGGTTAATGTATTTTTTATTAGGAAGTTTATCTTCTAGTATAATATTATTAAGTATTGCTTGTATATACTATTATATAGGTAATACTAATTTAAATTATATATATATAATTTATAATTTAAATAATGAAATTTATTTAGAATTTAATAATAATTTTAATATAAATTTATTAAATAATATATCATATCAAATATATTGATATAATATACTATATAATTTACATTATTTTTTAATATTAAGTTCTATAGGATTTCTTTTTAAAATTTCAGCAGCCCCTTTTCATTTTTGAGCTCCAACTGTATATGATGGAGTTCCTACTATAGTTACTATGTTTATAGCTATTATACCTAAAATATCTATATTAATATTTATATCTAATTTAATTAAATATACTTGTATATCTTTTATTAAAATTAATTTATTAAATAATTTAATTTTTAGTGCCATATTATCTATATTAATAGGATCTATTTTAGGATTAAGTCAATTAAGAATAAAAAAATTATACGCATATAGTACTATAAATCACATAGGTTATATTTTAATTGCTTTAGCAATTAATTCTTTAGAATCAATAAAATCTTTTTTATTTTATTTAATACAATATTCGTTTTTAAATTTAAATGTTTTTATTATATTATATAGTTTAGGATATTTAATGTTAATTATTAAAAATAATAATATAATAGATAAATTTAATTCCCCTATTCAATATATTTATCAATTAAAAGGTTATTTTTATTTAAATCCTATTTTAGCAATAAGTTTATTTATCAGTTTATTATCTTTTATAGGTATTCCACCTTTAATTGGATTTTACGGTAAACAATTAATATTAAGTTCAACTATTGAAGCTAAAAAATATTTTTTAGTTTTATTAATTATAATTACTAGTGTTATAAGTGCTATTTATTATTTAAATTTAATAAAAATAAAATTTTTTTTAAAACCTAAATTAAATATTATTTTTAAAAATTTAAAAATTGGATTTTCTTTTATAGATTTATATATGTATATAAATTTTTTCCAAAAAATTATATTTTTAGAAAAAGGACTTAAAAGTTTAAAATATTACAATGTTTTATATACTTTATCTTCAAATATAACTATATTTATAGTAATAATTACAATATTTTCTTTAGTATATATATGTATACACGATAGATTTATTATATTGATTAATATATTATCAATTTATTTTTTATAAAAAATTTTGATAATATGTATTAATTAAATTGGAATAATATAGATGTACGGTATCTAAAGTGTGAGTTCAAATCTTACATACATAGATTATATATTTATATTTTATATATAATAATATCTTTTCCAGGGTAGTTTAAATAGGTAAAACCTTAATTTCATGCGTTAAATTTGAGAATTCAAATTTCTCTCCTGGTACAAAACCTTAGTTTAAAGGTAAAACATATGGCTTTTAACCATTAAGACACAAGTTCAAATCTTGTAGGTTTTATTGAGTTTGGTAATGGCTCTGAGTTAACACGGTCCAAGGAACTTTGACACATGCTAATCGAACGACATTGATTATCAATGTAGTGGTGTACAGGTGAGTAGAAAATAGGGTTTTTATAAATAATATATATTTATAGAATTTACAACTACCTTAAAGTTAGAAAAAATATCTAATAAAAAAACAAGAAAGAACATTAGTTCGCTTTAAGATGAAATCCCCTAAAAAACGAAATGGATATATATTATGAGATATATATAATTACATATTAACATTTCGTAGTCGAAACTAAAAGGTTGATCGACCACATTGGGAACGAAAAAATCCCAAAATTAACAGCAGTGAGGAATTTTTGTCAATAGCCTAACGGCTGAACCAGACACTTGGGAACAAAAGTATATATTTATTAATTTCGCGGGGCCGGATTTTGCAAAGTAACAAATTAATTTATTTGTATAAATATTTAACATTCTTTTCGAAGGTTCTATTTTTTAAATAAATATGTGATTATTTAATAATTATTAATAATTTAAAATAAATTTAATAGTCTTGACCACTTTTTGTGCCAGCAGTCGCGGTAAGACTCATAAGGCTAGTGTTATTCATCATCAACAGGTTTAAAGTGTACCTAGACTGTTTATATAATATTGAAAATTAGAAATCTGGGATTTAATTTCTAATTTATTATAAATCTAGAGTCAACATATAGTATTTCGAGAAAGCGGATGTAAAAACGGGTGTTTGTATTTATAAATGCTCGAGCGGTGAAATGTACAGATCCCCTGCCTAAATGTCAAAAGTGGAAACTATTCTATATGCATTGACTGACGTTGAAGTACGAAGGTTAGACTGAATTAAGAGGATTTGGAACCCTTGTATGCTAACAGAGAATAATGAATGTGAATTTGTAGTCTTTATATTTGATTTAAATAAAACAATGTTTTATTGTAAATAATAAAATCGCAGATTAGGGTTCAAATGAAAGTTTAAACATTCCACCTTGAGAGTACAGTGGCAACACCAGAACTGAAATTACTAGGCTGTGCTTGGGGACAGCGATGAAGTATGTTTTTTAATTCGATGACCCACGACAAACCTTACCACATTGCGTATCATAATATAATATTTTATAATAAATATTTATTAAAAAATATTACACATATATATATATATATATAATTTAATAAATATTTATTATTTATTATGTTATTTTTTTTTAGAAATAACATATATATATACATTTCTTTTATAGAAATGTAAAAATATACTTTTTAAAAAAGTATATTTTTTTTATATATTTCTTTTATAGAAATATAATTTATTAAAAAAAATATATTTATTTCATATAAATATATTTATATATATATTTTTATTTAAATAAAAATATATGTTTATATTTTTTTGAAAACTATATAAATTTATATAGTTTTCCTATTTTATGTATATTTACATTAAAATATTTTTTATCCCATCATACAAGCGTTGCACGGCTATCTTAAGTTAATGTTGTGAGATTTTGTTAGATCTTCTTAATTAACGCAATCCTTCTTTTTAATTAGTTTTTTAAAAAAATTACAACAAACACAGGGCGTTTTATAATACCTTCTACATTTGGAACTGTTTTTCCAAGATAAATAAGAATAATAATTATTTATTATTCTTATTAGATCGTAATGTTCATGGTCAAAGTACTATTGTATATATTTTATAAATAGATTAGAAAAATATTAATCATTATTTTTTTTTTTAATATTTTTTTATAAGAAAAAACCTCAGTTTTCAATACTAAGACTATTGATAAACAGCTAGATTCATTTGGAATGGAAAATTATATTTATATTTCTTGATTAAGTAAAAATCGTAAGAGGAGCAAGTTAAGTCATCATGGCCTGAATTGATATAAAAATTAGTGAAAAAAAATTTTTTTTTCAAAGTTAGTAATGTGGGCTAACGACGTGCCACCAGTATCTTAACAAAGGGATGCAAAAATGCGAATTTTAGCTAATCCCCTAAAAAAGATGTTACCTATAATTTAATATTGTAGACAATATGGAACGAATTATAGCCTGAAACTCGGCTATGTGAAGTAGTAATCGCCAGTAATCGTAATTAAGAATGTTACGGTGAAGATCGGCCAAGTGAGTACTAACCACTCGTCAAGCGCTGAAAATATTTTATGCAATAAGTTTAGTTATATATATATATATAACAGTTATAATTAGTATAATTATTATAAAATATATGATTTTCGTATGCATAAATGTAATTGGTGTTAAGTCGAAATACGGTTCGTGTAGCGGAAGTTGCACGGGAATGTTCAGTTTATTTATGAGAATTAGGAAATAAAAAAGGATCAATTAAATTTCCAAGTTAAAATTTAATTAGGATTTCCGAACCTTAAACTAGACACAGCATTTTAAAAATATAATATATTATATTTTTTCCTTACTTATATAAGTAAGGAAAACAAAACAAAAGGAAGGTTCCGTTTGTTGGTTTACGGGTTGAGCTGTAAACTCAATAGTTTTATCTATCAAAGGTTCAATTCCTTTTCTTCCTAAAGGCTCAATCATCTAAAGGTAGGATTTTACATTTTCACTGTAAAAGTGTGAGTTCAATTCTCACTTGAGCTAATTATATTTTTAGGAAAATATAGCTTAATAGGTAAAGCATTTGTTTGTGGTACAAAAAAATTTCTGTTCAATTCAGAATATTTTCCCATATGTTGTAGACTAATAGGTAAGTCATAAATTTTTGGTATTTAATAATAAGTGTTCGAGTCACTTCAACATAAAAGCTTCTATAGCTTAATAGGTAAAGCAGGATACTGTTAATATCCCTATAGATGTTCAAGTCATTTTAGAGGCTTTAAATATATTTTGTTACGGATTAGGGCTGGGAGGTTAAGCACTTCATTTGGGATGAAGAATATCTATGTTCAAATCATAGTAATCCGATTTTTTTTAGAGAATTGGCTGAGTGGTTTAAAGCAATAAGTTTGAAACTTACTTAATCATCCGTTCGAATCGGATATTCTCTGTAGTGTATTACAAAGTTAGGATAATTTATATAATAATTGTAATACAAAAATGAAATTAGAAATTATAATATATTTATTTTTAATTGGGTTAATAGGATTTATAATTAATAACAAAAATTTAATTTTAATGTTAATATCGTTAGAAATAATGTTATTAGGAATAACATTATTTATTTTAATAATATCTTTTAACTTAGAAGATGTATTAGGGCACATTCTTTCTATATATTTAATAATAATAGCAGGAGCTGAATCTGCGATTGGGTTGGCAATATTAGTGTCATATTATAAATTAAGAGGGAATATTAATATTGATATTAAATAAATGTTATTAACATTATTAATATTGCCCTTATTAAGTTTTTTTTTCTCAGGATTATTAGGTAGAATAATAGGAGTAAGAGGTTCTCAATTAATATCCTGTTTGATGTTATTAATCTCTACTATATTATCTATATTAATATATATAGAGGTGACCATAAATAAAATTAATATGAAAATTAATTTATTTAATTGAATTAATTCAGAAATATTAAATATTAATATATGTTTTAATATAGATTCTTTAACATGTTCAATGTTAATACCTGTATTAATAATATCAACATTAGTCCATATATACTCTATAGGTTATATGGAAAATGATCCTCATAATCAAAGATTTTTTAGCTATTTAAGTTTATTTACATTTATGATGTTAATACTAGTAACATCAGAAAATTATTTATTATTATTTGTAGGGTGAGAAGGAGTAGGAGTTTGTTCTTATTTATTAGTAAGTTTTTGATTTACGAGAGTAGAAGCAATAAAAAGTTCAATGTCAGCTTTTTTTACTAATAGAGTAGGAGATTGTATTTTTACTATTGGTATATTTAGTATAATATATTTAATGGGTAGTTTAAATTTTAGTTTAGTGTTTGCATTAGCAGGATATTTTAATAAAAATATTATAACTATAATAGGATTATGTTTATTATTAGGAGCAATGGCTAAAAGTTCTCAACTAGGATTACATATATGATTACCTCAAGCTATGGAAGGTC
>Ga0335072_10002784_pt1 | contig 26848 bp, 24 predicted proteins | sample Lox_Sample_21_FD_206725 | JGI IMG/M metagenome (GOLD analysis project Ga0335072, IMG submission 206725) | Soil microbial communities from Loxahatchee National Wildlife Refuge, Florida, United States - Lox_Sample_2.1 | ecosystem: Environmental > Terrestrial > Soil > Wetlands | place: USA...
ACCGGCCCGACTTTCCCGCCGCAACCCTGGGATGGAGTGGCTCTCCAAACCGGTCCGACTTTCCCGCCGCAACCCTGGGACGGCTTGGCTTAGCCGCGGACCGATAGCCTGACCAGGGAGTATTGGGCACTCGAACCCGCGCGGGGCGCAGTGCCGAAGCATTTCCTTTGTCCGAAGACTCCCATCCGTAAAAAGCTCCGAGTTCTCCTCCTGCGAAACGCCTCGGCGTCTTACAATCGAAGTCGTGACGGCATTGACCAGATTTGTCCTCCAGGTAGTGGGTTGGGCTGTAGGACTGCCCCTCGAGATCCTGGTCATTCTCGCCATATTCCGAGGTCCGTACCGCCGTTATCCGATCGTATTTCTATTTGTTCTGGTGGACTTTGCCACCACCCTGGTGGACATTGCGCTGAACACGCAGTCGTTTCTTACGCACGATCCCGCGGTATCGCACCTGGCGGCAAAGGTCTACTGGATCAATGAATGGGTCTTGCAGGTTTTGATCTTCGCGACGGTTCTCAGCCTGATCGATCTCGCCACTTTCCTGTCGCGGTCGCGCCGCATCATGCGAGTTGGGTTGGGTGCGGGAGCGCTGCTATTTGCCGGCATTACCTTCTGGATCCACTTTCACCCGGCACCTGTAAAAATCGGCGTCTGGATGACTCCGTGGACCAGAGATATGAGCGTCTGCGCCACGGTGTTGGACCTGGCGCTATGGATGATCCTCATCGCTTCGCCCAAGAGTGACCGCAGCCTCATGCTGATCTCCGGCGGGCTGGGAATGCAATTCACCGCGGAAGCCATCGGTGAGGCCGTTGTCAACTTATCGGCCGCGCCGCAATCGCAGGTTCTCGCGCTGATCGGTGCGATCATCGTGGCCATCGGCAACCTTCTCTGCCTCTACGTGTGGTGGCAGACTTTCCGGGCCATTCCGAGCCCGGCAAAGGCCGAGCGGCACTGAAAACGAAAGGCACCGCCCCCGCAAGGGAGCGGTGCCTCTGGTAATGCCGCTTTGACTGCTTATTGATTCTGACGGCTGGTATTGGTCGGAGTGCCGGAATCTACGTCGGCGGTGAAAACTTTCACCTCCACCCGGCGGTTCTTGGCGCGCGCAGCGCGGTCTTTGCCTTCATCGGCCGGCATTTCCTGGCCGAGGCCGATCATGTGAATGCGGTAGATCGGGATGTTGTGTTTGGTTACGAGGTAGGCAACCACGGTATCGGCGCGCTTGCGGCTCAGGGCCTCGTTATAGTTACGATTGCCGGTGGCGTCGGTGAAGCCTTCCACCGAGATGACGAACCTCTTGTCGGCGCTCAACCCGCTCGCGAGATTATCGAGATCCTCTTTGGCGGAGGAACTCAGCGTGTACTTGTCGAAGGCGAACGGAACGGTTGCCGACGTCTGCATCTTGTAGTCATCGATGTTGGAAACGACATCGCGCAGCTTGTTCAGTTCCTGGCCATTCGCATCGGCCGCTTGGCTCGCCTGCTTGGCCTGATTCATGGCGTCGGTGGCATGTTGATCTGCCGTGGCGGCATGCTGGTCGGCGGCCGAGGCCCGTTCCTGCGCAGCGTTGATGCCGCTCTGGGCCTTGTCATCGACCTGCTTCACCTGGTTCTTGGTGTCTTCGATTTGTTGCGTGTTCTGGTTGGTCTGCGTGCCGACTTGATCCACTTTCGCTTGGATGGGAGCAGTGGTATTACGCACATATTTCTTGGTGGCGCATCCAGCCGCGAGCAGCGAGCCCGCTACGATGCACGTGATGGCAAGGTGAACTTTCATGGCTAATTAAAAACCTCGTCACCACTTTAGCAATCCGGCAACCGTTCGATAAAGCTTTATTTTGGGAGGACGTAGCGGCTTTTGGACGACCGGCAAATGTAAGGTTTACGCGAAGCGGGAAGGTTTGAATGGGTAAACCCGGGCAGAATGTACGCCATCGCACAAAAGCCGCGATTTTGACGGAGTCAAGGCAACCACAGCTGCCCGCCCCTACCGCTTCCGGGCGCCCGCAGCGACGGAGCGAGGCCGCTTCCCGGTCTTTTTCGGCTGCGGGCGCCGTCGCAAACCGGGAAGGTCCCAGACAAGAGTGTCGTAAACCGGTCCTTCAGAATCCATATCGAGAGGCCAAAATCTTGAAGTGCTCATATGCTTGCTGCTCGAAATCGAGCAGGAGGGAATGCAACTCTATTTTAGCATTGCCCGGGGCTCTTCCTTTAAATGCCTAAAAATGAGCGTGTTACAGGTAGGTGAAGGCGCGTTTGACAGGCGCTGGCGGCGCAGGGTCCGCGCTGCCGGCATCAGTCCCTAATCTTCTCGGTCCAATTGGTCATCACGGTGATGGGGGACGAGGTCGGCCATTCGAGCGGAACATTCATCAGGAATTTTTGTCCTTGCGCATCGACGTCAAACCAATTCCAGGTATCGGGCGTGACATGCGTCTGGAACAACGGCTGTGGCGCGCCGCTTTGGAACTCCTCGCCTTGCGGATGCACTTTCACCGACATCACACGGCCGCTGCCGGTGACGTAGAACAACTCCTGGCCGTCGGCGCGCCAGTGCGGCATGCCGCCGCCCATCTCGGTCGAAACATCGTAGCGCCGCTTGGTTCCGCGCGTGATGCCGTCGAAGGGTTGCACGTAGACCTGGTACCGATCCGACTCGTTCGATTGGTACGCCAGCCACTTACCGTCCGGCGACAGCGTGGCCCAACCTTCCGAAGAGATAGTGTCCAGGATCGGGCCTGCATGCCGGTCCGCCAGCGTCATGCCCCATATGTCCGATTTCGTGCCTTCCGTTATCACACCGAACAACAAGTACCTTCCGTCGCGGGACCAATCGCTCGGATACTTGGCATCCGCACTCTTCAGCAACAGGTCCGCCTGGGAACCATTGGCTGCGGGACTGGTCACCAGATCGAAGTTGTCTCCTACCATTGAGTAATACGCGATGCGCGATCCGTCCGGCGACCACACCGGAGAACCTTTCAGGCCCGGCCCGCCGGTGAACTGCGACACGTTGCCGGATCGATCCACTATCCAGAGGTCGCTGCTCTTCTGGTCCTCGCTCGCCCTGGCCGCAATGGCGCGCGATCCATCCGGCGCAATCCGCAGCGCTCCCCATTTGCCGCCCTCGGTGACCGGCGCGAGCGTCTTTCCGTTGCGATCCACCCACAGAAGTTGACGGCTCGCCGGACTCACGCTCTGGTAAACCAGCACGGCGGTGTTGGAAATCGAGATCGGCGCCAGCGAAAGGCTTGCCACCGCGCCCACGTCGTCAGCCAGAAGATTGGGGTCCGTCAATACTCTGAGGCGGCTGGCATCGAATCCCACTTCCACCAGGGACCGGTTGCGAATGTAAAGCAGATAGCCGTGCTTTCGCGGGTCCGTCGGAGCCGGCGGGGAATACACGGCGTTTGTCTCGGAGGGGAACAGCATGGCATAGTCCGCCGAATCGAGCGAACCGGTGTAGACGCCCCGGGCGGATGGGGAATCGGAAAGAACGAAGAATATGAAATGCCTGCCGTCCGGAAGGAACTGGGGCCAAATGTGCGCCCGTTCGAACCTGGCGGTGTTCAACTGCTGGACCTGGCGCGGCTGTCCTCCGCTGGCGGACACCGCGTAGAGGGTGGAATCCTGGCCCGGCGAAAAGAGGATCGTTCCCGAGCGGTTCCAGGCGCCACCTCCGCCCAGCGGCTCGGTATCGCAGATCTTTTCCGTGTGTCCGTCGCTGAGCCTCACCTTTTTGAGCGCGCTGTCGGCGAAGAATCCGACATACTGGCTATCCGGCGACCAGAACGGTGCGAACGCTCCTTCCGTGCCCGGAATCAGGGTCGGTTTCATAGCGTCCAGGGGGCGCAGCCAAAGCATGGGTCTGCCCTCGGGGCCGTCCGATTCCACAACCACAAGCCTGCCGTCGGGAGAGACCGTGGGCATTCGATAAGAGGCATTATCCGGAGCGACCATCGGAAACTTCACAACCTGTTGCGGCGGAAGATGAGCCATCCGCCACAAAATCCACGCGCCCATCGCCGCCAGCAGCAGCGCGAAAGGGAGAAGCCCCCATAAAAACAGCCGTTGCTTCCGCGCTCTGCCCGGTACCGCCTGGATTTCGTCGGGGAACCGGACCGGAGTGAAGATGCGAGACCGGTTGGGGCGGACATCCGTATCGTCGCCCGGCCGCCGCGCGGTTTGGGGCTGGTTTACGAACTCCACCGCCGGACCCTCCGCACTCTTCGCCAGACGCGGCAACGACCGTGCCGCCAGCCGCAACTCCAGCACGGCATTCTGCACTCGCTGGCGCCGTTTGCCGGGATCTTTCTGAATACAGCCGGCGATCACGCCCTCCATGGCGGCGTGAATTGGCGACTTGCTCATTAACGGCGCGGGAGAATCCTCCCGGATGGCCCGGTCGAGCGCGGCGCCTTCGCCCGGAAACGCGCGCCGCCCGCTCACCATTTCATATAACAGGGTCCCGAAAGAAAAAATGTCGCTGCGCGCATCGGGTGGTTCGCCTGCGACCTGCTCCGGGGAGCGATAGGCCAGCGCATCCAGGTCAACGCCTTCCACCGGACGAACGATGCGCGCGCCCGAAGAAGCGATCAGAATCGAATGGGGAGACAGTTTTCCGTGAACGGCGCCTTTCTTATGGGCGCGATTCAAGGCGGCGCCGATGTCCAGGGCATAGCCGAGCGCCTCTTGCGCTGGCAGGCCCCCCTTCGCCAAACGGTCGGCCAGCGACTCGCCTTCGATTGCTTCGTTACTCAGAAATTCCAGTTCTTTCGCGCTCACGTCAACCACATCGCTTCGATTCGCAGAATGTCCACTGCACGCCGGCACCCGCCGTCAAGCACAATCCTACTATCGGCGGAATGGCCCTACAATGCAGGTACCGGCCATTGCGGTTCTGTATGTACCAAGGCCGGCCAGGAAACTTCTGGTACGTGTTATGTTATCCAGTGACAGTTTAACGTTCGAAACGTAGACGGCTGTTTTTGTTTTTGGGGGTGAAACCCCCTTGACACCGGCTGCGGCACAGGTACAATCCATTTGTTAGCATGAATTGGTCGATGGAAACGGAAGCGCAAAATGCTTAGAGCCAGGAAATCCAAGCCGATCGCTTCGCCGGGCGAACAGGGCTTCACCAGTAGCGATGTGTCTCGCATTTGCGGCGTCAGCCTTCGTCAGTTGCAGTGGTGGGACGAACGGAACGTCGTCTCGCCGCGTCAGGATGGCCACAAACGCGTCTACATGACCGAGGAAGTAGTGGAAATCTCGGTGATCGCCGAATTGCGGCGCAAGGGTTTCTCGCTGCAGAAAATCCGCCGGGTGCTGCGGTTTCTCCAGAAAGACATGGGCAAGCGCCTCGCCGAAGCGATCGCCTCTTCCTCAGACGTGCATCTGCTCACGGACGGCAAAAGCATTTTCCTCGAAGAAGCGCCGAACCGCATTATCGATCTGCTGAAAAACGCCAGGCAGCCGATGTTTCTGGTATGCGTCACCGACCAGGCGAAGCGCCTCGCCGCGCCGGCCGAGCGCAAGCCGGCCCGTTCCGAGACCGCGGCCGTTCCACAGCGAAAGGCGCGCGCAGTTTAGAGTTGGGTTTTTGAGCGGCCGAACTCTTCATAAATCGTGGGGCTGTAGCCGGTCTTTTCCGTTTACGGAGCGTCCCGCCTCGAAATAGCCGCCTGAAAGGCGGCGGGCAGGATTGCTCCAAGCCGCATGGTTTTGGACGGAGAGAATTTCCGCACCAATCGCCCTAACGAATCCGGATTTTTATTGAGGTTTCGACGGCGCCAGCGACATCACCGCGCCGGCTCCCAGGGCAAGCGCCACCACGATGTACGAATAAGGGCTGTATTTGGCCAGTTCGAAGGTTGCCCTGCCAAGCCCGGTGAGTACCGTCGCGCGCAAATCGGCAGAGATCAGGAGGAACAACGCCGCCATCCCGAACATTGCAAAAATCCGAAGCATTCGTTAGTTACCGGTCGAAGTACCATCTTGGCGCGCAACTGCTTTGCGCACAATCTCGCTAGTACTATGGTAGGGACCGGCAACCCCCTTTTGGGGGTAATCGGCATATCCATCCCGATTCTGGGAAAATGACAGTTCCCATGACTGAACGGCTGTACTACCACGATTCCTACCTCCATCGTTTCGACGCTCTTGCACTGGAGTGTGGGGGAGAAGGCGCCGCCACCGTGTACCTCGATCGCACCGCGTTTTATCCGACCTCCGGAGGCCAACCCTTCGACCTCGGATCCATCGCCGGCGTTGCCGTGCGTGACGTGATTGACGAGGGCGACCGCATTGCTCACCTCCTCGCGGCGCCCGTCGCTCCCGGCCCGGTGGAGTGCTCCATCGATTGGACGCGCCGCTTCGATCACATGCAGCAGCACACCGGTCAGCACCTGTTATCCGCCGTGTTCGAGGAACTGTTCCACTTGCGCACGGTGAGTTTCCATCTGGGCGCCGAAAGCTCCACTATCGACCTGGAAGGCGGCGCCGCCGATGCCCGCGTTCTGGAAGCCGTCGAAGCCCGCGCCAACGCGATCGTGTGGGAGAACCGCCCGGTCGTTGTGACCTACGAGGACGCTGCCAGCGTCCAGGGGCTGCGCAAGGCGTCGGACCGCGAGGGCACGCTGCGAATCGTCTCCATCGACCGTTTGGATCGCAGCGCCTGCGGTGGCACCCATGTTCGCGGCACGGGCGAGATCGGTGCGATACTCCTGCGCAAGCTGGAGAAAGTGCGGCAGTCGGTGCGCGTGGAATTCCTGTGCGGCGGAAGAGCCGTGCGGCGCGCGCGCGCCGATTTTGAAGCGCTGAGTCGCGTGGCGCAGCTTTTTTCATCGGCCCTCGACGACGTGCCGGCGGTGGTGGCGGCGCAAATGGAAGCCGCCCGCGGCGCCGATAAGCTGCGCCGCAAGCTGGAAATCGAACTCGCCGCCTACCAGGGCGGGGAACTCTATCGGAACACCGCGCCCGGCCCGGATGGCCTGCGCCGCGCCGTCCACCGGGCTACATCCGGCAGCCTGGACGAACTGCGCGCGCTGGCGCAGAGCTTTACCGCGCAGCCGCGGGCGGTCTTCGTGGCGACGCTGACCGGTCCGCCGTCGATTTTACTCGCCACATCCGCGGATTCCGGCGTGGATGCCGGCCAGCGCCTGAAAGCCGCGCTGGCCGAGGCCGGCGGACGCGGCGGCGGTACGGCCCGCATGGCGCAGGGAAGCGTGCCCGGCGCGGCAATCCTCGAGAAACTGGGGGCGGCGCTCCTTGAGCCGCGGCCTTAAGGCCGCGGCGCGCGCAGCAGCAAATACCGCAGCGACACCCCGTGGTAAGCAATCAGGGTGCTCACATCGAAATCTTCGAAGACCGACGGAAAATAGCCCGCCTGGCGCCAGGCGGTGCGTTTCTGTAACTCCTCCAAGTGTTTTTTCGTGAAGGAATCATGATAGTCGGGTACGCGCACCAGCATATCCCTGCCGGCTGCGGCGGTCTGAATCATGGTATCGAGCTGGCTATCCATGAACAGAGATATGCTGCCATCGAGCCGGTGCCCGAGGGTCTGTTGCAGAGCAATTTCATACCGAAAAGCGCGCCGCTCCGGTGTCCCCCGCATGGCCTCGAAAACCAGCTTGCCCGACACCCACGCCTCGCGTCCTCCGGCGAGCGCGACTAGCGCGATCAGGACGGCGCTCCGTCGTTTTTCCGGGAAGCGCTCGCCGGCCGCCACCAGCGCGACGGCTGCCAGCATCGCCATCAGCGGCGCCACGTGGCTCAAGTTCCGCTCGAAGAAGGTGCGCTCGAAGCAGAAATAGAGCAGATAAAATGCCACCGGACCGCCGATCGCGGCGAGCAGAGCGAACCGCCGGGCCCGTGCGAGCACGAAGGCGCCGGCGGCGGAAAACAGCAGCAGCAGTCCGGTGGTCTGCCAGAAATAGGCCGCGGTCAGACCGACGCTATTATTGCTATCGATGGACGCGTGCGGGCGGAATGCCCCGGCATATTGATTCCGCAGAAAGTCGACGCCATGCCAGAATGCCGCCGGATGAAAAACGGCGTCCGGCACTCCCACCATGAACCCCAGAATGACAGCCGCCGCACAGATGCCGGCAGTCCGGCCGGCCGAGGCGCGGTCTTTGATTCGCGCCAGGAAAGGGACCGGCACGAGCGCCATGGGTACCAGCGAAATCTTGCAGGCGATCAACAAGCCGAAACAGAATCCCGCGCCGGCGACCCATGCCCAGGTTCCGTGACCGGCATCGAATCGCGCCAGCAGCAGGTAAGCCACCGCCGTCAGGGCGAGAACGAAAGCTTCCGGCCGGGCATAGTGGGCGTCCTGCACCAGGAGCGGCATGGCAGCCATCAGCGTCATCGCCACCAGTCCGGTGGCCCGGTTGAATAGCCGCCGCGCCACCAGGTAGAACCAAAAAACGGCCAGCGTGCCCGCCAGAGCCGAAACCAGCCTGCTCCAGGAAATCAAATCGGGATGGCCATCCGGTAAGCTCGAGCCGAGCGTGGCGGGAACTCCGGCCAGCACCGCATCGGCGTACAGGTACGAGGAAAAATTGTAAAGGTCTACGCGGAACGCACGGTCTGTAACCGTATATTTCCAGTTGTTCGACCACTGGCCGTCCCAGATGCCGGCAACCACGTCGCGCGTGATCTTCTCGTCCGGGAGGGGCGGGAAGGAATTCAGGCTGACGGTGCGCCATACCAGCGCGGCCAGCAGGATCGCAGCCGGCAAAATCGCGGCGCGCAAATCCGCCTTGCGCGCCTTTCCGGCGCCTTTGCCGCGATTGGATTTCATACCGGCAGGGATGGTGATAATATAGGGCCTTACTTCGAAGCCGTCAATTATGTCCCACATCCTGTCGATAGTTCTTTTTACGCCTTTGGCCGGGTTGTTGGTGCTACTGTTGATTCCGTCGTCGAATCCACGCGCCATCAGACTGTGGGCCAATGCGATCTCTTTCGTGGGCTTTCTGGTATCCCTGCCGCTGGTTTTCCGGTTCAATCCCAGCCAGGATATGCAGTTCGAGGAAAGAGCGGCGTGGATTCCCAGCCTGGGCGCATCCTACCATCTCGGAATCGACGGTCTGAGCCTGCTGCTGGTGATGCTCACGACGTTGATCGGCTTCATCGCGGTGCTGTCGAGTTGGAATGCCATCCACGACCGGCTCAAAGAATATTACGCCTTCTTTCTGGTGCTTCAGACGGGCATGCTGGGCGTCTTCATGTCGCTCGATTTCCTGCTGTTTTTCGTGTTTTGGGAATCGGTCCTGGTGCCGATGTATTTCATCATCGCCCTCTGGGGCGGCCAGCGCCGCGGGTACGCCTCCATCAAGTTCATGATCTACACGCTGGCCGGAAGCGTGCTGATGTTCCTGGGCATTATTTATCTGTACTGGGCGCACGCGCAGACCGCCGCGCCGAGCTTCGATATCGCCGACCTGATGCATACCGCGATCTCGCCCACCGCGCAATGGTGGGTTTTCTGGGCGTTTTTCGTGGGGTTTGCGGTCAAAGTGCCGATGTTCCCGTTCCACACATGGCTGCCCGATGCGCACACCGAAGCGCCTACCGCCGGTTCCGTGATTCTGGCCAGCGTGCTGCTGAAGATGGGAACGTATGGCTTCCTGCGGTTCTCCATCCCGCTGCTGCCCGATGCCGCCCGGAATCCGAAAATCATCTCCATCGTGGTGTTCCTCTCCATCGTCGGCATCGTATATGGCGCGCTCGCGTGCCTGATGCAGAAGGACTGGAAGAAGCTGGTGGCCTACTCGTCCGTGAGCCACCTCGGCTTCTGCACCCTGGGAATCTTCGCGCTCAATCCCGCCGGCATCTCCGGCTCGATTCTCCAGCAGATTAATCACGGCATCTCCACCGGCATGCTCTTCCTGATCGTGGGCGTGGTCTACGAGCGGCGGCACACGCGCGAGATCGCCGAATACGGCGGCCTCATGAAAGTGATGCCAATCTTCACCCTGATCTTCGGGCTCGCCATGCTGAGCTCGATGGGGATGCCGCCGCTCAACGGGTTCATCGGCGAAATCACCATTTTGCAGGGCGCGTACGTGCGGAATTTTAATTGGGCATTCTGGGCCGCGGTGGGGATCGCGCTGGGCGCGGCGTATCTGCTCTGGCTCTTCCAGCGGACCATGCTGGGCGAGGTGAGGGAGAAGAACCAGACGCTCAAAGATCTTTCCTGGCGCGAAATCGCGGTCTTCCTGCCGCTGGTGGCGTGGGCGTTCTGGATCGGATTGAATCCGCAGCCGTACTTCCACTATCTCGATCGCTCGGTGGCGACCATTGTGGAGCGCGTGCACCCGCATTATTATTCCGAGCACCACGTGCCCAACCCGCTCGAGCCGGCGAGCCAGCGCGCTTCCTTGCGCTAACCAGCCGTCCTTATGAAACTCGCGGTGGCGGCGTCACTGGCCCTATGGGCCGCCCTTTCGCTGGTTCCCCGTTCCCGGCCCGCCCCCGTTCCGGCCGGCGCTCCCGGCACCGAATTCTCCGCCGGCCGGGCCTTCGACCACGTTCGCGCCATCGCCCAGAGGCCCCACCCCACCGGAACACCCGACCATGATCGCGTCCGCGATTACGTTGCAACCGAGCTCTCGAAGCAGGGCCTCACGCCGCAGTTGGAGAGCGGGTTTGCCGAATTCACCCGCGGCCGCTTCCATGCAAGCGGGAACGTACAGAACATCGTCGCGCGAATGGCTGGAACGGCGAATACCCGGCCGGTGATGCTGGCGGCGCACTACGATTCCGTCGCGCGCGGGCCCGGCGCGGGGGATGACGCGCACGGAGTCGCCGTCCTTCTCGAGACCCTCCGCGCCCTGCGCGCCGGCCCTCCGCTGCGCAACGACGTTATCTTCCTCGTCACCGACGGCGAAGAGCGCGGCCTGCTGGGCGCCCAGGTCTTCATGCGCGACCATCCCTGGCGATCGGAACCGGGAGTGGTCCTCAATTTCGAAGCTCGCGGCACGTCGGGCAGCGCCGTCATGTTCGAGACCAGCGCCGGCAACCAGTGGCTGATCCGGGGCCTGCAAGCGGCTGTTCCGCAGGCCGACGCCACATCGGTGGCATACGAAATTTACCGCCGCATGCCCAACGATACCGATCTCACCGTCTTCAAGGCGGGCGGCCTGGCGGGCATGAACTTCGCCTTCATTGAGCACCCCGAGTTTTACCACACCGCGCAGGACACCGTGGAGCATCTCGACCCCATGAGCGTGCAGGAGCAGGGCCGCTACGCGCTCGGGCTCACGCGCTGGTTCGGCCATCGCGATCTGTCCGTACACCCGCCCGGCGATGCGGTCTACTTCGCCACCGCCTTCACGCCCCTGATCGTCTACCCGGCGTGGTTCGCCCGGGTGCTGGCGATTGTGGGGCTGCTCGGCGCCGTCGCCGCGGCGTGGGCGAGGCCCTGGATTGGCGTGCCTTTACTCGTATTGGGCGGCGTGGGCCTGTGGATGGCCATGGTCGCTCCCGGAGTGAGCTACCTGATCGCCTGGCCATTGCTCGCTGCCGTGATCGCAACGCTGGCCGGCCGGCGCGTGATCGTACTGGCGCTCGCGCCGGCGCCGGGATTTCTGCTCCTGGCGCCGCTGGTCTCGAGCCTGGTGGTCGCCCTCTCTTTACGCGGCGCCGCTCCCATTCTCGCCGCGGCGGCGGTGCTGGTGTTCATCTGCCTGCTGCCGCAACTGGCGTTTCTGTTTACGCGTCGCGCCGATTCTCGAGCCTGACTTCCGGGGTCGGGTGCGGGGTCTCCACGTCCGGATTGGAATGGACCAGACGGACGACATCCACGTCCGAGAGCACGATCATGCCCTAACGCGCCGTCTGACGAATGTCAATTCAGCTATAATCTCTTCCCATGAAGACCGCATGGATCCTCGCGTGCGCCGCCATCCTGCAGGCGCAGACATACCAGGTGACGTCGCCGGACGGCACCAAATTCTCTTCCCTGCCGGATGAAAAAGCCACGGTTCCCGCCGCCGAAAAGGAACTGGCGGCCGACCCCCGTAATCCCGGCCTGCTCCTCAAACTGGCGCAGGCCCAAATCGCCGTCTGGCAGGATCGCGAGGCCGTTGCCACGCTCACGCGCGCGCTCGAAGTCTCGCCCAACGATGCCGCGCTGTACACCGAGCGCGGCCATCGCGAACTCCCTTTGCGCGAATTCGCCAAGGCGCGGACCGATCTCGCCCGCGCCGTCCAAATCGATCCCCGGCGCATGGACGCTTATTATCACCTCGGGCTCGCCAATTACTTCCTGGGCGATTTCGATCAGGCGGCGGACGCCTTCCGCCACGCCGTCGAATTTGCGCCCAACGACGACGAGCGCATCAATTCCACCAACTGGGTCTATGCCGCCCTGCGCCGCGCCGGCAAACCCGAGGAGGCCGCCAAAGCCGCTGCGGCCATCCGGCCCGAAATGAAGAATAGCGCCGACCACACACTGTTTTACCTGCACCTGGTGCGATTCTTCCAGGGCGCGCTGCCCGAAGCCCAGGCGCTCCCGCCCGAACCGCCCGCCGGCAATACCGATCAGGAAACCGAACTGCGCTTCGACACCGTGGCTTACGGCATCGGTAACTGGCACCTATACAATCACGAACCGGCCGTCGCGGCTGATTACTTCCGCCGGGTCGCGAAAGGGCATGTGTGGGTAACTTGGGGATTTATCGGTTCTGAAGTCGAACTGCAGCGAATGAAGTAGCCGCTTCACACAAAAAGGCAGATTACTTCCGCCGGGTCGCGAAAGGCGATGTGTGTGGGTAACTGGGGGATTGTCGGTTCCGAAGCCGAACTGCAGCCAATGGGGTAGCGCTTTCACACCAAAACAAACAGGCGACCCGTTTCCGGATCGCCTGTCTGGTTGAAGGAGGATGGTGCTCAGAGCAGACGGAAATTCACTTCGATGGTAGCTTCGACCGTGACCGGCTTGCCGTCCTTTTTGCCGGGGGCGAACTTCCACTTCTGGACGGCTTCGATGGCCTTCTCATCCAATCCCAGGCCGAGGCTCTTCACAACCTTGATGTTCGTGGCATGGCCGGAAGGATCGATCTGCACGTACAGCATGACCGTTCCCTGGTGCTTGGCCTTGCGCGCTTCTTCGGAATATTCCGGCTCGGTTTTGGAAAGCAGCACGGGAGCCGAAACGCCGCCGCCGACCCGGAAAACGCCGCCGCCTACTCCACCGCCCTTTCCGGGACCATAACCCCCGCCGTCGCCGTTGCCGACGCCGCCGCCTTTGCCGTTACCGATGCCACCGCCGGATCCTTGCCCGTTCGAAGGCGTCATGTATTTGGAAAGCGGATCGCCGTACAGCGGATAATCCACATTGGCAACCTGCGTATTCGGGTCGCCGATGAGGGTTGGCTCCATGGCCAACTTGGGGTTCATATTGTTAAACACCGCGACCGGCGGCGTGAACTGCTTCAGCGCGAATTTTGGCAACTTACCGAAACTGGCCGGGAGCGGAGAACGGTCTCCACCACCACCTCCACCTTGCGATGTCTTCGGTTGGGGCTTCATTTTGACTTCGGGCGGCGCCAGATCCACCGCATACAGCACGGTGTTGGTCACCGCTTTCCGCACGGTCTTGCTCGCAGTCAGCACGAATACGAGAGCCACCACTGCGACCTGCAACCCGGTCGACATCATGAACGACTGCTTCTTGCGCCCGTAAAGGCCCCAAATGTCCTTAACCGGGATGGGCTTCGAGGTCACCTCGAGAGGTGGCAGCTTGGGTGGGTTGAAGAATTCTTTGACGTTGCGGACGAACGTGCGATACCACGGATCCTCGATCTCGGCGCACAACAGCCGATTCAGATGGTCGTCCGGGCTATTCACGTTGGGATCATTAGGTTGCGAATGGTCGGCCATATCCTTCACCAGCCCTCTTGGGAAGCCTCGCTTGTTACCTCTATTGGACGATCCCCATCACCCCGGCGTTACAGGTTTTGGAAACACGTCACACCTGCTCTTGCTAGCAAGCTTACCACGATTTTTACCGGGAAGCCATGTAATAACAATGACGTGCTCGATGACTGCCGGGTTCTGAGATGTACCCCGAATGAGACGGGATTCCAAAAACGGAAGATTTTTGCGTTTGCCACCGGGTGCCCCGGTTGGGCACAATCAGAAAGATGACCATTGCTACTGCCAATTCGCCGCTTCCCCAGGTGGAAGCTGATGCCTTGATCGTGCCGGTTTTTGAAGCCGCCAGGGAAGAACGGTTCGGCGCCGCGGATTTAATCGAAAGCGGCGAAATCACGGGTAAATACCTGGATCTTACCTTGATACACCACCCACAGGGGGTGGCAGCTAAAAGACTGCTTCTGGCAGGCGCCGGTAAGCCCGACAAGTTCGACGCCCCGCAATTGCGCCGGTTGACCGGAGCGGCCGTCCGCTTCCTGAAATCCAAATCGGTGAAAAAAATCGCCCTGGCATTGGAGCGGAACCAAGCCACTCCAGCGAATGTCTCGGCCGCCGTGGAAGGCGCCGTTTTGGGTTGGTTTGAACCCGACCGCTACAAAACCGGCGAAGAGGACAAAAAATCTCTGGAATCGTTCACCGTGGCTGTCGAGAACGGCTCCCAACTGTCAGCCGCCGCCGAGCGCGGGCGAATCCTGGCGGAAGCCCAGAATTTTACCCGCGAACTGGTGAACGAACCCGCCAATCGTCTCACCCCGCTCGTGATGGCGGAGGCGGCACGAAAGATGGCCGCCGAGTTCCATCTGCAATGTGAAGTCCTCGATCGCGAACAAATGGCCCAACTCGGCATGGGAGCGCTGTTGGGAGTGGCGCAAGGCAGCGCCGAACCGCCCGCCCTGATTGTGGTCCGCTACCGGCCGGAATCCGCTGCCGGCACGGCGCATCTCGGCCTGGTGGGCAAAGGCGTGACGTTTGACACCGGCGGCATCTCCATTAAACCGGCCGATGGGATGGAAAAAATGAAGTACGATATGGCGGGCGGCGCTTCCATGCTCGGCGCCATGCGGGCCATCGCCCAACTCAAGCCCGCGATCCCGGTGACGGCATTCGTTCCCTGCGTCGAGAACATGCCGGGCAGCCGCGCCCAACGCCCCGGCGACATCGTGACCGCGATGTCGGGCAAGACCATCGAGGTCATCAACACCGACGCCGAGGGCCGCCTGATTCTCGCCGACGCCCTGCACTACGCCAAACAGCAGGGCTGCACGCACCTGGTGGATGCCGCCACTCTGACCGGCGCCATCGTGGTGGCGCTCGGCCATCTGAACGTAGGACTGTTCGCCAACGACGATGCCATGCGCGACCGCGTGCTGGCGGCGGCGAAAGCCGAGGGCGACCGCATGTGGAACATGCCGCTCGAGGACGATTACAAGGATTACCTGAAGAGTCCGTTCGCCGACATCGCCAACGTGGGCGGCCGGTGGGGCGGCGCGGTCACCGCCGCCATGTTCCTCAAGGAATTTGCCGGCGACACCCCGTGGGTGCACCTGGATATCGCCGGCACCGCCTGGATCGACGACAATAAGCCGTACATCTCAAAGGGGCCGTCGGGAGTCCCGGTGCGCACTTTGGTCCGCCTGGCGACGGATTGGCGGTAACTACCTCTGGGCTGCGTCCAGGGCCGCCCGCGCATCGGCCAGGTTGGGATCGAGCCGCAACGCCTCCTGCAACTGTTGAATCGCTTCGCTTTTTTGCCCCAGATTCAGAAGCGCCAGCCCGAGATTGAATCGCAGTTTGGCATCGTCCGGCTGGAGAACCGCAGCTCGCCGGAATTCCGCGACCGCTTCGGGCAGGCGGTCGCTGGCGGCCAGCGATACCGCGAAATTGCGGCGAATCTCGGCGTTCGAGGGATCGAGGCGCGCCGCTTGCGATAGTTCCTCCACCGCCTGCTCGGAGTGGCCGGCAGTCGCCAGCAGCACTCCGATCCGGTAGTGCAACGCGGCGTTGGCCGGCAGCAGGATTTCCGCCTGCCGCAACTGCACCAGGGCCTCGTCGAGCCGGCCCTCCCTGCCCAAAAGCTGCCCCAATTCGTCGTGCGCCACGCCGGAGCCGGGCTCGATGCGTACCGCCGCCGCGAGCTCGCGGATCGCGCCGTTCACATCCCCCGTTTCTCGCAGATCGTGCGCCAGGTTGAATCGCGCGACATAATTCTCCGGCGTCACATCCACGGCGCGCTGGAAAAGCTTTACGCCGTTCTCCCAGTAATCCACCTGAAAGAACGTCGCCACAGCACACGCCGCGCATGCCGATACGGCAAGCGCCATCGCGGCACGAGGCCGCCCGCGCAACCACTCGCGCCCGCCCCAGGCAAGCATGATTGAGAGACCAATCATGGGAATGTACATGTAGCGATCGGCGCGCGCCTGCTCGCCTGCCTGAATGAGGCCGATCACCGGCGTGAGCGTTACCAGGTACCACAACCATCCCACCGCCAGGTAGGGGCGCGCGCGCCGCTCCCAGGCGACCGCGAGTGTGGTTCCCGCCAGTCCCGCTCCTGCCAGCACCGCCGGCACGGCCAACGGGCCTTTCGGATAGGGATAAAATACCGCCAGTTTGTTCGGCCAGAACATTTTGCCGATATAAACGGCGTACGTCACAAGCGCGTTCTCGACCCTCGTCGTCAGCGGGATTTTCGTGAACGGCACCACCGCGTGGCCCGCTACGTGAGCCGTGTAGGTCACCACCGCGACGGCTGCCGAGAGCCCCAGGAACGGGAGCTTTTCGCGAATCTTCCATCCCCGCGCGAACGGCCACCAGTCGAGAAGCATGAGGACCAGCGGCAGCGTGATCGCCATGGGTTTGGCCATCAAGCCGCACGCGAATGCCGCCAGCGTCCAGGCGTAGCTCGCGAGCGACGGGCGCGCCACGTACCGTGTGTAGCACCATAGCGTGAGCATCCAAAAGAAGGTGCTCAGCACATCTTTGCGCTCGGCAATCCAGGCCACGCTTTCCACGTGCAGCGGATGGAGGGCGAACAGAGCCGCCACTAAAGCGCTCGGCCAGCGGGCATCGGTGATGCGCCGGAGAACCGCAAACAGGAGCAGCGCCGACGCCGTGTGGAGGACGAGATTGGTGAAGTGGTGCGCACCCGCATCCAGCCCGAAAAACTGGCAATCCAGCATGTGCGAGATCCACGTGAGCGGAAACCAGTTTCCGGCGAAGGAATGGGTGAACGCCCAACCTATGCCGCTCCACGTCACGCCATCCCGCACGTGCGGGTTGTCGGCGATATAGACCGGATCGTCGTAATTGACGAACCCGAAGCGGAGCACCGCGCCGTAAGACGCGAAGATGCCCGCGGCGAGCATGGCGTAGATCCGGAGGTCGCCCGGCGGTTTGCTCTGTGGCGCCGTTTTCTTCATGGCCGCGCACAAAAATCGAAGAGCAGTTGCCACTCGGCCCGCTGCACTTCGCACGCCTGCCGCTCCAGATCAGAGCCGCGATTCGCGCGTGCGCGCTCGCAGATTTCGATAAACGCCTGCGGGTTCCAGCGCGTCCCTGCCGCTATGCCGATCCCGGCGGCGGCATCGCGCAAGGCCGAAAAAATGGAGTGCCGTCCGGCCTGCCGGAACCAATATCCGGAGTTCCAGGCATCCGGCTCCTGGCGATGCACGATGGCGTGCCAGTAGCTGCCTTCCGGGGTAGCGATCTCCTGCGCCGTCTGGTGTGCCTCCGTCCAGCAGTCGAAATAAAGATACAGTCCGGCGAGAGCGGCCTCGGGTGCTCGCGCGCGCGGGAACAGTTCGCCCGCGCCGGCCTCGCGGATCATCCGCCGTGCCTCGCCCGCACCGGCGCGCGTGGAAACCAGGGGCATGAGCCGCCGGCCCCCGCCATCCAGCCGAAGAATGGCAGCGACTCGCTCGCCGTACCAGGACGGATCGAATTCCATGCCCCTATCTTCGCGCGCTTTTTCGCCGGGATGGGCTATTTGCCGCCGATGATCGAGTCGCAGATATCGATCATCTCTTTTTTGTCCTTGTCCTTTGCGGCCGGGATCATCTCGTAGTATGCGATCCCCATTTTCTTGGCTCCCTCGGCCATTTTCTTCAGCTTCTCTTTGTCCTGAGGGCTCTTGGCGGCTTTGAACTGCTTTTCCAGCTTCTTGGCCTCCTCGAAACACTTTTCACAGGCCTTCAGGGTCTCGCTTAGATGCGACATTTTCCTCTCCTCGGTGGCGCTTCGCGCATTATATAACACGCCCGTTTTCCGCCAATCGTCCGGCCCGCCAGGTGAATTTCGAGATTCCATCCACTGTGGCGCCGGGCAAGGCAGTGGTCGCCCTGTCCTCCGGTAACGGGTCCACCCCTTTCGGAGTGATCACGCTTACGCCGCTCGCTCCCGCACTCTTCACGTGGAACTCCGACAATCTCGCCGCCGCCGTCGCGGTCTGCGTCTCGTCTTCGGGGGCGCAGACTGCGGAATATCCCTACCGGCTGGTAAGCAGCACGTTGCAGTCGCAGACTCTGCATCTGGGAGCGTGCGCGGAGACCGTGCGGGAGCTTTATGGAACCGGGTTGGACAACGCCGCGGCTGTCCAGGTGAGCATCGGACCGGCAGCCGCCACGGTGCTTTATGCGGGAGCGCAGGGAACCTGGCCGGGGCTCGATCGGATCAACGTCGTGATTCCGCAGTCGCTGGCGGGAAGCGGAACCGTCCCGGTCGTGGTGAGCGCCGGGGGTATGACGTCGAACACCGTGAACATCACAGTCCAGTAGAACCCTTCCTCCGGACGGAAACCGTCCCGAATCGCACCCTCTTTTACTGAGAAGAAAGAGGTTGTGAGTTTTCTCTGGACGGTTTCCGTCCAGAGCCCGGCCGCCCGCTGCTATAATCGAGCCAGCGCTGACCGTGTGGCAGCGACTTTTTTGAGGACCCGCGCCGCCCTTTACGGGCAGCATGTAAGTCCAGGACTTGATCGATTTCGACAGGTACCGAGGCTATGTTCGCTAGAGATTTTCTCCACTCCAAAACCGAAAACCGCAAGCTTTCGATGGTGACGTGTTACGACTACACCTTCGCGCGCCTGCTTTCCGGAACTTCCGTCGATGCTCTTCTGGTGGGCGACAGCGTCGCCATGGTGGTCTATGGCCATTCCTCCACGCTGCCCGCCAATATCGAGATGATGCGCGCTCACACCGAGGCTGTGGCACGCGGTGCGGTCGGCAAAATGGTGATCGCCGACATGCCGTTCCTGACCTATCGCAAGGGCGTGCCGTTCGCGCTCGATGCCGCACAGGCGCTGATGAGCGCCGGCGCCCATGCCGTCAAGCTCGAGGGCGTGGAGGGTCACGAGGACGTGGTCCAACGGCTGACGCAGAGCGGCATTCCGGTGATGGGGCACCTCGGGCTCCAGCCGCAATCGGTCAACACGTACGGCGGTTACAAAATTCAGGGCCGCGGCGGCGACTCCGCGCGCAACATTGTGCGCGAGGCCGTAACGCTCCAGGAATTGGGCGCGTTCGCGGTGGTGCTGGAGTGCATTCCGGCGGTGCTCGGCGCGGAAATCACCGCCGCGCTGCGCATTCCCACCATTGGGATCGGCGCGGGCGCGGAGTGCGACGGGCAGGTTCTGGTGCTTCAGGATCTGCTCGGCATGAATCTCGATCGCACGCCGAAGTTCGTCCGCCGCTTCGCCGATGGCGACCGCTGCGTGGCGGATTCGGTCGCACGATTCGATGCGGCGGTGAAGGCGGGCACCTTCCCCGCGTCTGTGGAGAGCTACCAATGATGCACCTTTGGAATAGCGCCGGCGAGTGGCAGCAGCGCCGGCGTGAGATCGGCGATCGCGAAATCGGGTTCGTTCCCACCATGGGAGCGCTGCATCGCGGCCACGCGTCGCTGGTGGAGCGGTGCCGCGCGGAAAACGCGGTGGTGGTGGTCAGCATTTTCGTCAATCCCACCCAATTCAACGACGCGCGCGACCTGGAGAAATACCCGCGAACGCCCGATCGCGATTGGAAGCTGCTGGAATCGCTCGGCGTCGATGAGGTGTTCGCGCCCGCGGCATCGGACGTGTACCCGCATGGATATCGCTACCGCCTGGCGCCCGCGAGCGGGGTGCCGGTCATGGAAGCGGCGCATCGCCCGGGGTTCATCGAGGGCGTGCTGACGGTAGTGATGAAGCTGCTGAACCTGGTGCGCCCCCGGCGAGCTTACTTCGGCGAAAAAGATTTCCAGCAGCTGCGCGCCGTAGAGGAAATGGTGGAAGAGTTCTTCCTGCCCGCGGAAATTATCGCCTGCCCCACCGTAAGGGCGGCGTCGGGCCTGGCCGAGAGCTCACGGAACGAACGGCTCTCGCCGGCGGGGCTCGTAAAAGCTTCCGCGCTCTATCGCGCGCTCAGCCAAGGACGTGACGCCCGCGACGCCCAGCGCATGCTGGAAATGGAAGGGCTGACCGTCGAATACATCGAGGAGCACTGGGGACGCCGGATGGCCGCGATCTTTCTGGAAGGTGTGCGGCTCATCGATAACGTTCCGCGCCAATAATCCATGCTGCTTGCAATCGATGTAGGAAATTCTCAGATCTACGGCGGTGTTTTCGAGGGCGGCGATCTCCGCGCCACTTTTCGCCGCACGTCGAATGTGCGTGCGTCGTCCGACGAGTTCGGCACGTTTTTCCGCGCGGTGCTGCGCGAGAACGGCGTCGACCCCGCCGGGATTGCCGCCGCCGCCATCTGCTCGGTCGTGCCCGACGTGGTCCACTCGCTGCGCAATGCATTCCTCAAATATTTCCGGCTGGAGCCGTTCGTGCTTCAGCCCGGAGTGAAGACCGGACTGAAGATCCGCTATCGCAATCCGCTCGAAGTGGGCGCCGATAAGATTGCCAACGCCATCGCCGGGGTGGCGCGCTATCCGGGACGCAATCTGCTGATTGTCGACCTCAGTACGGCTACCACGCTCTGCGCGGTGAGCAAAGACCGCGAATATTTGGGCGGGATCATCGCGCCGGGAATCCATATGTCGATGGCCGCGCTGGAATCCAATACCGCGAGGCTGCCGGTGGTGGAGATCGTGCGCCCCCCCGAGATTCTCGGCCGGTCGATCATCGAAAGCATTCAGGCGGGATTGTATTATGGGACTCTGGCGAGCATCCGGTCATTCGTCGAGATGGTCTCCATGGCGCACTTCACCGATGACCGGCCGGTGGTGATTGGGACGGGCGGGTTCGGCAGGCTGTTCGAAGAAGAGCATTTGTTCGATGCGTTTATTCCGGAGCTTTCGTTGATGGGGTTGCGCCGCGCGGCGGAACTGGCCAATAAATGACCGCCGTCCGCCCGCGGCCCGGCCGATCGTGTACCGTTGGTTTTATGCCGCCGATGCCGCTTCGCCGTGGAAGCGCACGCTCACCAGCCGCGACACGCCCGGCTCCTGCATCGTCACTCCGTAGAGCGCCTGCGCCGCTTCCATGGTCCGCTTGGAGTGGGTGATCACGATGAACTGGGTGTGCTCCGACATCTCTTTTACGAGCTTGCTCAGGCGCCCGATGTTGGATTCGTCGAGCGGCGCGTCCACTTCGTCCATCACGCAGAACGGGCTGGGCTGGTAACGGAAGATCGCCATCAGCAGAGCCACCGCGGCCAGCGCCTTTTCGCCGCCCGAGAGCAGCAGGACGTTTTGCAGGCGCTTGCCGGGAGGCGAGCAGATGATGTCGATGCCCGATTCGGCAAGGTTCTCGCTATCCGTGAGGCGCATCTCGCCGGTGCCGCCGCCGAAGAGCGTCAGGAATGCTTCGCGGAAATTCTGGTTGATGGCTTCGAAGGCCTCGGCGAACTTCTGCCGCGATACCTGCTCGATTTCCTGGATGGCTTTCTCCGTGTCGCGGATGGAATCGATCAGGTCCTGCCGCTGCGCGCTCAGGAAATCGTGCCGCTGCTGCGCTTCCTGGAATTCCTCCATGGCGGCTTGATTCACCGGACCCAGCGCCTCGATGCGATTGCGCACCTCGTTGCAGGCGGCTTCGGCTTCCGTGATGGCGTCGCCATCGGGCACGGGGTCGTCCGCGGAAGCCAGTTCTTCCACCGCGCAATTCAGTTCTTTGCGGCTGGTCTCATCCAGGAATTTGAGCTCGGCCTGTTTGCGAACCAGTTCCAGTTCGGTCTGCGAGCGCTTCTCGCGGCACCCTTCGACACCCGCGCGCAGCGTCTTCAAGTCTTCCTCGCCGGTGCGCAGTTGTTCTCGCACTTCGGTATCCACGGTGGCCATCTGGTTGACCCGCGCTTCGAGCGCGGCGATTTCCTCGGCGATTTGGGTGATTCGGCGATCCAGCTCGATGTTGTCGGCCAGCAGGCGCGCGCGCTGCTCGCCGAACCGTTCGATTTCCGGCGCGATGGCATTGCGCCGCGCCGAGGTTTCGTGGAACTGCTGTTCCAGGCGCGCCATGGCCGAACGCTCGCCGCGGTGGCGTTCCTCCAAGCCCGCTAGCCCGGCCCGCGTGGCGGCGTGCTCCTCGCCGATGGTGGCCGCCTGGCCTTCGAGCTTCTCCAGTTCCTGCCGTTCGCCTTCCAGCGCCTCCTCGCGCTCGGCGCGCAGTTGCTCTTTCTCCTGGACGGCGGTGCGATTCCGCTCGCGCTGCTCGGCCGATTTCTCGGCGTCGCGCCGCAATCGTTCCAGCTCCAGGCGCGCCACCGAAAGGCGCGAGTTGGCGCGCGCCTGGTCGTCGCCCAGCTTGCGCATGTCGTGATCCAGCGCCACGCGATCCTTTTCGCGCGCCTGCTGGAGCGCGCGCAGGCGTTCGACTTCCGCTTCCAGCCCGGTGATTTCGCGGCTCAGTCCTTCGAACCGATCGACCTGGCCTGCCAGCGCTTCCTGCCGCTTCTTGAGCGCCGCCGCCAGTTCGCGCACCTCGCGCTTCATGGCGAGCGGTCCGGCCGCGGTCTTCTTGCCGCCGGTCACGGTGTGGCCGTGATAGGTGACGCCATCGGGCAACAGGAAATACAAATGCGGGTACGATACCGCAAGCCGCTGCGCCGAGGCGCGATCTTCCGCCAGGAAACACAGCGAGAGCCGCGGCAGGAGGTCGATGGCGCGATCTTTAAATCCGTTGGTCAGGCGCAGCGATTCGCTCAGGCGGGCGGCGATACCGGTTTCCGGCCCGATGGGCGGTTCCGGCAGCGACGGCTTGGGATGGCCGTTCGGCTCGGGATGCACCAGGAAGGTGGCGCGGCCGTCGAGTTCGGCGCGGATGAAATCCATTCCGCGCTCCGCCTGCTGCCAGCTTTCTACCACCACATATTCCAGTTCTTCGCGCAGGAATTCCTCGGTCGGCTTTTCGTATTGCGCGTCCACTTCCACGTAGTCGGCCAGCACGCCGAGTGGCTTGAAATCGGAGGCCTTGCCGGATTCGAGCGCGCCGAAGAGGCGCTTCACCGAATCGGTGGTGTAGGTGCGGTGCACCAGCACCTGCTCCAGCGACTCCTTGCGGGCGGCAATCTGCGAGACTTCGCTTTTCAGCCCGTCGATTTCGCGGCGCAATTCCACCGCGGACCGGCGGCGTTCCGCAAGACTCTCTTCCGTGCGCCGGCGCTCGCCGGCGACGGCTTCGAGTTCCAGTTGCCGCTGCGCCAACGTCTCCGAGAGCTGCTTCCGCGCGATTTCCAGGCGCTCGATTTCGCTCGCCGCGACCTGCTCTTCGCGTTGCGAACGGGCGCTCTCGCGCTCGATGCCGGCGAGGTATTCCTCGATTTGCGCCAGCTGATTTTTCAACGTGGAGGCTTCGCCGAGCAGGCGCAAAATCACCTGCCGCCCGGCTTCGATCGCCTTTTCGCGCTCGCGCACTTTGGCCTGGAGAGATTCGCGCTGGAGATTGATTTCCTGCATGCGCCCGCGCGCCTGCGCGATCTGCTCCTCGAACGTCGCCACGTTGGCCTGGTGCGCGGCGATGTCCTGATCGAGGGCATCCAGGCGCAAGGCGAGCTCCTGCGACTCCTTTTCCGCCTGCGCGATGCGCTGCTCCATGACGCCGCTCTCGCGCACCTGCGATTCCAGCCGGCCGCGCGTGCGCGTGGCTTCCACGTTCAGGTCGGAAAGCTTCTGGCGCTCCTCCGTCAATTCGCGCTCGAGCTGATAACAGGACTGCTGGCGGCGCTCGTGCTCCTGCTCGCGCTCCGTCACCTGGTCGGCGAGCGTCTTGAGTTCGGCGGCGGCGAGGTTGAGATCGATGGCGGTCTTGGCGGCATCGCGCTCGAGCCAGCGGTACTTGCCCGAAAGCACCAGCCGCAGGCGGGTTTCGAGCTCGGCTTTCAGTTCTCCATAGCGGCGGGTCTTGGATGCCTGCCGCTTGAGCGAATTCACCTGCCGCGTGACTTCCTCGAGGATGTCGTAAACGCGCGCCAGGTTCTGCTTGGCGCCTTCCAGTTTGGCCTCGGAGAGCCGCTTGCGCGTTTTGAACTTGGTGATGCCGGCGGCTTCTTCGATGACTGAGCGGCGGTCTTGCGGTTTCGAGCTGAGAATCTGGCCGATGCGTCCCTGTTCGATGATGGCGTAGCTTTCCGGGCCGAGGCCCGTACCCATGAACAAGTCCTGGATATCGCGAAGACGCGCCGGACGTCCATCGATGAGGTATTCGCTTTCGCCCGACCGGAAGAGGCGGCGGGTGATGGTGACTTCGCCGCGCTTCTGCTCGCCTTCTTCCACCGGCTGGAGTTTATGGGCGTGGTGCGGCTGGTGAACTTCGGGATCCACCAGCGTCATGGTGACATAGGCCATGCCGAGCGGTTTGCGTTCGCGCGTTCCGGCGAAAATCACGTCCTCCATGCGCGTTCCGCGCAGCGACTTCGCCGATTGTTCGCCCAGCACCCAACTGATCGCATCGCTAATGTTGGATTTGCCGCAGCCGTTCGGGCCCACAATGGCAGCGATGCCGTCCCCGTTGAAGCGCAGTTCGGTGCGTTCGCAAAAGGACTTAAATCCCTGGAGTTCTACGCGTTTCAGTCTCAGCAAAGCGTTTACCTCTGCTTCGGGGGAGTTGTAACTATACTAAACGCGCACGAACGAAAAGTAAAGCACCTGTACCCCTCTTGCGGTACCCCTCTAACTTCAGCCCCCAAGATATTGGGGGTCGATTACCAAATCACGGCTCCAGCGATGGCCAGCGCGGCGGCCGCTTTTCGCGGAACGCCCGCACACCCTCCTGAAAATCCGAGCCGGTAAATACCCAGTCGCGGACCCGCCGTGCGACTCTTCCCGCTTCCTCCCAGCCCATCCCGCGCACTTCCTGGACAAAGCTCATCCCATTATGGATAGCGGTGGGACTATAGGACGCGATCAATTGTGCCAATTCCAGAGCCCGCTTTCCGGCATCCGGCGCAATTTCATGAATCAAACCCAGATCGCGAGCCTCTGAAGATCCGAAGGTACGGCCGGTCAGCGCCAACTCCGTGGTCCGCCGCTCGCCCAGTGCGGCTTCCACCGCTCGATACACCAGAAACGGCCAGAGCCCCAGCCGGACTTCGGTAAGCCCGAAGAGCGCATCGGCATCGGCGATGACGATATGGAAATTGGCCACCAGCCCCATGCCGCCGCCGAGCGCCGCGCCGTGGACCGCCGCGATCAGCGGCTTGGCGGTGCGCGCTCCCAGGGTGAAAAGCTGCTCCTGGAGCGAGTTGGTTTCCTCAGTCGCGCCGCGGTCTACTTCGTCCAGGTCCATGCCCGCGCAAAACGCTTTGCCGTTGGCCGTCATCAGAATCGCGCCGACGCCGGCATCGTGTACCGCGCCGGTGACGGCCTCCATGATGGCGCGGCAGAGTTCGACGCTAAGAGCGTTGCGCTTTTCGGGCCGGTCGAGCACGATCTGAAGGACACGCCCGTGTTGGATCCGCTTCACCACGTCACACCTCGATTTCGAGCGCCAGCAGCGCGGCGCCGAAGGTTTTCCCCTGCGCGTCAGTGCGCAGCGAGACCGTGCCGCCGCCGCCCAACGCCTGGTGCAGCAGGAAATTGAGCGCGCCCAGATTGGGCAATTCGTAGCGCTCTACGGGACCCTGCACCAGCTCGCCGAAGTGCCGTTTCACGCGTTCCGCGGTGACTTCGCGCAGGAGAACGGGATAGTCGCGCCGGTCGAGCGCGATCACCCCGATGTTGCACATATCGCCTTTATCGCCGGAGCGGGTGTGCGCGATTTTGGATAGCGGGACCTTCACCTGCGCCTCCTCAACCCATTCTGCCACGGTTGAACTTCGCGGTTTCAGCGTGCAAAATATGGGGCTGGAGGTTTCCCGTGCCCAAGGCGCCATCGCTCTCGCTGACCAAAATGATTGAAGCTACCAAACTGCACCCGCGCACCGGCCTGCCGCTGGGTGTTCCGCCGGTAACCGTCCCGTACGGCGCGCTCATCGAGCACGTCGCGTCCGACCGCGACAATGAGCGTTTCCATTACCTCGGCGAACTGTTCGAGTGCAAGCGGGATTTGTTCCTCTCCGCCACCGGCGGCGACAAAAGAGCGGCCGCGGAAACGGGGGCTGAAGCGGCATCGGAACCGGGTGCGGCAGCCGAAAGCGCGCCCGAGCCGGAGGTCCCCAGCGGGCCGCGCCTGGCATGGTCGCGCGTAGGTTCCAGCAACCATGCGGTAATGCGCGCGGCGGTTCCGGGGGGATGGCTGGTGGCGTTGAACGGCAGCGGTCTGACCTTCGTTCCCGACGCCAGGCATGCGTGGGATGGCGGGTCTGTCGAATAAATACCGCCGCGGCGGAATTTGGCAAGCGGCCCCGCGAACGCCTGGCCCGCTCTTGCCACGGCCCGCGCGTATTGGTACCCTGCCTTCCAGCCATGAGCCAAGCACAAATCGTCAAATCCTACGAACTGGCGCGCGAGAAGTACGCCTCGTTGGGGGTCGATACCGACGCCGC
>Ga0335072_10002785_pt1 | contig 26847 bp, 21 predicted proteins | sample Lox_Sample_21_FD_206725 | JGI IMG/M metagenome (GOLD analysis project Ga0335072, IMG submission 206725) | Soil microbial communities from Loxahatchee National Wildlife Refuge, Florida, United States - Lox_Sample_2.1 | ecosystem: Environmental > Terrestrial > Soil > Wetlands | place: USA...
GCTTGTTGCGATGGGCTAAGCGCGATCAGATGTGTTTGCGAGCTTCAGCATCGGCAGGTTCGCTGTGGCAAATCATCATGATGCGGTTGCCTGCCAGGCGGCCAGGCCGAGCACACCGGCCAGACCGGGCAGACAGGCCAGACCGGGCAGACAGGCCAGACCGGGCAGACAGGCCAGACAGACTGCGCCAGCCGGGCAACGCGGGTCAGCCAAAGGCGCCGCTCAAGCAGCTGGGCAGCACTTGTCACGGGTCGCGGCTCACCGCCGGCCGCTCGGGCGGTGGTTGCTGGTCGGCCTCTTGTGCATCTTCAGCCTCGCTGTCACGGCCGTGTACGTGGCAACCGTGATTATCGACGTCCGGCAGCACCACTGGGCCGGGGCGTTCGACGCGTCACGAGACGCCGTGCCGGCGGCTGTTGGCTGGTCAGCACTCCTCATCCTCTTTTCCGGCCGCGGCGCCATGGCGGCAACTGAGCAAGCGGTGGCCGAGAGACACATGCAGACCCCAACGGCCAGGGACTCGGTTCGCCGGGCAGAACAACGCGTGGAGCGGCTCGCCGCGATTCTTACGGAGCTGAGCGCCAAGGCCGCCCAAGACGCGCATGATCGGCAGCTGGCCCGTCAGATCGGCGACACCGCGGCCCGGCTGAACCTGGCGAGGCAGTGGCTGATCGGAGCCCGTGCCGCACTGGCAGCAAGCCAGTCAGACGCCGCGAAGGCCAGCGGCACTCAGCCGAGGCAGCTTCGGGGGACGGGTCCGCCGGCCGGCCGGGTGGCATTACTGGCCAGGTCCGCCCGATAGGCCGTGGTGGCTGTCCCGGAGCATTCCGGCCTTCACGACCCGATCCGCCCGCTGTCAGGGAAGGCCGTGCCCGCCGGACATGATGGCCACGCGAAGGATCTCCTCGGCGGCGTCTGCGGCGGCACGCGCAGTGATGACGTTGGTGTGCGCTTCGTTCAGGTCACCCAGCCCGATGCAGCTGGACGCCACTGCGATGTCGTGGGCAGCTAACTGCAGTTGCCTGACGGCCTCGTCGATGTCGACCCGTTCGTGGAACTGCTCAGGGCTCATGCTCTTCTCGGGGATGCTCACGATGCGCCATCCTCATCTTCGGGGTTGGTCCGGGTGGCCGTGCCCGCGTACGGATCCGCCGGACGGCGGCCGGCCACCCGGCAATGCGTTGTTACCCCGCAACGGCCCGCGCATGCCGGTCAGCATGCGACCGGCCTCCGGCGAGGGAGCCGTCTCTCGGAGAGTCACCTTCGGCGGAATCGGGGCTCGCAAAGCCGTCCCTGGGAGCCTGCGGAACTGACCTCAGGTCCGCTCAGTCTCGGGCACGAGCACGCTGCCCACAATCAGGCTGGCGAGCCGTTCCGGCTGATCCGGGTCCGCCGGAGCCATCTCCGTGGCCGTGATGAGAGCGTGCGCTAGGCGCATGATGTCAGCGCTCTGCACCTCCGGACGTGCCTCGCCGGCTTTCTGTGCCCGGCTGAGCAGCGTTTCCGTGCAGCCTCGAAGGATCATGCTGCACGCCGACATGAGCTCGGAGTCTTTGCCGATAGTGGCTACCAGCGCAGAGCTCAGGCTGCGCTTAGTCCGGCCGAACGCCACGAACGCGCGCATCCATTCGCCGAGCGCCGCACCCGGGGACTCGGACGCGAGCAGTTTGCCCGCCAGTACCTCGAGCCCGTCAACCTGATCCTTGTACACGGCCTCGAGCAGGGCCTGGCGGGCCGGGAAATGCCTGTACAGCGTGCCGATGCCGACACCTGCCCTGCGGGCGATCTCCTCCAGCGACACGTCGTCAGCACCGCGCTCGGCGAATACCGCTGTGGCGGCTGCGAGCAGCCGGTCGTAGTTACGGCGTGCGTCCGCACGCTTCGGCGGCGCTGCATGCAGAACCGGCACGCTGCGCTCTGGCGATGCGGCCTGGCTGGCCGGCTCGGTTGCGCCCATCGCTAACTCCAGCATTTATCAACTTGCGAAGCGGAGGGATCCTCCGTATAGTTACCGGAGGGATCCTCCGAATAGCTTAGCTCACTCTAGCCGCGCTGGCCAGCAATGCCGTGGCCCGCGCCGCAATCACCGCATTGTGCCGGGAAGGAACCATGTCTTCTTCGCGTCATTCCGCCGTGCCCGCCGCGGCGCGGCATGCCCGCTCCGATTCGCCACCCGCCCACCAGTCAGATGTGCCGCACGGCCGCGACCGGCGGAACATCACCCTCGCCGTCGTCCTCTGCGCTCAGCTGATGATCGTCCTGGACATGACGGTGGTGAACATCGCGCTCCCGTCCATGGCGACCGGGTTGCACTTGTCCGCAACCAGTCTGTCGTGGGTCCTCAACGCTTACGCCCTCACCTTCGGCGGCCTGCTTCTGCTCGGCGGCCGGGCCGGCGACATCCTTGGCAGGCGCCAGGCCTTCATGGCCGGGCTTGCCATCTTTACACTGGCCTCGCTGGCAGGCGGACTGGCGACCTCGTCTAGCCTCCTGCTCGCGGCGCGCGCCGTCCAGGGCGTCGGCGGCGCCATCGCGTCCCCTGCCGTACTGGCCGCAATCGTGGCCGGCTTCCCTGAAGGCCGCGAGCGTGTCCGTGCCCTCAGCATCTTCACTGCCGTCACCATGGGCGGCTCGTCGCTGGGCCTGGTGCTCGGCGGGATCATCGTCCAGTGGGCCTCGTGGCGCTGGGTGTTCTTCGTCAACGTGCCCATCGGCATCGCAGTGGTCGCGCTGGCACCACGGCTGCTGGCTAAGTCGCAGCGGCAACGCGGGCACTTCGACGGGGCCGGCGCTATCACCTCGACCGCAGGAATGTCGGCCCTGGTCTACGCCTTCATCATCGTCGCCTCGAACGGCTGGTCCGACCGCGTGTCGATTGGCGCGTTCGCCCTGGCCGCGCTGCTCCTCGGCGCCTTCCTGCTGATCGAGACCAGGAGCAGCCAGCCGATCACGCCGCTGTGGCTGGTCGGCGACCGCAGCCGCGCCGCGTCCTACGTGGCCCGGCTGCTGCTGGTGGCCGGCATGTTCGGGTCGTTCTTCTTCCTGACTCAGTTCGTTCAGGAGGTCCTTGGCTTTAGCCCGGTCAAAGCAGGGTTGGCCTTCGTCCCGATGACAGGCGCGCTGTTCGCCACGTCCAGGCTGGCGCCGCAGCTTGTGAACCGGTTCGGGCCGAAGTCACTGATGATCATCGGCCTGCTACCGGTCGTCGCCGGGATGGCCTGGCTTGGTCAGCTCAGCACCGGCACGAGCTACTTCCCCGGCGTGCTGGTCCCGATGCTGCTGCTCGGCATCGGCATGGGAGTTGTGTTCGTACCGCTGACAATGGCCTCGCTGACAGGCGTGCCGCCGAAGGAGTCCGGCGTGGCAGCCAGCATGGTCAACGTGATGCAGCAAGTTGGCGGCGCGCTGGGCCTGGCCATCCTGGTGACGGTCTACGGCACCGCAAGCCGAGCGGCCGAGCGGCACCCTGTCCTCGGCGCCACCGCCCTGGCCCAGGCACAGCACGCCCGGGTGCATGGCATGGCTGCCTCCTTCACGGCCGCCGCGATCTTCGACGCCGTCGCGCTGATCGTGATCGCGGTCGCCATCCGGATGCGCCAGCCGGCCAGCCAGCATGCGGAATCAACCGAGGCCGAGCGGCTCACCACTGAAGCGCTCGAAGCCGAGATCATGGAGGCCGAGGCAATCTAGGCCAGCCGGTACTGGGCCGGACGCGGGGGAAGCGACGGTGATCCGGGAGAGTTATGCACGTCATAGCGTGCATAACTCTCCGGGACCACTCAAAGACTGCACCGGGAACTAAGATCGTCTCATGCCCGAGTTCTCCTACACCGACATGCTGCCCACAGGCGCTGACGAGACCGAATACCGGCTGCTCACGACCGACGGCATCAGCGTGGCAAGGGCATTCGGCCGGGAGTTCTTGCAACTGGAGCCGGCGGTTCTGACCGAACTCACGGCCGCGGCCATGCACGATATCGCGCACTTGCTGCGGCCCGCGCACCTGCGGCAACTCCGGTCGATCCTGGACGACCCCGAGGCGAGCCCCAACGACAAGTTCGTCGCAGGCGACCTGCTTAAGAACGCCTGCATCGCGGCCGGCGGCATCCTTCCGATGTGCCAGGACACCGGCACCGCCATCGTCATGGGCAAGCGCGGCCAGCACGTGCTCACCGACGGCCGGGACGAAGACCACATCGCCCGCGGCGTGTACGACGCTTACACCAAGCTCAACCTTCGCTATTCCCAGCTAGCGCCGCTCACCATGTGGGAGGAGCGAAACACCGGCAGCAACCTCCCGGCCCAGATCGAGCTGTACGCAACCGGTGGCGCTGAGTACAAGTTCCTGTTCATGGCCAAGGGCGGCGGCTCGGCCAACAAGTCGTATCTCTATCAAGAGACCAAGGCAGTGCTTAGCCCGGCCAAGATGGCGTCGTTCCTTGAGGAAAAGATCCGCTCGCTCGGAACGGCTGCCTGCCCGCCGTATCACCTGGCCATCGTGGTCGGCGGCACGAGCGCCGAGTACGCGCTCAAAACGGCCAAGTACGCATCGGCCAAGTACCTCGATGCGCTCCCGACGGCCGGCTCGATGGACGCCCACGGCTTCCGCGACGTCGAACTCGAACAGCAAGTGCTGGATATCACCAGGCGCGCCGGGATCGGCGCTCAGTTCGGCGGCAAGTACTTCTGTCACGACGTGCGGGTGATCCGGCTCCCCCGCCACGGCGCGTCCTGCCCCGTCGCGATCGCGGTGTCCTGTTCCGCGGACCGGCAGGCCAAAGCCAAGATCAACGGGAACGGGGTATTCCTCGAGCAACTGGAGACCGATCCCGCGCAGTATCTTCCTGACACCGAGGCGGCTGACCTGGATTCCGACGTCGTTCGCATCGACCTGTCGAGGCCGATGAACGAGATCAGGGCCGAGCTGTCTCGCTACCCCATCAAGACCAGGCTGGCGCTCAGCGGCCCCATGGTGGTGGCTCGGGACATCGCGCACGCCAAGATCAACGAGCTACTCGACTCGGGCCAGCCCATACCGGCCTACCTGCGCGATCACGCGGTCTACTACGCCGGCCCGGCTAAGACGCCCGAAGGCTACGCGTCCGGCTCCTTCGGTCCGACAACGGCCGGCCGGATGGACTCCTACGTGGACAAGTTCCAGGCGGCGGGCGGTTCGCTCGTCATGCTCGCGAAGGGGAACCGGTCTGCCGCAGTGACCAAGGCCTGCCAGGAGCACGGCGGCTTCTACCTCGGGTCGATCGGCGGCGCGGCCGCCAAGCTCGCCCGGGACTGCATCACCAAGGTCGAGGTGCTCGAGTACCCCGAGCTCGGCATGGAAGCGGTGTGGCGGATCGAGGTCCGCGACTTCCCCGCCTTCATCGTGGTGGACGACAAAGGCAACGACTTCTTCGCTGATGTCACCGCGCCTAAGCAGCCGCTGCTGACGATCGGCTCGGGACCCAGCTGACGCGGGAGGTTGTCATGGCCGGCGCACCGGAGGGCTATCGCATCGAGCACGACTCGATGGGCGAAGTGGCTGTGCCCGCAGATGCGCTGTGGGGCGCGCAGACGCAGCGCGCGGTGCAGAACTTCGAGATCTCCGGCGAACCGGTGTCCCGCGACCTGATCGGCGCGCTGGCCTCGATCAAGGGCGCGGCCGCCGTAGTCAACGGCCAGCTTGGCGTCCTGCCTGCCGATATGGCAGCAGCCATCCACGATGCCGCCGCCGAGGTCGCCCCCGGCCGCTACGACGACCAGTTCCCGATCGACGTGTTCCAGACCGGCTCGGGCACTTCGTCAAACATGAACGCCAACGAGGTGATCGCCCGCCTGGCCACGCAGAGGCTCCGCCGGCCCGTCCATCCGAACGACCATGTGAACGCGTCCCAGTCGTCCAACGACGTCTTCCCGTCGGCGATCCACCTGGCTGCGGTGCGGCTGATCGTGCTCTCGCTGCTTCCCGCTCTCGGTCACCTCGCTGACGTGCTGGATGCCAAGGCTGCCGAGTTCACCGACGTGGTCAAGAGCGGCCGCACGCACCTGATGGACGCGACGCCGGTGATGCTGGGCCAGGAGTTCGGCGGATACGCAGCGGCCGTCCGGCACGGCCTGCAGCGGGCCCGCGATGTACTGCCCGACGTCGGCGAACTGCCGCTCGGCGGGACCGCGGTCGGCACCGGCCTGAACGCGCCCGCAGGCTTCGCGGCCTCCGTGATCGGCCACCTGGCCACCGACATGCGGCTGCCGCTGACCGAGGCACCCAACCACTTCGAGGCTGCGGGCGCCAGGGACGGTCTGGTCGCGGCGAGCGGCGTGACCAGGACCATCGCGGTCAGCCTCTACAAAATTTGCAACGACCTGCGGCTGATGGGCTCAGGGCCGCGGACGGGCCTGGCCGAGATCCGCATCCCGGACCTGCAGCCGGGCTCGTCGATCATGCCGGGCAAGGTCAACCCGGTTATCTGCGAAGCGGTGTGTCAGGTCTGCACGCAGGTCGTGGGAAACGACGCCGCAGTCGCCTTCGGCGGCGCGGCCGGCAACTTCGAGCTGAACGTCATGATGCCGGTCATCGGCCGCAATCTGCTGTCCTCGCTGCGCCTTCTGTCGGCCGCATCGATGTCACTCGCCGACAAGTGCGTGGCTGGCATCGGCGCCAATGTTGAGCACTTGCGGCGCAACGCCGAGTCGTCGCCGGCGATCGTCACCGCGCTGAACCCGTTCATCGGGTATGAGGCCGCCGCAGCCGTCGCGCACGAGGCGCTAGAGACTGGAGCGACCATCCGCGACGTAGTGATCTCCCGCGGATATGTCGCGCGCGGCGACATCAGCACGGCGCAGCTGGACAAAGCCCTGGATGTGGCAGCGATGGCGAGGCCACAACAGTAACGAATCCGACCCCTGCGGACGCTACGCTGTCGTCGGTCCAAACTCACATCTTCCTCACAGGACACTGAGTGTCGGCTGTAGATAGGGTCCCGCCATGCACGCAGTCATGGGCAGCGGCCGGCTGATTGCCGGCCGTTATCGCCTGCAGGGGCCGATCGGCCGCGGCGCGATGGGGATCGTCTGGCGAGGCCGTGACGAACTGCTCGCCCGGGACGTGGCCGTAAAGGAGGTGCAGATAGCCGCGCACGCCTCGCCTTCCGACACCGAGGCGATCTATCAGCGCACGCTGCGTGAGGCCAGGACCGCGGCCCGGCTCAAGCACCCCAGCGTCGTAACTGTCTACGACGTGGTCGAGGAGGGCGGCACCCCGTGGATCATCATGGAGCTGGTCGAGGCCCGTTCGCTGGACCGGGTCATCACCGAGGACGGGCCGCTGCCACCGCTGGAAGCCGCTGAACTCGGTTCCAGCCTGGTCAGCGCGCTGGCGACCGCGCACGCAGCCGGCGTGCTGCACCGCGACGTCAAGCCGAGCAACGTCTTGGTCCCCCACGGCGGCAAGGCCGTGCTGACTGATTTCGGGATCGCGACCTTCGCTGAAGACCCCTCGATGACTCTCGGCGGCATGGTGGTCGGCACGCCTGGCTTTACCGCGCCGGAGCGGGTCCGCGGTGACGTCGCAACTTCAGCGTCTGACCTCTGGTCACTGGGCGCCACGCTGTATGCGGCTGTAGAAGGACGCGGGCCGTTTGACCGGATCGGTGGCTCGACCGTCATCACCGCCGGGGTGGCAACGGAAGACGCCCCGCAGGCGCCCTCGGCTGGCCCGCTTGCCCCGGTCATTGACGCCCTGCTCAGCCGGGATCCCGGCGGCAGGCCGGACGCGGCGACGGCGGCACGGCTGTTGTCGGAGGCGACAACCGCGGCGCGGACCGGCGCACGCTCACTCGCGAGCTCAGCTGCCACCGACGCAGCCTTTCGCAGCTCAATCGCTGCTGGCGGAGTTGCCGGTGACGCAGTTGCGGCCGCTGGCAACTCGGTTGCCGCGAGCTCAGGTGCCGCTGGCAGCTCAGTCTCGTCCAACTCAGCTGCCAGCGACGCCGTTGCCAGCAGCGAGGTCGCGTACGACTCGGCCGCCCACAGCCCAGCCGCCCGCAACTCAGCCGCGCGCAACTCAGCTGCCGGTGATGCGCCCGCCGCCGCGGCGGCGGGCGTGGCCGGAGCAGCCGCCGCTGCCGCGGCGGCGGACGCCAGCGGTCAGGCTGCTGCGGCTGTTAGTGACTCTGCCAATGCAGCGCCAGACCCGGCCACAAATCGCGCCCAGCCCCAGCGGACGAGCCAGCAGCGGGCGGCGTTCCTCGCTCCCCCGGTGTATGCCGAACTGTCGATGCCGGACGCGACAGGTCCGGGTGAGGCGCTCAACCAGGCTGCTCTCGCCCGCGGTGCAGCAGGCGCCGACGCTGACATGCCGGTTCTCGGCTCTGACCGCGAGCCAGTCCTGTGGCAGCCGATGAAGCCGGGCTCCGGCGAGACTGAAGGCAGCGCGGGTGCCGAACGGCCGGGCGGGACCCCCGGCCAGGCTGGTCCGCCGGCCACCGGCGGACCAGCTGGCCCAAGTGGACCCCCCGGATCCGGCGGCGGCAACGGCTGGCTGCGGTTCTGGAGCCGGAGCGGACCGTCCAAGCCCTCGTCGGGTCGCTGGCGGTTGATGGTAGCCGGAGCAGGCATTGCGGCGATCGTGATAGCCGCGCTCGTCGGCTGGGACATCTATTCGCACACGCAGGCGACGCAGGCACTGAGCTCTTCGCAGCTCGGCACGCAAGCAGCCGGCGGATCCAGCTCAACCCATCCGGCTTCGAGCGGCTCCACCAAACCCGGCGGCAAGCACGTCAGCACCCCGCCTGCGGGCCAGCACAGTGCGGCACCGAAGCCTGGGCACGCGCTCAGTACTGGTAAGCCATCCGCAGCACCATCACGGAAGCCCTCCTCGTCCGCAAGCCCGAGTGGCAGCACCAGTCCGCAACCGTCCCCATCGGCGAGTGTGACGCCCAGTTCCTCCCCTAGCCCGACGCCGAGTTCGTCAACGAGTCCCCCAGTGCTGCCTCCCGGTTACGTGTGGCACAACTTCAGCGCGGCCGAACTCGGCACGACGGCGGGCTTCAAGATCGGCCTGCCGGAAGCATGGACGCAAAGCCTGACCGGGCAGATCGTGCATTTCAACCAGCCAGCGCGGAATTTCCACCTGACCGTCAACGTCGGCCTCTGGACCTACCCCAAGCCGCTGGCCGAGGCCAAGTACCTGGCGAAGAAGGACGCCAAGAACTACAACGACTACACGCTGCTAGAGCTGTCCTCAGTCGGCTTCAAGACGATCGGCGGCTTCAAGACGGCTCCGGCGGCGGAGCTCAAGTTCAGCTGGGACAAGCTGTCCGGCGGCAACGACACGGAGTTGGTCATCCTGGTGTCGCTAACCACGAAGGCCGGAGTCCAGACCTACACGTTCAGCTTGTGGGCTCCGACCGCCACCTTCGGAGCTGCGCGCGGCGTATTGCACGCGGCACTCAAGACGTTCCGGCCACTACCCGCCGTCTGACGCCATCAGGTTCGTGCCCCAGCGACAGCAGCGTCATATCCGGCCGGTGGCCACGGTCAGCACGCCGCTAGTACCAGCCGTCAGCTTCCTCGTGGTCCCAGGCCCCGCACGGAGTCCCGTACGTCGACTGGATGTAGCCGAGGCCCCACTTAATCTGGGTCGTCGGATCTGTCTCCCAGTCGGGCCCAGCGCTGGCCATCTTGGAGCCGGGTAGCGCTTGCGGGATGCCGTACGCACCGCTGGCATTCTCGGCGTTGTATATCCAGCCGCTCTCGGCCTGCCACAGATCGTCCAGGCAGCCCCACTGACTAGTGCTGAACCCGTACGACGAGAGCAGACCGTAGGCAATGCTCTGAGCGGTGCCCGGATCGGGCGCCGGGGCGCTCACTACCGGTGAGCCACCCGACGTGCCGCCGCCCGACGACGAAGCCGACGACGACCCTGTGCTGATCTTCGGGGTGCTTGCCACGCTGAACGCCTCGGTTGCCGCAGTCTGCAGGATGACTTGCCGTCGCGCCGACTCCAGCTCGATACCTGACTTGCCACCCGATATCTGCGCCACGGCCGCACCAAGCGGGTCGGTGCCTGAGCCGGGCTGCCCGGTGATAACCAGCGCAGCGATGGCGGTCACCGTCACAGTTGCGGCGGCTGCAGTGACCATGAAGACGCCCACCCGCCTGCGCCTCGGGCGCCTGGCATTAGGCCGTCTCCGATGTTGTGACAATGCAGTCCTTCCGTCGGCCATGCGCCGCCGGGCGAGTACCCGGCACGCGGGACCGCTGCGGTACAGGGCAGCGAGTCGCATGACGGCCGGGCTGGTCTGGTCCCGGGACCGTCGCGGCACAACGTTGCCAGAACTGCACACCGCTACCAAGCGTTTCCGCCGAAAAAGCTGTGCCGCAAACCCGTAATTGGTGTCGGGCAGATCACAGATTGGCTATAAGTAATGTAACAATTACTCGCCGTAGCGAGCCAGGGCTGTGATCACAGCTCCGGCGGGCCGACGGTGGCGACACGCCGGGCACCTGGCGTGTCGCGCCGCCAGCGACGGCGTTTCGCGGAGTTTTGCCGGCCAGCCACATGCGGCTGGCTTGCGAAACCTTCCGCGGACGCCCGGCGAGCGGCTAGCTTGTGTGGCAGCGTCGTGCCATCGGGCTTGGGCGCGAGGGCCGCGGGGACGGGAGACATGAGCAGTTCCAAGCACCGGGCATGGACTCTCGGTACCGACGATGCCGCATCCCTGATAGCCGAAGCCCGTAAGGCGTTGTTCATCATGGTGGGCTTCCTGGCCATTCTGTGGGTCATCCAGCTCGTCAACTTCGCCGATCGGTACCACCTCAGCGAGGCCTACGGCATCGTCCCCCACCACGTGCGCAGCCTGCCTTACGTGCTGACAGCTCCGTTCCTGCACGTGAGCTGGACCCACATCGAATCCAACTCCGGCCCGCTGTTCATCTTCGGTTTCCTGGCCGCCTACCGCGGGGTTAAGCGCTTCCTCGGGCTGACGGCGCTGGTCATCGTTACCAGCGGCCTGGCCGCGTGGATCTTTGGCAACCCCGGCACTGTCGGCGTCGGTGCGAGTGGCGTGGTCTTCGGTTATCTCGGCTACGTCCTGGTCAAGGGGATCTTTGACAGGCACGGCATCGACATCATGATCGGCGCGGTCATGGCGCTGTGCTTCGCTTACCAGTTCACTGTGCTGCTGCCACAGGCCGGGATCGGCTGGCAGGACCACATCGGCGGCCTGGTCGGCGGACTGGCCGGCGGCTGGATCTTCCGGGACCGCGCCGCGGCGGCAGCGCGGTCGAAGGCGCGGGCGGCAGCGGCAGCGGCAGCGGCAGCGGCAGCGAAGACATCGTCACCCGCCAGCGCTAGCACCGGAACGACGAGCACGCTGCCGGCACGCATAGTTCCTGCTGACGCGGCGGCCGGTTCGGGCGCTGTAAGCCAGCAAGACCAGAGCACCGGCACGTACTCCGGGCCGCGAGCTGACCTGCACCGGCAGCTGGACGACCTCGGCCTTTAACCCGAGCACCCCGGCGGCGGCTGGCCTGAAGTCAGCTGGGTGGCTGCCGGACCCGAGCTGGCCAAGTTAGCGCGCGTCCGGATAATCTGTGGCGCCGGGCCGCACGGGCGACGTCGGCTGAGCAGGGTGGCTTCCGCTGGGTGCCCTGACGCCGTGGCTTCCCGGCGAAGCTCCTTGCTGGCCACGAAACCCCTGACGGGAGCCGAGTAGACATGCCGCCTTCGCACCGCTCGCCATCACCGGACGTGGCTGCCCTCCGCATCGCGACTGAGGGCAGTGTCAGGCAACTCCGAGGCCAGGCACGTGAGCAAGCCCGGCTCATCCGCTCCGGCGCCGCGGGCGAGTTGACGGAAGCCGACGTCGAGCGCATGACCGCCGACATCGCCGCTGCCGCGCGTGCGCAGCTTGACGCTGCCGTGCCGGACTGGCAGAGCCCGTCGGCTGATCCGCAGCTGCAGGCTACCCGCCGGGAAGCCGCCGGGCTAATGGCCGTTGCTGCACGCGAGGTCAACGGCGAGTTGCGCAAAGCGTGGCGAACCCGGCAGGAGAAAGCCGCTGACCGGTGGCGGCGCCGCTAGGCCAGCAAGGACACTCCATTCGATCTGCGCCCAAGACAGGTCTAACCCGAGCACCCGGCGGCGGCTGGCCTAAAGTCAGCTGCGTGGCTGCCGGAGAACGCGCGCGCATTCCCATCGTTGACGCTCACCACCATGTCTGGGATCCGGCTGTCCGGGCGCAGCCGTGGCTTGACAGCGACGAAGCGCTCGCGCCGTTGCGCCGGAAGTTCGCCGCTGCTGACCTCGCGCGAGTCGCGGCCGAGACTGGCGTGACGGCAACCGTGGTCGTGCAGACCGTCACCGAGCCGACGGAGACTCCGGAGCTGCTCGCTCTGGCGCGCACCGGGCCGCTCGTCTCCGCAGTCGTCGGCTGGGCAGATCTGACGCAGCCTGGCGTCACCGACGCGGTTGCGGAACTCCGCGCTGCGCCCGGCGGCGAGTTCCTGGCTGGCATCCGCCATCCGCTGCTCACCGAGCCGGATCCTGACTGGCTCGCGCGCCGTGATGTCAGGCGCGGCCTGGCAGCACTCGCCGGGGCCGGACTGACGTTTGATCTCGTCCTGCAGCCCGGTCAGCTGGCGGGCGCCGTACAGGCCGCCGCCAGCACGCCTGAGCTGACCTTCGTCCTCGATCATCTCGGCAATGTCGACGTTACCGCGGGTCCGGTACCGCCGGCAAATACCGTCCCGGATCAAGCATGGGCCGCGGCATTCGCCGCACTTGCCGCGCTGCCCAATACCGTCTGCAAGCTGTCCGGCATCCTCGGGGAGGCGCCAGTCGAGCGCTTGCGGCCCTATTTCGACCTGGCGCTCGCGGCTTTCGGTCCGCGGCGGCTGATGTTCGGCTCTGACTGGCCGGTCTGCACACGGCAGTCGAGCTACCGGGACGTGGTGACAAGGGCACTCGCGCTGACCGCCAGCCTGAGCGAGCCGGAACAAGCGGCCATCATGTCCGGAACTGCCCGCTCCGTGTACCACATGCTGCGGCTTGCCGGCCGGAGCGGCCCAGGGTAACCACCGTCCCCGCCAGTATTAACGTTGCTTGTAGACGCGGCTGCGATGGTCTGGTCGGCCCGCCCGGCTAGCCAGCCGGTCCGCTGCTGACGAAGGCTCCCGACGGGAGACGAGCGTGACCATACCTCCGGCTACGGGCTCTGGAAACGACCGGCCCGTGCTCACCATAGGCAGGCTGAGCGAGGAGGACGTAGCCCAGCTGCGCCGTATCGGAGCGGTCCGCGCGACGCTCGCTGGCCAGGTGCTGTACCGGGAGGGAGACCGCGACCACGACTTCTTCGTGATCATGTCGGGCCGGGTCCGGATCGTCGACCACCAGGCGGACGTCGAGCGTGAAATCGCAAGCTCAGGCCCGGGCGAGTTCGTTGGCGAACTGGCTCTGCTGACTGGCGAGCGCGAGTTCACTACAGCCGTGGTGGCAGAGCCAGGAAGCGTCCTGACGGTGCCGCTCGACCGGCTGCAGGCCCTGATCGTGCGAGATCAGGTCATAGGCCGTTTCATCCTCCATACCGCGCTTGCGCGGCGGCAGCGGGCTACGAGCTACGGGGCGGGGTTGCGGATCATCGGGCCGCGGGAGTCAGCGGACACGCGCCGGCTCGCGGAGTTCGCGGCCCGCAACCGGATTCCGCATATATGGCTCAGCTCAGCCAGCGATCCGCTAGCTAACACGCTGCTGGCCTGCCGCAATCTGACCTGGGACCAGACCCCGATCGTAGTCATGCGCGGAGGCGAGGCGCTCAGCCGTCCCTCCAACGCCGAGCTAGCTCGAGCGGCCGGGGTCGGCACACGGGCGGCACCAGGAATGACCTACGACATGGTCATTGTCGGCGCCGGACCGGCCGGCCTGGCAGCAGCTGTGTACGGAGCGGCAGAAGGATTGTCCGTCGCTCTCATCGACGCGCTCGCAGTGGGCGGCCAGATCGCGACTACGTCGCGGATCGAGAACTACCTTGGCTTCCCTGTCGGTATCACCGGTGAAGAGTTCGCGGAGCGCGCCTTCGTGCAGGCGTTGCGATTCGGCGCGTCGATAGTCTTGCCAGCGACAGCCACCGGACTGTCCCTGGCTGTCGCGGGTTATGTCGTGCATCTCGACACTGGTGACGACATCGAGGCGCGTAGTGTCGTCATCTCGACCGGTGTCAGCTACCGGCGCCTTGAGGCGGCCGGCGTCGACCGGTTCGCCGGAGTCAGCCTCTTCTACACGCCGCTGATGGTGCACGACGAGGTGGCGCACGGGGCCCCCGTCGTCATCTGCGGCGGCGGAAACTCGGCGGGCCAGGCTGCGATCGCAATGGACGATAGGGGCAATCCGGTCACCATCGTCGTTCGCGGCGCCGGCCTGACAGCCACCATGTCGCATTACCTGGTCGACCGGATCGGCGCCCGACGGGGCATCAGAGTTCTGACCCATACCCTGATCAGGGAACTGGCCGGAAACGAGCGACTCGAGTCCGTCAGCATCGAAGACCTCACCACATCTGCGCGCGAGTCGCTACCTGCGGCCGCGCTGTTCGTCCTGATCGGCGCCGAACCCCACACCCAGTGGCTGGCGGACTCCATCGATCTAGACGAAGCTGGCTACGTGCCAACAGGCCCGGCCCTCGGCCCGGAAGCACGACGCGAGCAGCCATGGATCGGGCTGGACCGCGATCCGTACCTGCTGGAAACGAGTGTTCCCGGCGTCTTCGCGGCCGGCGACGTCCGCAGCGGATCGGTGAAAAGAGCGGCCTCGGCTGTCGGCGAAGGCTCGATCGCGGTCCGGTTCGTGACCGAGCACCTCGCTAGCAGAACCGGCTCCAGGCCCGAAGCCGCGCGCCTGACAAGTCGGCCACAGCCCGGAACCGCGCGAACCTGACAAAAGCTACTGACAATGCTGCAACCCGCACTTTCCCCGCACTTCTCGCGTTGCGGCCTGCCCGTTAGCTACTGCGCGCCGGGAGCCGGCCGGCGACGCGACGGCGCCAGCGGTCAGTTCGGTGGTCGGCGCGCACCTGCCTGACAACGTTGCGGCCGGGGATGCCCGTCACCCCGCCGCCGCCATGAGTAGCCGAACCTGCCTGATACAGGCCGCGAACCGGGGTACGCAGGTCGGCGTAGCCAGCCGCCGGCCGGCCGTGGAACATCTGCCCGAGGCTGAGCTCGCCATGGAAGATGTTCCCGCCGACAAGCCCGTATTCCTCTTGCATCTGGTTCGGCCCGATCACCTGCCGGTGCAGGACGGAGCTGGTGAAGCCCGGCGCGATCGTCTCCATCCGGGCGATCACACGATCGGCGTAGCGGTCGAGCTCGGCTTCATCCGGCGAGTCCGCGTAGCGGTGCGGCACCCACTGCGTGAACAGCGACATCACGTGCCGCCCTGACGGAGCTAGCGTGTCGTCGAACACGCTCGGGATGCAGACATCAGCAAACGGCAGGGCCGACGGCTTGCCGGACACTGCCTCCTGAAATGCGGTCTCAATGTCATCCAGGCTGTCAGCAAGCACGATCGTGCCGCCGTGTACCTGCGGGTCGAAGTCCGGGTGGCTGGCGAACACCGGCAGCCGGTCGAGCGCCAGGTTGATCTTCACGGTGCCGCTGCGGGTCTGCCAGCCCTCGATGTCGGCCAGGAACGGCGCTGGCAGATCCGCAGCGTCGACGAGCTCGAGAAACGCGATCTTCGGGTGCACGGTCGTGATGACCGTCTCGGCATCGATCTCCTCGCCCGAGGCCAGTGTCACCCCGGTGACCGTGCGGCCCGTTGCGCCGCCGCCAGGCCTGGTCCGGATCTTCGCCACCGGCGCGCCGACACGGATCTCCGCACCGAACGAGCGCGCCGCGGAAGCCAGTGCCCGGGTGACTCCGCCCATCCCGCCGCGCGGAAACCCCCACGCGCCCGCGTGCCCGTCGGTGTCCCCGATGTGGTGATGCAAGACAACGTACGCGGTGCCGGGCGACCTCGGACCTGCCCAGGTCCCGATCACGCCCGAGACCGAGAGGAGGCCGCGCAGCGCGTCCGATTCGAAGTACCGGTCCAGCAGGTCAGCAATGCTCCCGGTGAGCAGCCGGGTGATGTCGACCGCACCGCGCGCGTCCAGCTTCCGCAGGTGGCGCAGCAGCATTCCCTGCCGGGCGAGGTCGGCTGGCCGGCGGGAGCCGAGCCGCGGCGGGATCTCGTCCAGCATCGGCCCGAGTACCTGCCCGATCTTCTGCATGTGCGATTCGTAGGCCGGGTAGGCCGCAGCATCCGCGGCGGAGAACTTGCCGATCTCCTGCGCACGCTCGGCCGGGTCGTCCGGCAACCGCAGGTACCTGCCGTCGGCACGCGGCGCGAAGTACGGGCCCTGCGGGAACACGTGGTAGCCGTGGCTGGTCAGCCGCAGGTCGGACACGATGTCCGCCGGGAGCAACGAGACGACGTACGACAGCGACGTCACCAGGTAATCGGGCCCGAAGGGACGCTCGCTCACCGCTGCGCCACCGGGGATGTCCCGCCGCTCGCAGACCAGGACGTCCAGGCCGTCCCTGGCCAGGTACGAGGCGGCAACGAGGCCGTTGTGGCCGCCGCCTACCACCACGACATCCCGGCGCGATCTCACCATTTGCTCTCCTTGCAGGTTTACCCGGCGAGCGGGAAAAAGCAGGCATGGGACCTGCCGTCGGCTTCCGTCACGGTTGGGGGCCGCTCAGCGTAGCAGCGGGCCTGGGCAGCGGCGCACCGGCTGGCGAAGACGCAGCAGTCCGGTCCCGGTGGCACTGGTGACTCCGCGAGCACTGCCGACTCGGCTAGCACCGCCAACTTGGCTTGCGCTGCCGACTCGCGTAGCACAGCCGACTCTGCTGACTCCCTCGGCCCGGCTGGCCCCGGGGTGCTCACCTTGCGCCGTGCCGGATGGTCGGCCGGCACGGCATCGTGCAGCGACTTGGTGTAGGGATGCCGCGGCCTGCTGCGTACCAGTTCGGCAGGCCCGGACTCCATCACCCTGCCCCGGTACATGACCACCAGCGTGTCCGCAACCCGCCCGATCAGGTCCAGGTCATGGCTGACGAACAGCAGCGACAGGTCTCGGCTGCGCTTTGCGTCAAGCAGCAAGTTGACGATCTGCGCCTGAACCGACACGTCCAGGCTGGAGGTCGGCTCGTCGCAGATCAGCACCGCGGGGTCGGTGATCAGCGCCCTCGCGATCGCGATCCGCTGCCGCCCGCCACCGGAATACCGTGCCGGGTAACTGTCGAGCGGGGCGTCGCCCAGCCCGACCGCTCGCAGCATCTCGGCCACAAGCCGGTCGGTGTCGCGCCCGCGGAGCCGCTGAGCGCGCAACGGCTCGGACACGATCTCGCGCAGCCGCATCCGCGGGTCCAGGGAGTCATACGGGTCCTGCAGTACGAACCCGACCTCGCGCCGCAGCGTTCGCAGCCGGCGCCGGCTGCGCGGATAATCAGCGCCGCGGAAAGTCAGCCGCCCGGATGTCGGGCGCTCCAGCCCGAGCGCGAGCCGCACGCAAGTGCTCTTCCCCGACCCGGACTCTCCGACCAGGCCGAGCGCGCGGCCGCGGCCAAGCGACAGGGTGACCTGGTCGAGCGCGGCCAGCCCCCGGTAGTACTTGCTCACTGACTCGAAATGCAGGACCGGGGCGGCATCGCGCCTGCCGTCCTGGACTTCAGGCTCGATGTTCGGCGCTGGCGCTGTCATGACGAGACCTCCGGATGATGGCAGGCCGCCAGCCAGCTTGCCGTCAGCAGGTCCGTTCCGGCCGGCCCAAGCGGCCGCCGACTGGATGGCGGGTCGGCCGCTGAAGCGTTTCCCGGCGCGCTGGCGGCTGCTGCGAGCGGGCGGGAAGGGCTGGCGCCTGACGGCCCGTTCCCGGCCTGAAGGTTTTGATCTTGTGTCATGAGTTCGGGCACGCGCTCGGTGCAGATCTCGGTGCGCCGCGCGCACCGCGGCGCGAACGCGCAGCCACGCCGCTGCGCCGACAGGGCGGGCGGCGACCCTTCGATCTGGTACAGCGGCGCGCCCGGACGGCCAGTCCGCAGGTCTCTTCTGGTGCGCAGCAGGCCCTGGGTGTAGGGGTGCATCGGGTGGTCGAACAGATCGCTAGCAGGTCCCTGCTCGACGATCCGGCCCGCGTACATCACGGCGACTACATCCGCGAGCTCGGCGACCACGCCCATGTCGTGGGTGATCCACAGGATGCCGGATCCGGTCTCCGCCTGCAGCTGGCCGACCAGGCCGAGGATCTCGGCCTGGGTGCTCACATCCAGGGCCGTCGTCGGTTCGTCCGCGATCAGCAGCGGCGGCGACAGGGCCATGGCCATCGCGATCATCACCCGCTGGCGCATGCCGCCGGAGAGCTGATGCGGGTACGCGCGCGCGACACGTTCCGGCCGGTCGATCCGCACCCGGGCTAGCTCGCGCACGGCCTGCGCGCCCGCCTCGGCGCGGTGCATCCCGCGGTGCACCCCGAACAGCTCAGCGATCTGGCGGCCCACCGGAATCACCGGGTTCAGCGCGGCCATCGCGTCCTGCGCGATGTAGCCGACGAGGCTAGCCCTGCGTCGCCGTGCCTCGCGTGCGGGCAGTTCCGCCAGGTCGGTGCCGGCGATCTCGACCTGCCCGGTGACGATGGCAGAGCTGGGCAGCAGCCGGGCGACTCCCAGCGCCAGCGAGCTCTTACCGCTGCTTGTCTCCCCGATGAGCGCGGCGACCTGACCGGGTTCGACGCGCAGGCTGACGTCGTCGACAGCGGGCAGGCCGCCGTAGCAGACCCGGAGACCGTCCACCTCGAGCGCGGCGGCCTGGCTGCCGGGACCTGGCCCGCTGGTCGCCATGGCCGGGGCCGCGCTCATGCCGGCTCCTCGCGGGTTCGCGGGTCCACGTACATTCGCAGCACGTCCGCGATCAGGTTGAATGCGACGACGGCTACCGCACCAACGATCACGGTACCCATGACGACGGGCCGGTCCAGGTTCTGCAGCGAGTCCACCGCGAGCAACCCGATGCCCGGCCAGCCGAACACGACCTCGACGGTGACCACCCCCGACAGGTACGCGCCGAGGTCCATGCCGATCATCGTGATGGCCGGCGAGAGCACATTCCGCAGCACGTGCCGCCAGAGGATGTAGCGGTCGGGCAGCCCCTTGGCAACCGCGGTGCGGACATAGGGCGAGGCCAGCGAGTCGGCCATCTGATCAGCCACTATCTGGGCATACCAGGGCGCCCCGACCAGGCCGAGGGTCAGCGCGGGCAGCACGATCTCGGCCGGTCCCGCGCCGCCGGTCACCGGGGCCATGTGCAGCCGGAACCCGAAGATCAGCAGCAAGACCAAGCCGACGACGAACTGCGGCAGCGACAGCAGGGTAAGGTTCACCGCCGCGACGACCGCGCGAACCCGTGCGTACAGCGTGCTCAGGATGCCGAGGGCGCCGCCGATGATCACCTCGGCGACCACGCCGGCCAGCGCCAGCCACCCTGTGGTCGCCAGCCGCGGCATGATCAGGCTGGTCACGCTCTGCCGCTGCACGTAGGACGTACCGAGGTTGCCGCGGAACAGTTCGCCGAAGTAGTCGGCAAACTGGACTATGAGCGGCCGGTTCAGGTGCAGCTGGATCCTGATGTTCTCCAGCACAGCGGCGCTCTGCGCCCGCGGCGCGATCGCTCGTGCCGGATCACCAGGCACGACGAACTCGAGCAGGAACGCCAGCACGGCCACGCCAAGTATCGCGATCACGCCGAAGGCGATGCGACGGATCAGCGTCCGAGCCATGACACCCTCTTGAGGTCGGGGTTGCGGGCCTTCAGGCCCTCGCCGAGGAGCAGGAATGACATCGTGATCAGCAGGATCGCCACCGCGGGAACCAGGAGCAGGTGCGGCGCGTAACTGAGCGCGGACTGGCCGTCGGAGATCATGTTCCCGAGCGAGGCCGTCGGCGGGTTGATCCCGGCGCCGAGGTAGGACAGCGTTGCCTCGAAGACCACGGCGGAGGCGGCGTTCAGCGGCGAGTAGGTAACTAGCAGCGGGAACATGTGCGGTGCCAGGTGGCGGGTCGCGATCGACGTCCCGCTCGCGCCCATTGCTTCGGCTGACTCGACGAAACCGCGATGGCGCAGTCGCAGCACTTCTCCGTACACCAGTCGCGCTGGGTAGGCCCAGAACAGAGCGGTGATGATCACGATGACCCGGGTCAGGCCGGCCGTCATCAGGCCGGCGATGACCAGTGCAGCCAGGGTGTAGGGCAGGGCCAGGCCGACATCAGTGATCCGCATCAGTACCGCCTCGACCGGGCCGCGGAAGAACCCGGCGGCGAGGCCGACGGCGGCGCCCACGGCGATGCTCGTGACGTTGGATACGACGGCCACGATCATCGATGTCCTGATGCCGTAGGCGAGCCTGGCGAGCTCGCTTCGGCCGAGCGCGTCAGTTCCGAGCGGGTGCGCCCAGCTGAGGCCTAGCGGCAGCCCGGACGGGGTGAGGCCGCTGAGCAAGTTCTGGTGCAGCGGGTTGCCGAACACCGGCGCCGCGATGGCGATCGCCGTGAAAACCACCAGCAGCCCGGTGCCGGCGATCAGGGCCGGCGGCCAGCGAGCCTTCCGCAGCGACTGGTCCCTGGCCTTGGCCCGCCCCGTCGCTGGCTGGCCCGGTACCGGGACACCGGAGGCGGTCGTTGTGGTCATGACTACACCCAGAGCCGGTCGTAGTAGGTGTAGGTCTCGCCGCGGTACTGATAGTTGTGCAGCCGCGTGGACACCCCGGCCAGCCACAGCGCGGATTCGAGGAAGACGAACGGCGCGTCCTCGCCGATGAGCTGCTGGATCTGCGCGTACAGCTTGTTGCGCGCGGTCTGGTCGAATGTCTCCCGTGCCTGCGCCGCGAGCCGGTCAACGTCGGAGTTGGAATAGGCGTTGTAGTTCGACGACGCCCCGGTCGTGTAGAGCGCGTCCACCTCGTCAGCGGGAGTCGGCTGCACCTCGTACCAGTTGTCGGCGTCAAGCTGCAGGTGGCCGCCGCCCTTGACAGACGCCTCTTCCAGGCTGTCGAGAGCGTTACTGGACACCTGGTTCAGCGACAGCCGCACGCCGACCCCTGCGAGCTGCGCCTGCACGATCTGCGCAATAGCCGGGAACGGGTCGTCGGAGCTAATGGTCAGCGTCGCGGAGAAGCCATGCGGGTACCCGGCCTCGGCCAGTAGCTGCTTTGCCTTCGCCGGGTCGTAGCCGTACGGCTTGAAGGTCGGGGTGAAGTCAGCGATCTGCTCAGGAAACGGCGCCCCCCACGGGGCGTAAGTGCCGTACGTCACCCGGCCGATCTCGGCGCGGTCCACTGCCCAGTTCAGCGCCTGGCGCACCTTCTGGTTGTTGAATGGCGGGTGATCGGTGTAGATCGTTAGCCAGAGGTTGCCAGGTGAAGGCCGCTGCTGGGTAAGCGCGTGCAACGACGGCGTGGCCAGTACATGCGCTGCCTGCGAGGACGGAATGCCCGACCCGATCAGGTCGACCGCGCCGCTTTGCAGCTGCAGCAACTGGACGCTCGGGTCAACACCCCAGCGGTAGCTCACGCCGTCCAGGTACGGGAGCCCCGGGTACATGTAATCGTCGAAGCGCTCGAAGCTGGCAGTCTGCCCGGCGCTGTCATACCCGGTGATGCGGAACGGGCCGAATCCTACGGGCCGCTCCCCGAAAGCGGTGTCACCGAGCCGCTCGACCTCTTCTTTCGGCACCGGCGCGGTGAACGGCAGCGCGAACGCGTTCAGGATCGTGAAGTCCGGCGCGGTCAGGTGGACCACGAGCGTGTAGTCGTCGGGTGCCTCCACGCCGTCTAGCGTTTTGGTCTTCCCGTTGATCACGGCGTTGGCGCCCTCGATCGAGGTTAGGTAGCTGGTCGCCCACGAGGCGAGCGCCGGGGCGAGCATCCGCTCCCATGAATAGATGAAGTCGCCGGCCACGATCTCGCGGCCGTTGTGGAACTTCACTCCCTTCCGGATGGTGAAGGTCAGCGTCTTCGAGTCGGCGGAGATCGCCGGAGGGCTGGCAGCGATATTCGCGACGGGCCCGCCGAGCTGCTTGTCGTAGGCCATGAGGCTGCCGAAGAAGACAACCTCGGTGATCGCGTCCCAGGCGGTCAGGTTGTACCCGACCGCGGGATCGAAGGAGTTCGGGGGATCCGACCAGACGACGTTCACGGTACCGCCGTAGCGCCCGCCTGAGACCGGCTGCGGCCCCGGCACGTACTCATGGATGTGCACTCCGCCACCGGGTGCTGTCGCGCTGGGGGAACCGGTTCCGCCAGCCGCGGCGTTGCCGGTCGAGCAGCCCGCCAGGCCGCCGGCCGTGCCGACGACGCCGAGCAGGCCTGCTGCCCCGGTCAGCCGGAGGAAGCCGCGCCGGTCGGTAGGCAGGGGCGCGGGCACGATCCAGCGTCTGGGATCGGCTCGCGGTGATGGGGACATGTGTTGCCTCCTTGCAGTCGGGGGTCAGTCAGCACGCCGCGGTTGTCCCGGAGCCCTGGGCTGCGTCGGGCGGCCAGCCGGGCAGCCCGCTGAGCCGGGCACGGATATAGCGCCCGACATCGGCGCTCGGCTGTTCCATCGGAGCCAGGTAGCCGCAGGTGAACATCCGCGAGCGCATGCCGTCCTGAACTTGCTCGCAGATTGCCCAGTCCTGGCGGTTCACCAGGTCCCAGAACTCGACGGCGTCCGCCGGGTCGAAATCGTCGCGTGCTATCTCGTCGGGGAAGAACAGGAAGTCGCAGACCACCGTGGTGTGGCCGGCGTCGTGCGGCCAGACGGTAAAGGCTGCGACGTGATCGGCCGACAGGCTGAGCATCAGGTTGGGCAGTACCAGCTCGCCGAGGTGACGAGTGCGGTATGCGTCCGGCAGCCCGGGGAATGGCGCGCGCCTGGTCGTTCCGGTCATCGTGAAGGTGTATGCGCCCTCCCGATGCGGGATGCCCGCCTCCCAGTCGAGGTCGCCGCCACCACGGCCGAACGCCGGGACCAGTTCGCACAACTCAGGGTGGACCGGACCGCAGTGGTAGCACTCGTTGTAGTTCTCCAGGATCACTTTCCAGTTCGCGGCGACCCGGTACACCAGCCTGCGCCCGGAGCGCAGCTGTGCCAGCGGATACGCGGCGAGTCGCTCGTCCGCGCCGTTCAGCTGGGCCTGCAGCGGGACGTCGGCGCGGCCGAGCCGGGCGAAGATGAAGCCGCCCCACGTCGCGACCGCGACCGGGTGCAGCGACAGGCGGTCACGGTGCCGGCGGAGGTCCGGCAGGAACGGCGCCGAGCGCAGTGATCCGTCGAGCCCGTAGGTCCAGCCGTGGTACGGGCAGCGGATGGCGCCGCCAGCGCAGCCGCTGCGGCCGGTGCTAGCGGCCGGCTGGGATTCCGCGACGGGCACCAGGCGCGAGCCGCGGTGCCGGCAGAGGTTGTAGAAACCCGCGAGGCCGCCGCCGGTGTTCCTGACCACCACGATGCTCTCGCCGGCCACATCGGCGGTGAGATAGTCACCAGCGGCGAGGAGGGATTCTTCCCTGCCGACGCAGAACCAGTCGGCCAGCAGCACCACGTCGCGCTCCCTGGCGAACTCGCGCTCGTCGGTATAGCTGGGCCCGGGCAAGCTGGGCTCTAGCGGGATCTCCTGCGACCCTGGCCGGTCGTCTGGCGGTCCCTGCTGCTGCGGCGGGTCCGGCTCCTGGCATCCGTCTGCTGCGACAGTTCTCACCTGCGCCTCCTTCACGCCCTGGCGGCCCCGCCTGGTTAGTCGTCGGAATAGGGGTGCGGTGGCTGGATCGGCGTGCCCTCGTCGAAACGGCTCGGCCGGAACGGTGCCAGGTCGACGCTGCCGGGCGGCGGCCCGGCGATCAGCCCGGCGAGACTCTCTCCGACGGCGGGAGCGATCTTGAATCCCATGCCGGAGAAGCCCGCGGCAATGATCAGCCCCTCCAGTCCGGCCGGCCGGCCGAGCAGTGGCCTGGCATCGGGGGTCATGTCGTACACCCCAGTTACTCCGCGAGCGATTCCGGCGTCGGCCAGCGCGGGGAGGCGATAAGACGCCCGCTGGACCTGCGGTACCAGGTCCTCGGCGCTGACGGCATCCCGGATGTGATCGGGGTCCGCTCCCCGCGGCCCGGCGAACGAACCAACAAGCGTCATCGCGCCCGCGGCCTCCGGGCGGAAGTAGGTCTGCGTGACCGAGTCAATGCAAGCGAACGGGGCGCCTGCCCGTTGCGGGTGCGCGAGCACAGCGACGTGGTGCAGTTCGGTCTCGATCGGCAGGCTGAGGCCCGCGGTCCTGGCCAGCGCGGGCGACCACACGCCGGCGGCGAGTATCACCGTGCCGGCCTGCTCCGTCCCGGTGCCGGCGCCGAGCCTGACTCCTGTCACCCGGTCACCGTCGCGGACCAGTCCGTGGACCGTAGTGCCCGGCCGGTACCGGACGCCGCGGGCTCGCGCGGCGGTCAGCAGGTCGCCGGCCACCACGGCGCCGTCCCCGTATCCGCCGTCCGGTTCCCATCCGGCGCAGCTGATGTCGTCCACGCAGAACCCGGGCGCAAGCTCCGTCAGCCCGGCAGCGTCGATTTCCTCCGCACGTGCGCCGAGCGCGCGCTGCATTGCGAGGTTCGCGCGCAGCGCGCTCTCCTCGCCTGGTGCCACAATACGGGCGAAGCCGGTCCGGCGGATGCAGGACGGCCTGCCGGTCAGCTCCGGCCACGCCTCGAACATGGCATCGCTGCGGAGTGCCAGCTGGACTTCGGGCGGGAAGGTGTAGTGCATCCGCACCAGCGCAGAAGACCGGCAGCTCATCCCGGCACCCGCAGTCGCCCGGTCGATCACCACCACGTCGCCGGCCCCGAGCCGGCTGAGGTGCAGCGCGGTCGCGGCGCCGATGACGCCCGCACCGATGATGATGATGTCGGCGGTCATCGGCGACGCCTCCCCGCGCGCAGGTCAGCGAGCACCCGCCTGGCCGCGTTGTAACCGGGTGCACCGGTCACCCCGCCGCCCGGGTGCGCGCCCGCGCCGCACAGGTACAGCCGGTCGACCGGCGTCGCGTAGCGCGCCCAGCCTGGCACCGGGCGCATGTGGAATAGCTGGTCGGCGCTGATATCTCCGTGGAAGATGTTGCCCTCGGTCAGGCCGTAGCCGCGCTCCAGGTCCAGCGGGGTTAGCACCTGCCGGGCGACTACCGCCGCGGGCACGTTCGGCGCGAACTGCGCGATTCTTGCCAGCACCCGGTCGCCGAGTTCGTCCCGCAGACTGTCCCAGCTCCCGTCGCTCAGCCGGTAGGGCAGGTACTGGACGAAGCAGGTCATGATGTGACGCCCGGATGGCGCGAGCGAGTCATCGACATTGGACGCGACCACGCAGTCGACGAAGAGCTCGTCGGCGTCCGCAAGCTCGCCCCGCTTGGCCCGGTCGTAGCAGGCGTCAGCGACGGAAAGGTCGGGCGGCAGGGTGAAAAGCGCGCGGCGGCCTGGTCCGGCGTCCGCGGGCATCCCGATCACGCGCGGCTCCGCGTCGAGCACGAAGTTGACCTTGCCGCATGGACCGTCCATCTTGATGCCGCCGACCGCGGCCCTGAAGTCGGCCGGCAGCTCCTCCTTGTCGATCAGCCCGAGGAAGGTCCGCTTCGGGTCCGCGCCGGACAGCACGGTGCCGGCTTCGATCTCCGTCCCGTCTTCCAGCGCCACCCCGCCTGCGCGGCCGCCGCGCACCAGGATGCGGGCAACCGGCGCACCGGTGGCGATCTGCAGTCCGGCCGCGCGCCCGGCGGTGGCTATCGCGTCGCTGATAGCACCCATGCCGCCCATGACGTGGCCGAAGAAACCCTGGACCGCGTCCTCGCCGCCGGACAGCAGGTGGAAGGCAAGCCCAAGCAGCGTGCCGGGCTGATACGGACCGCCGTGCTTGCCGTACAGGTTGTTGGCCAGCAGCAGCGCCTTGGCCTGCCGTGACTCGAATCGCGCGTCGACGAACTGGCCGAGACTTCCGGTCACCAGGCGGGTTAGCCCTTCCAGTTCGGCGCCGCGCACGCCGCGCAAGCTGCCGCCAAGCCGCACTAGCTCGCGGACGCCCGCCAGCCCGGTCGCCCGAGTGTCCGGCGGAAGCTTCGTGAACAGTGGCTGGAGCCGTCGGGCCAGGGCCCGCAGCTCCAGATCAGCCGCGACAAAGGCACGGGCGTCCGCTGCAGAGAACCGGCTGATCTCCGCGGCTGTCCGGCCAGCGTCGCCCCACGCGGCCAGCACCTCTCCGTCGTCGAGTGCTACCTGCACCGCGGGCTCGCACGGAATCATCCGCAGACCGTGCTGGCCGAGGCTCAGTTCCCTGATCACTTCGGGCCGCAACATCGACGCGATGTAGGACGTAGTAGAAGCCCGGCAGCCCGGCGCGATCTCCTCGGTGACGCAGCAACCGCCGATCACATCCCGGCGCTCGACCACTAGCGTCGCCAGTCCTGCCCTGGCCAGCATGGCTCCGGCAACCAGGCCGTTGTGGCCGGCGCCGACCACGACGACGTCCCACTTGGTGCGAGCCTGCGTGCCAGTCAGCATTGTGACTTCCGGTCAGTTAAGTACCTCAATTGATTGACGAGTATGGGTAAAGTGCCAGATCATGTCAATGGCATGAGCTACTCGAATCGAGATCAAAAAATGACCGCAGGTCAAACTGCAGCAGTACCCGTCGGGAGCCGGAAGCAGGCGGACCGCGTGCCGGTCCGGGCAACGGCGCGTCAGGCGGCGCGGCAGGAGCAGATAGTGCGGGTGGCGATGCGCCACTTCGCCGAGCGCGGCTATGACGGCGTCC
>Ga0335072_10002786_pt1 | contig 26846 bp, 22 predicted proteins | sample Lox_Sample_21_FD_206725 | JGI IMG/M metagenome (GOLD analysis project Ga0335072, IMG submission 206725) | Soil microbial communities from Loxahatchee National Wildlife Refuge, Florida, United States - Lox_Sample_2.1 | ecosystem: Environmental > Terrestrial > Soil > Wetlands | place: USA...
GTCGGGCTCCCGCCCGGCGCCGGGCGCGGGCTCCTCCTGCAGGTCGAAGATCGAGCCCTGGCCGATCAGCGCGTCCTGCTGGAGCTTCTGCCCTTTCGCCTGCGCCTGCTCGAGCACCGCCAGCATGCCCTTGCGGCTCGCGCCGGTCGAGCCGAGCGCACCGCACTTGATCAGCGCCTCGATCGCCTTCTTGTTGACCGTGCGGCTGTCCACCCGCTCGCAGAAGTCCCACAGCGATCGGAACGGGCCCCCGCTCGGCGAGGGGTCCTCGCGCGCCCGCTTGATCGCCTCGACCGCCTGGTAGCCCACGCCCTTGACCGCGTCCAGCCCGAAGCGGATCGTGCCGAGGCCGGCGGCGGAGCTGTCCTCGCCGCGGTGATCGACCGTGAACTCGTGGTCTGAGAGGTTCACGTCCGGCGGCAGGATCTCGATCCCCATCTCCTCGCAGCGCGCCACGAAGAACGGCACCTTGTCCTTGGTCGACATCACCGAGGAGATCAGCGCCGCCATGTACTCCGCCGGGTGGTTGGCCTTCAGCCAGGCGGTGCGGTAGGCGATCAGCGCGTAGCAGGCGGCGTGGCTCTTGTTGAACGAGTAGTCGGCCGACTTCTCGTTGGTCTGCCACAGGAACTCGATCACCTCGGGTGCGGTCCCGGAGGCGCGGCAGCCCTCCACGAACTCCGGCTTCAGCGCCGCCATCGCCGCGCGGTTCTTCTTGCCGATCGCCTTGCGCAGGTCGTCCGCCTTCGCGCCCGAGAAGCCCGCCAGCTCCTTGGCGATCTGCATCGCCTGCTCCTGGTAGAGGATCACGCCGTTGGAGGACTCGAGGATCGCCCGCAGCCGCTCGTCGGGGTAGCCGATCGACTCGGGCTCGTGCTTGCCCTTCGCGTACACCGGGATCTGGTCCATCGCCCCCGGCCGGTACAGCGCGTTCAGCGCCACCAGGTCGTTGAACTCGTCCGGGCGCACCTTCTTGAGCGCCTCGCGCATGCCCTCGGACTCGAACTGGAACACGCCGGTCGAGTCTCCGCGCGCGAGCATCGCGTACGTCTTGGCGTCGTCCAGCGGCAGCGTGGTCATGTCCGGCCGCTCGCCCGTGGAGCGCTCGATGATGTCCAGCGCATCCTCGATCACGTCGAGGTTGCGCAACCCGAGGAAGTCCATCTTGAGCAGGCCGATCTCCTCGATCGGCTTCATCGAGAACTGCGTGACGGTGCGGAAGCTGCGCTCGCCCTGCTCGTCGGTGCCGGCGTCGGCGAGCTGCAACGGCACGATGTCGGTCAGTGGCCGGTCCGCGATCACCACCGCGGCGGCGTGGATCGAGGAGTTGCGCACGATCCCCTCGAGGCCCTGCGCGATGTCCACGATCTGCTTCGCGTCGCCGTCCTCGTCCACCGCCTTGCGCAGCGGCTGCCCCGGCTTCAGGCACTCCTCGAAGGACGGCGCGCGGCCCATGATCGGGTCGGGGATCAGCTTCGCCAGGCGGTCGCCGGTGCCGTAGTCGAAGCCCAGCACGCGCGCTGCGTCGCGGGTGGCCGCGCGCGGGAACATCTTGCCGAAGGTGACGATCTGCGCGACCGACTCGCGCCCGTACTTGTCGGTCACGTAGCGCATCACCTGCTCGCGCCCGCGCACCGAGAAGTCGATGTCGATGTCCGGCATCGACACGCGCTCGGGGTTCAGGAAGCGCTCGAACAGGAGGTCGTAGGAGAGCGGGTCCACGTCGGTGATCGCCAGGCAGTAGGACACGATCGAGCCGGCCGCGGAGCCGCGGCCGGGGCCCACCGCGATGCCGTTCTGCTTGGCGTAGGAGACGAAGTCCCACACGATCAGGAAGTAGGCGTTGAAGCCCATGCGGTCGATCACCTCGAGCTCCATCTCCATGCGCTCGCGCGCCTGCGCCGGCGTGGGCTCGCCGTAGCGCAGCCGCAGCCCCTCTTCCACGCGCGCGCGCAGGTACTCGCGCTCGCCGGCGCCGTCGGGCGTGGGGTAGCTGGGGATCAGCTGCTTGCCGAGCTCGAGCTCCACCGAGCAGCGCTCGGCGATCTCCAGCGTGCTCGCGAGCGCCTCGGGCCACTGCGCGAAGGAGCTCGCCATCTCGGCGCTGTCGCGCAGGTAGAACTCGTTGGTGTCGAAGGTCAGCTTCGGCGCCGCCAGCGTGCTCTTCGTCTGCACGCACAGCAGCGCGGTGTGGTGGCGGTAGTCCTCGCGGGCGAGGTAGTGCACGTCGCCGGTGCCGACCAGCGGGCGGCCGAGCTCGCGCGCGATCCGCACGATCCCCTCGTTGCACTTCTCCTGCGGCGCCAGCCCGTTCTTCTGCACCTCGAAGTACACGTTCTCGGGCCCGAACACGCGCAGCAGGTCGTCCGCGTGCGCGCGCGCCTCCTGCTCGCGGTCCTCCAGCAGGCGCTGGCAGAAGCGCGAGGCCAGGCAGCCGGTGAGCGCGATCACGCCCTCGGCGTGGCGCTCGACCTGCGCCAGGTCGACCGTCGGCTTGCCGCGCTGCAGGCCCTCGAGGAAGCCCGCCGAGCAGAGCTTGACGAGATTGCGGTAGCCGGCGTCGTCGGCGGCCAGCAGCGTCAGGTGGTTGCGCTCCGTCCTGCCGGCCGCGGTGTGGTCGTCGACGAAGTAGATCTCGCAGCCCACGATCGGCTTGACGCCGTGCTTGCGGCAGGCCTTGTAGAGCTCCACCGCGCCGTTCATCACGCCGTGGTCGGTGAGCCCCAGCGCCGGCTGCTCGAAGCCGGCCGCGCGCTCGGCCAGCGCGTCGATCTTGCACGCCCCGTCGAGCAGCGAGTACTCGGAGTGCACGTGCAGATGGGCGCAGGCGGGCTTGCTCACTGACTCCGCATGCTATGAGCCGCGGCGGCGGATCGAGCCGGCGCGCTCAGCGCGATCCGCGCTGTTTGCGGCGAGCGCGCAGGCGCCCCACCAGCGACATGCTGTGCTTGTGCGGGGGCGTCCGCCGCTCGGGCCGCGGAGCCTGCTGCTCCGCCGGCGCGGGCGGCTCGTCGGCCGCCGCGGGCGATTCGTCGGCCGGCGGCTCGTCGGCCGGCGCGGGCTCCCCCTCCGGCGAGGACGCGGCGCGGGCGCGCAGGCGCTCGACCGCGGCCGCCAGCGCGTCGGCCATCTCCGCGCCGCCGGCCTGCGCGCCGGCCTGGGGCGGCCTCTGCGCCGCTGCGCCCGCGGCGGCCGCGGGCGCAGCCCCCGCCCGCTCGGCCTCGAGCGCGGCGTTGGCGCGCGCGAGCATCGCGCGCATCTCGGCGACGGCCTGCTGCACGCGCTCGTAACCCGCGCGCATGGTCTCGAGCTGGCGCTCGGTGCGCTCGCGCGCCGAGCGCTCCGCCTCGAGGCCGCGCTGCAGCTCCTGCGCGCGGCGCTCGAGCTCGGCCAGGCGCGCGCGCAGCTCGTGCTCGCGCTCGCCTTCGGCGCGGGCGGCTGCGGCCGCGCGCGCGCTGTCGACGAGCTGCAGCTGCAGGCGCTCGAGGCGTGCCGAGAGCTCGCGCGCGTCCTGCTCGCTGGCGCCGAGGCGCGCGTCGAGGCGCTCGATCTCGATGCGGCTGTCGCGGTCGAGGCCGGCGAGGCGCTCCTCGGCCTCCACGCGCTGCTGCTGCTCGGCGTACTCGCGCTGCTTGACGCGGCGCAGCTCGTGCTCGCGCTCGAGCGCCGCGGCGCGCTCGCCGTCGAGCAGCTGCTCCAGGCGCGCGCGCTCCTGCTCGACCTCGCGCAGGCGCTGCTGCAGGCTCGCCACGTGGCGTTCGAGCGTCTCCACGGTCGCTTCGGCGGCCTCGGCGCGGCGCCTCAGCGCCGCCTCGCCGCTCTCGGCCGCATGGCGCGCGCGGCGTTCGGCGAACAGGTCGGACTCGCCGCCGGGCGTCTCGCTCCCCTCTGGCATCACGATGCGGCCAAGGTAAGGCCAGCGGCGGACGGCTCCGCGGCGTCTGCCGCCGGGGCGTGCGGCGGCCGGCGCCGGCGCGGGGCTCCTATCGGTTGCGCAGGCGCCAGGCCATGCGCGACTGCAGCGAGAACAGCTCGATGAAGCCCGGCGAGGCGCTCTGGGAGAACAGGCCCCCGGACTGCGAGAAGGACGCCAGCGCGGCGTCGTAGACGGCGTTCGGCGAGGAGCGCGTGACCACGCGCGCGTGGCCCTTGTAGAGCTTCACGCCGATCGAGCCGCTGACCCGCCGGTTGACCTGCGCCATGTACGCGTCGAGGTCTTCGCGCAGCGGCTCCCACCACAGCCCGGCGTAGACCAGGTAGGCCCACTGGCGGTCCAGCTCGGGCTTGAACTGGTTCTGGTGGATCGTGCCGACGAGCCGCTCGAGCTCCTGGTGGGCGAGCAGGATCACGCTGGCGGCCGGCACCTCGTAGATGTCGCGCACCTTCAGGCCGACGATGCGGTCCTCGATGTGGTCGACGATGCCCACCCCGTGCCGCGCCGCGAGCTCCGCGCAGCGTTCGACCAGCTCGACCGGGCCGAGGCGCTCCCCGTCGAGCGCCACGGGGACGCCCTGCTCGAAGTCGATCGTGACGGTCTGGGCCTCATCGGGCGCCCGCTCGGGCGGCGTCACCAGCTGGAAGACGTCGTCGTCGGGCGCGTGCGCGAGGTCCTCGATCCAGCGGCCCTCCGAGGAGCGCCCCCACAGGTTGTCGTCGATCGAGTAGGGCGCGACCTCGGTGCCGCCCTTGATCGGGATGCCGTGCTGGCGCGCGTAGGCGATCTCCTCCTCGCGGCCCATCTGCCACGAGCGCACCGGCGCGATCACCTTCAGCTCCGGCGCGAGCGTCGCGATCGTGGCCTCGATGCGGACCTGGTCGTTGCCCTTGCCGGTGCAGCCGTGGGCGATCGTGTCGCAGCCCGACGCGCGCGCGTGCTCGACGGCGAGCTTGGCGATCAGCGGGCGCCCGAGGGCGGTGAACAGCGGGTAGCCGCTGCCGTACATCGCGTTGGCCTTGATCGCCGGGAGCAGGTACTCGCGCGCGAACTGCTCGCGGGCGTCGACCACATGGCTCTCGAGCGCCCCCAGCTGCACGGCCTTGCCGCGGATCACCTCGTAGTCCTCGCCGGGCTGGCCGAGGTTGACGGTCAGGCACACCACCTCGGCCCCGTAGGACTCCTGGATCCACTGCAGCATCACGCTCGTGTCGAGGCCGCCGGAGTAGAGCAGCAGCACGCGCTGCACCTGCTCGGGGTCGGCCTCGTAGGAGGCGCTGCGCTGGGCGGGGATCTCGTGCTCGCGGCTCACGCGCGGGAATCGTAGTGGCGTCCGCGTTCCATCAGCGGGTAGGTGGAGCGCTCTTCGCTGAAGCCGAGCTTGCGGTACAGCCCCTGCGCGTCGGCGGTGTGCAGCAGCCAGCGCACGTTGCGGGCGGCGTCGTCGCGCGCGCCTTCGACGATCTCGCGCACGAGCTCGAGGCCGAGCCCGCGCCCGCGGTGCTCGGCCAGCACGTACACGTCGGCCAGGTAGCCCAGCACAGCGCCGTCGGTGATCGCGCGCGCGAAGCCCACCAGCTCGCCGCCGTGGTAGAGGCCCATCACGCGGCTTGAGCCGGCGACGGCCCGCTCGACCAGCTCGCGCGAGCGCCCCCGCCCCCAGTAGGACTCGCCGCCGATGAAGGCGTGCACGGCGTCCAGGTCGACGCGGGCCGGGTCGTCGTCGAGCTCGTAGCCGTCCGCCAGCTGCCGGCGCACCAGCCCTAGCCCTCCAGCGCCCGCGCCAGGCGCGCGAGCGCCTCCTCGACGTCGTGGCGCTCGATCACCAGCGGCGGCAGCAGCCGCACGGTGGTGGGGCCGGTGGCGTTGACCACCAGCCGCTGCTCGAGCAGCGCGCGCGCGACCACCTCGCCGGCGGGCACGTCGAGCTCGCAGGCGAGCATCAGCCCGCGGCCGCGCACCTCGCGCACGTGCGCCAGGCGCTCGAGGCCCGCCGCCAGCAGCGCGCCCAGCTCGCGCACGCGCTCCAGCAGCGCCGCGTCGTCGATCACCTCCAGCGCCGCCAGCGCGGCCGCCGCGACCACCGGCCCGCCGGCGAAGGTGGAGCCGTGGTCGCCCGGCGCGAGCACGTCGGCGAGGCGCTCGCCGGTGACGAGCGCGCCGATCGGCAGGCCGCCGCCGAGCGCCTTGGCGACCGTGATCGCGTCGGGGCGCACGCCGCTCTGCTGGTAGGCCCACAGCGTGCCGGTGCGGCCCATGCCGCACTGCACCTCGTCGAAGACCAGCGCCGCGCCGTGCTCGTCGCAGGCGGCGCGCGCCGCGCCCAGCAGCTCCTCGGGCAGCACGTGCACGCCGCTCTCGCCCTGGATCGGCTCGAGCAGCACCGCCGCGGTGCGCCCGTCGACCGCCGCGCGCAGCGCCTGCGGCTCGGGCGCGACCGCGCGAAAGCCCGGCACCAGCGGCACGAACGGCGCCTGCTTGGCCTCCTGCGGCGTGGCCGAGAGGGCGCCGTAGGTGCGCCCGTGGAAGGCGCCGCGCACGACCACCACCTCGCCGCCCGCGCGGGCCTTGCGCGCGAGCTTGATCGCCGCCTCGCTGGCCTCCGCGCCGGAGTTGCAGAAGAACACCTTGCCGCCGAGGCTCGCGCGCGAGAGGCGCTCGGCGAGCAGCATCGCGGGCTCGGTGTAGTACAGGTTGCTCACGTGCATCAGCTGCGCCGCCTGCGCGCGCACCGCCCGCACCACGCGCGGGTGGCAGTGCCCCACGTTGGTCACCGAGATGCCGCTGAGGAAGTCGAGGTACTCCTCGCCCTCGCAGTCCCACAGGCGCGCGCCCTCGCCGCGGACGAACTCCACCGGCGCGCGCGCGTAGGTGGGGATCACGCTCGAGCGCTCGAGGCGCTGGAGCTCGGCGAGGCTCACTCGCGCTCCCCGCTCGAGTCGATCTTGGTGCCCACGCCGGAGTCGGTGAACAGCTCCAGCAGCAGCGAGTGCGCGACGCGGCCGTCGAGGATGTGGGCGGCGCTGACGCCGTCGCCGATCGCCTCCAGGCACGCCTCCAGCTTGGGGCGCATGCCGCCCTCGAGCGTGGCCAGCGCCGCGCGCACGCGCTCCGCGCCGGCGTGCGTGATCAGGCTGGCGGGGTCCGCGGGGTCGGCGAGCCAGCCGGGCACGTCGGTCAGGAAGATCACCTTGTAGGCACCGAGCGCGCCGGCCACCGCGCCGGCGGCCTCGTCGGCGTTGACGTTGTAGGAGTTGCCCTCGCGGTCCGCGCCGACCGAGGCGATCACCGGGATGTAGTCGCTGGCCACGTGCTCGATCACGCCCACGTTGACGCGCTCGATGCGCCCCACGAAGCCGATGTCCTCGCCGCCGGGCGCGGCGCGCCGGGCCACGCGGAAGAGCGAGCCGTCGTCGCCGCACAGGCCCACCGCCGGCTGCCCGTGCCGGTTCAAGCGCAGCACGATCTCCTTGTTGACCTTGCCGACGAGCACCATCTTGGCCACCTCCACGGTGCTCTCGTCGGACACGCGCAGGCCGCCCACGAACTCCACCGGCAGCCCCAGCCGCCGCATGTAGCCGGTGATCTCCGGCCCGCCGCCGTGCACCACGATCGGGTTCAGCCCCACGTACTTGAGCAGCACCACGTCGCGCGCGAACTCCTCGCGCAGCGCCGCGTCCTCCATCGCCGCGCCGCCGTACTTGATCACGATCGTGCGCCCGTGGAACTCCCTGATGTAGGGCAGCGCCTCGAGCAGGGTCCCTACGTCGCGCATCGCGTCCCCCTCACGTCGTGTACTCGGCGTTCAACGTCACGTACTCGTGCGAGAGGTCGGAGAAGAAGACCTCGGTCTCGGCCTCGATCGAGTCCCGCCCACCCAGCACGATCTCGTACTCGACCTCCTCGCGGCGCACCGCGGCGGCCAGCGCGGCCTCGTCGCAGTCGAGCGCGGCGCCGGCGGAGCACACGGGGATGCCCTCGATCGCGACGTCCACCGGCAGCGGCGCGGCGAAGCCGTGCCTGGCGCCGAGCTCGCCGCCGAGCGCCTGCACGATCCGCCCCCAGTTGGGGTCGCCGCCGTGCAGCGCGGCCTTCACCAGCGGCGAGTTGGCCACGGCGCGCGCGGCGGCCTCGCAGATCTCCGCCTCGCCGCCGCGCACGCGCACGCGCGCGATCCGCCCGGCGCCCTCGCCGTCGGCCACCAGCATCACCGCGAGCGCGCGCAGCAGCGCGTCGAGGGCCTCGCCGAAGCGCAGCTCGTCCTCGCTCTCCGGGGCGACGCCGACGCCGCTCGCTCCGGAGCACATCAGGATCGCGGTGTCGTTGGTGGAGAGCTGCCCGTCGACGGAGACGCGGTCGAAGGAGCGCTTCACGCACACGCCCAGCAGCAGCTCGGCGGTCTCGGCGCCGAGCTGCGCGTCGGTCTCGAGGAAGCACAGCATGGTGGCGAAGCGGGGGGAGATCATGCCGGCGCCCTTGCACTGCGCGCTCAGGCGCACGACGCCGGAGGGCAGCTCGACCTCGAGGTTGGCGCGCTTCTCGAAGGCGTCGGTGGTCTGGATCGCCTGCTGGAAGTCGCCGTCGCCGTCCCGCGCGAGCCGGCTGCTGGCGGCGAGCACGCCCTTCAGCACGGCGTCCACCGGCAGGAACTGGCTGATGGCGCCGGTTGAGGCGAGCGCCACCTCGGCGGCCTGCACGCCGAGCGCCGCGGCGGCCGCCCCCTGCGTCTTGGCCGCGTCGTCGAGGCCGCGCCGGCCGGTGGCGGCGTTGGCGCAGCCGGAGTTGGCGAGCGCCGCGCGCAGGGCCTGCAGGCGGCAGCGCTCGCGCGTCACCAGCACCGGCGCCGCGGCGGTGGCGCTGGCGGTGAGGCGCACGGCGCTGACGGGCTCGGCGGCGTCGCACACGAGCAGCCCCACGTCGGGGCGGCCGCTGGGCTTGATGCCGGCGGTGGCGCCGGCGGCGCGGAAGCCCGCGGGCAGGCCGGCGTTAAGCCCCAGTTCGCGCACGTGCGCGGGGGCGGGCACCCAGCGCGAGCGGAAGAACGGCCTCGCGGCGCCGGCACCGGGCCCGGCGGCGGAGGCGGCCGATCCGGCGCGAGGCGCGCTCACGTCAACCCCGCCGTCTCGGGCAGGCCGAACATCAGGTTGAGGTTCTGCACGGCCTGCGAGGAGGTGCCCTTCCAGAGGTTGTCAATGGCGCCGAAGGCGATCACCTTGCCGGTGTGGGAGTCGCTGGCGGCGAACACGCGGCAGTAGTTGGTCTCGCGCACCTCGAGCACGCCGGGCGGCGCGTCCACCAGCTCCACGAACGGCTCGCCGGCGTAGGCGTCGGCGTACAGCTCGTGCAGCTCCTCGGCGCCGACGGGGCGGGTGGTGGTGATGTAGCAGCTGGCCATCTCGCCCTCGTCGAGCGCCACGAGGTGCGCCTGGAACTGCACGCGCAGGCCGGCGAGCGGCCCGTGCAGCTGCGCGAGCTGCTCCTCGATCTCGGGCGTGTGGCGGTGCGCGGCGACCTTGTAGGGGACGATGTTCTCGCCGGCCATCGACAGGTGCGTGGTCTCGTCGAACACGCGCCCGGCGCCGGAGATGCCCTGCTTGGCGTCGATCACGGCGTCGGCGATCAGCCCGGCGCGCGCGAGCGGCGCGACCGCGAGCAGCGTGGCGGTGGGGTAGCAGCCGGGGTTGGCGACGATCGCGGCTCCGGCGATCGCCTCGCGGTGAAGCTCGGTGAGCCCGTACGCGGCCTCGCCCAGGAGCGCCGGCCGCGGGTGCTCGCCGTACCAGCGCTCGTAGGTGGACAGCGAGCGCAGGCGGAAGTCGGCGCTGAGGTCGACCACGCGCACGCCGCGCTCGTGCAGCGCGGCGACGGTGGGCGCGGCGGCGGCGTGCGGGTAGGCCACCACGGCGGCGTCGATCCCCTCGAGGCGCTCGAGGTCGAGCTCCTCGATCGCGAGCGGCACGCGGTAGCGCGGGTAGAGCTCGCCGAGCGTGCGGCCCTGCTCGCTGCGGCCCGTGACGCCGGCCAGCTCGAAGCGGGGGTGGCGCCACAGCAGCTGCGCGGCGAGCGCGCCGGCGAAGCCGGTGGCGCCGGCGACGAGCACGCGCGGCCCGCCATCGGCGTGCGGCTGGGCGGCGCCGGCGCCGGCGGCGGCGAAGGGTCCCCTAGCCACGCAGCTCGCCCCCGAGCTCCTGCACGGCGGCGAGAATGCGCGCGCGCACCGGCTCCACGTCCTCGTCGGTGAGCGTGCGCTCGAGCGAGCGGAAGCTGAGGGCGAGCGCGAGCGAGCGCCGCCCGTCCCCGACCTGCTCGCCTTCGTAGACGTCGAACACGCTGGCCCGGTCGAGCATCTCGCCGCCGGCGCGGCGCACGCCGCCGAGCAGCCGCTCGGCGGGCACCTCGATCGGCAGGGTGACGGCGAGGTCCTGGTTGAGCACCGGGAAGGCGCCGAAGGCGCTGAAGGTGAGCTCCGCGGGGGCTGCCGCGGCGAGCTGGCCGAGGTCGATCAGGAAGCCGGCGGCGCGCTCCAGTTCCCAGCGCTCGGCGACCAGCGGGTGCAGCTCGCCGAGCAGCCCGAGCAGCAGCGGCTCGGCCGCCGGCGGCGGCTGGCCGGCGCCGTCGGCCGCCGCGGGCGCGCGGCCGGCGCGCTCCCCGCCGGCGGCGGGGAGCGCGAGCACCGCGGCGCTGCGTCCCGGGTGCAGGAACGGCGCCTCGCCCGGCGTCACCCACCAGCTGAGGTGGAAGTGCTCGAGCAGGGCGGCGAGCAGCGCCTTGGCGGCGAAGAAGTCGGCGCTCGCGGGGGTGGCGCGCCAGGAGCGCGGCGCGATGCGCCCGCTGAGCAGCACGCCGAGTCCGTGGTGCTCGCGGATGCCCGGCTCGGCGCGTGGCCTCCCGTCGGCGCGGGCGCCGGCGGGCGGCGCTGCGCCCGGCTCGCCTGGCTCGCCCTGCTCGAGGCGGTAGACGGTGCCGGACTCGAAGATGGCAACGTCGCCGTGCCCGCGCGAGACGTTGTGGCGGGCGGCGTCGAGCAGCGAGCCGAGCAGCGTGGGGCGCATGATCGACTGCGCGTCCGACAGCGGGTTCTCGAGCTCGACGACGCCGTGCAGCGGGTGCTGAGGCGGGACCTGCAGCCGCTCGAGCAGCTCGGGCGCGGCGAAGCTCCAGCCGACGATCTCGTGCAGGCCGCGCCCGACCAGCGCGTCCTCGGCGCGGCGGCGCACGCGCTGGGCGTGGCTGAGCCGGCCGGCGGCGCCGCGGCGTGCGGGCAGCGTGGCGGGCAGCCGCTCGAGCCCGTCGATGCGCGCGACCTCCTCGATCAGGTCGATCTCGCGCGTGACGTCCCCGCGCCTGAGCGCGGGCACGGTGACGTCGAGCCCGTCCGCGGCGGGCGTTGAGGCGAAGTCGAGCGCGGCCAGGATCTCGGCCTGGCGCGAGCGCTCGACGCTCACGCCGAGGATCGCCCGCAGGCGCGCCTCGCGCAGCCTCAGCGTGGTCGGCGGCGGCGGCGTCCAGCCGGCGCCGTCGCTGCCGGCCACGTCGATGGTGCCGGGCACGAGCGTGGCGCCGCACAGCTCGACCATCAGCCGGGAGGCGATCGCCTGGGCGTGCATGCACTGCTCGGGCTGCAGGCCCTTCTCGAAGCGGCTGGAGGCCTCGCTGCGCAGGCCGAGCGCCCAGGAGGTGCGATGGACGTTGGGCCCGCTCCAGCAGGCGACCTCCATCAGCACGCGGCTGGTGCCCGCGTGGACCTCCGAGCGGGCGCCGCCCATGATCGCCGCGATCGACGTGGGACCCTCGGCGTCGTCGATCACCACCATCTCGCGGTCGAGCGTACGCGTGTGCCCGTCGAGCGTCTGCAGCTGCTCGCCGTCGCGGGCGCGGCGCACGGTCAGGCGGCCCACGGCGCCGGGCTGACCCGGCCCTCCGGGCTGTGCGCCCCCTCCGGCGACGCGGTCGAGGTCGAAGGCGTGCAGCGGCTGTCCGGTGAGCAGCATCGCGTAGTTGGTGATGTCCACGACGTTGTTGATGGGGCGCTGACCGGCGGCGGACAGGCGTGCCTTCAGCCACGGCGGCGAGGGCGCGACGGTGACGTGCTCGAACGCGCGCGCGGTGAAGCGCGGGCACAGCTCGGGGCACTCGACCGTGACCGCGGCGCCGGCCACGGGCCCCGCGCTGCCTGGGTCCCGCAGCCAGGGCGCGGGCGCGAGCGCGGCGCCGGTGGCGGCGTGCAGCTCGCGGGCGACGCCGTAGACGCCGAGGCAGTCGGGGCGGTTGGGGGTGATCTCGAGCTCGAGCACGTCGCTGGCGATCGGCAGCAGCGCGGCCAGCGGCGCGCCGGGCGCGAGCTCCCCCGGCGGGGGCGCATCGTCGTCCATCTGCGATGACGATGCGGAGACGGACGCGGCGGCGAGCGCGGTCCCGTCGAGCACCATGATCCCCGGCGAGGGACCGGCGTCGAGCTGCAGCTCGTGCTCGGCGAGGATCATGCCCTCGGAGGCCACGCCGCGCAGCCTGGCGCGCTTCAGCGTGGTGCCGTCGGGCATGACGGCGCCTGGCAGCGCGACGGCGACGGTCTGCCCGGCGGCCACGTTGGGGGCGCCGCACACGATCGTGGCGGGCCCGTCCGCCAGGCCGAGCTCGACCGCGCACACCTTCAGGCGGTCGGCGTCGGGGTGGGGCTCGGCGCTGAGCACCCTGCCCACGACGAAGCCCTCGGCGCTGGGCACGCCGTGGTGGAGGACCGCCTCGACCTTGGTGCCGGTCATCGTGAGGCGCTCCTCGATCGCGCCCACCTCGAGCGCGGGGTCGCAGTATTCGCGCAGCCAGGGAAGCGGGACTCTCATGCGGGGCTCATCTCAGAATTGCTCCAGGAAGCGCAGGTCGTTGTCGTAGTAGAGGCGCAGGTCGGGGATGCGGTGCTTGAGCATGGCGATGCGCTCGATCCCCATCCCCCAGGCGTATCCCTGCACCCGCTCGGGGTCGTAGCCGGGGGCGTTGGCGGCGGTGGTGGGCACGTGCGCGTAGACGTTGGGGTCGACCTCGCCGGCGCCGAGCACCTCGAGCCAGCCCTCGCCCTTGCACAGCGGGCAGCGCGAGCCGTCGCGCATGAAGCCGCGGCGGCACTGGAAGCAGGACACGTCGACCTCGACGCTGGGCTCGGTGAAGGGGAAGAAGTGGGGGCGCAGGCGCACGTCGCGCTGCTCGCCGAAGAGCTCGCGGGCGAACACGAGCAGCGTGCCCTTGAGGTCGGCGAGGGTGATGTCCTCGTCGACGGCGAGCCCCTCGATCTGGTGGAACTGCGGCGTGTGGGTTGCGTCCGAGTCGGGCCGGTAGACGCGGCCGGGGATGACCACGTAGAGCGGCGGCGGGTGCGCCTCCATGGCGCGTATCTGCATCGGCGAGGTGTGCGTGCGCAGCACCAGCTCCTCGCCGCCGCTGCGCTGCACGCCGTCGGGCGGGCGCACGTAGAAGGTGTCGGTGCGGGCGCGCGCGGGGTGCGTGGGGCTGTGGTTGAGCGCGTCGAAGTTGTAGTGCACGGTCTCGATCTCGGGGCCCTCCAGGACGGTGAAGCCGAGGCCGAGGAAGACGTCTTCGAGCTCGCGCCGGGTGGAGCTGAGCAGGTGCGCCCGCCCGATCGGCGCGGGCGGCGCGCCGGGCAGCGTGACGTCGACGCGGTCGGCCTCGAGCTGCGCCTGCAGCTCGGCGGCGGCGAGCTCGCGTGCGCGCGCGGCGAGCAGGGCCTCGAGCGCCTGGCGCGCCTGGTTGGCGGCCTTGCCGACGGCGCCGCGCTGCTCGGGCGCGAGCGAGGCGACCTCGCGCAGCAGCTGCGGCAGCTCGGCCTTGCGCCCGAGGTAGCGCAGGCGCAGCTGCTCGAGCTCCCGGCTGCTGGCGGCGGCGGCGAGCGCGGCCTCGGCCTCGCCGCGCAGGCGCTCGATCAGCTCCAGCTGCGGCGGCGGGCCGCCGGCGTCGGGCGTCTGCTCGGGGCGATCGCTCATGCTGGCGGCATCCTATGTTCGCCTGGGGGCGTATCGCGCGTGAGCTCGTAGAGCGCGACGGTGGCGGCCATGGCGGCGTTGAGCGAGTCCACCCCCGCCGAGGACGCGCCGGCGATGGGGATGCGCGCGGAGCGCTCGCAGGCGTCGAGGACCCCGGCCGGCAGCCCGTGGCGCTCGGAGCCGATCAGCAGCGTGACGGCGGCGCCGGGCGCGTCGGCGCGCGCGCCGCTGGCGAGCGCCCGGCGCAGCGGCTCGGGGGCGTCGGCGCGCAGGGCGACGCGCTCGCCGGGCAGCTCGGCGACGTGCGCGGCGCGGGCGAGCGCGACGGTGAAGATGGCTCCCATGCTGGCGCGTACGGCCTTGGGCGAGTGCGGGTCGGCGCAGCCGGGGCCGAGCGCGACGCAGGAGGCGCCGAAGGCGCGGGCGGAGCGCAGCACGGCGCCGACGTTGCCGGGGTCGGCGACGCCGTGCAGGTACAGGCACAGCGGCCCGGCGGGCCGCTGCCAGCGCTGCGGGTAGACGGCGATCACGCGGCTGCCGGAGCCGAGCGCGGAGGCGCCGGCGAGCGCGGCGCGCTCGACCTCGTGAAAGCCGTGCGCGTGCAGGGCGGCGTCGAGCTGCGCGCCGGCGAGGCGGTAGCCCTCGAGCGGCGCGACGCCGGCCTGAGCGGCGGCGGCGATCAGGTCCTCGCCCTCGGCCAGGAACAGGCCGCTGCGGGCGCGCTCGCGCTTGGTGTGCAGGCGGCGCAGCGCCTTCAGGCGGGGGTTCTGCGCGGATGCGATCTGGCTCATGCGGGTGGTGTGGTTTGCGCTTGCGTGGTTGTGCTGGGCTTTCGGGCCGGCTCGCTCGCCTCAACAAAAAAGGGCGCCGTCCCTGAGGGGAGCGACGCCCGGGAGGCTGGAGTCGGCTGGCTGTGGTCAGGCGGCCGACGCCTCGCGGGCGGCTTCGGCGAAACGTCGGAAGGTGTCTGCGTCGCGGACGGCGATGTCGGCGAGCACCTTGCGGTCGAGCTCGATGCCGGCGCGCGAGAGCCCGTGCATGAGCTGCGAGTAGCTCATGCCGTTGGCGCGCGCGGCGGCGTTGATGCGCGTGATCCACAGGCGGCGGAAGTCGCGCTTGCGGTTGCGCCGGTCGCGGTAGGCGTAGGCGTCGGCCTTGAGCAGGGCCTCCTTGGCGCGCCGGTAGTTGGAGTGAGCCTCGCCGCGGAAGCCCTTGGTGAGCTCGAGCGTGGCGCGGCGCTTCTTGCGCGCGTGCACCGAGCGCTTGACGCGGGTCACTTCTTTGCACCCCCTGCGGGCGTCCCGCCCGCAGTCTTGGCACGCACGGTCGCCCTGCGGGCGCCCTTCCCGATCAGCAGGCGCTTCACCCTCGGCGCGTCGTGCTCGGAGAGGATGGCGGGCTCGCCGAGCTGGCGCTTGTGTTTGGGCGACTTCTTCTCGAGGATGTGGCTGGTGAAGGCGTGCCGGCCCCGCACCTTGCCGGTGGCGGTGACCTTGAAGCGCTTCTTGGCGCCGGAGTGGGTCTTCATCTTGGGCATGGGATCGGAGAACGAGGGACCCGGCTCGACGACCTGCGGTCACCTGCGCCACCCTCGGGCCGCTGATTATGACACGGCGGGGCGCTCGTGCTCGGCGACCTGCTCGGACTCGAGCGGGGAGGCGATGGCGGCGGAGGCGACGTCTCCCTCGGCGCCGTCGGGGAACACCTCGTCGGCGGCGTCGCCGGCCCCGGCGCGCCCGGCGAGCACGGCTTTGGAGGGCGCCATCAGCATGGTCATGTTGCGTCCTTCCTGCATGGGTCGCTGCTCGACCACGCCGAGCTCGGAGAGCTCCTCGGCGAGCCGGTCGAGGATGGCGGTGCCGCGCTCGGGGTGGGTGACCTCGCGCCCGCGGAACATGATCGTGATCTTGACCTTGTCCTTGTGGCGCAGGAAGCGCTCGACGTGGTGCTTCTTGGTGTCGTAGTCGTGCTCGGCGATCTTGGGGCGGAACTTGATCTCGCGCACCGTTATCTGCTGCTGGTGCTTGCGCGCCTGCTTGACCTTCTGCGCCTGCTCGTACTTGTACTTGGAGTAGTCGAGCACGCGGCACACCGGCGGGCGCGCCTCTGGCGCGACCTCGACAAGGTCGAGTTCGCGTTCGGAGGCGAAGGCGAGCGCGTCGGGCGTCTTCATCACGCCGACCTGCTTGCCCTCGTCGTCGATCAGGCGCACCTCGGGCACGCGTATGCGCTCGTTGATCCTGGTTGTGTCCCGCTCGGGCGGGCGCCGGTCGAACCTGCGAGGAACCGGCACTAGCTTTCGTGGCCTCGCGTCAAGCGGATGCTAAGCGTGGCCGTGTGATGAGGAGCGGGTCGTCAAGACGGCCGAGTATAGCTCGCCGGAGAGCCGATCTGCGAACTCCTCGAGGCTGCTCGCGCCGGCGTCGCCGCCGCGGTGCTCGCGCACCGAGACGGTGCGCTCGGCCTGCTCGCGCTCGCCCACCACGAGCATGTAGGGGATCTTGCGCAGCTCCGCGTCGCGGATCTTGCGGCCGATCGACTCGCCGCGGGCGTCGAGCTCGACGCGCAGCGCCCGCTCGGGCGAGGACGCGAGGGCGGCGAGCTCGTCTCTGACCTCGCGGGCGTAGTCGTGGAAGCGGTCGGAGACGGGCAGCACGATCGCCTGCACGGGCGCGAGCCACAGCGGCAGCTCGCCGGCGCTGTGCTCGAGCAGGATGCCGATGAAGCGCTCATAGGAGCCGAACAGGGCGCGGTGGATCATCACCGGCGTGTGCTCGGCGTTGTCGGCGCCGGCGTAGGCGACGCCGAAGCGCTCGGGCATCGAGTAGTCGATCTGCACCGTGCCGAGCTGCCAGGAGCGCGCCAGCGAGTCGGTGATGTGGATGTCGATCTTGGGGCCGTAGAAGGCGCCGTCGCCGGGGTTGAGCTCGTACTCGAGGCCCTTGGCGGCGAGCGCTTTGGCGAGCTGGTCCTCGGCGTGGTCCCACGTCTCCTCCGAGCCGCTGCGCACGGGCGGGCGCGTGGAGAGCTCGAGGCGCACGTCGAAGTCGAACAGCGCGTAGGTGTCGAACAGCATCTCCAGGCAGCCGGCGAGCTCGTCCTGGACCTGCTCCTCGGTGCAGAAGATGTGGGCGTCGTCCTGGGCGAAGTGGCGCACGCGCAGGAGCCCGTGCAGCACGCCGGAGGCCTCGTTGCGGTGCAGCAGGCCGGGCTCTGAGTAGCGCACGGGCAGGTCGCGGTAGGAGTGGCGCTGGGTGGAGAACAGGTGCAGGTGGCCGGGGCAGTTCATCGGCTTGACGCCCATCTCGCGCCCCTCCACCTCGAGCGTGAACATATGCTCGCGGAACTTGCCCCAGTGCCCGGAGGTCTTCCACAGCTCGGAGTCGAAGATCTGCGGCGTCTTGACCTCGCTGTAGCCGCGCTCGCGCCCCATCCGCCGCGACAGCGAGACGAGCTCGTTGAACACGCCGGCGCCGGCGGGCAGCCAGAAGGCGGCGCCGGGCGAGAGCTCGGAGAAGGTGAACAGGCCGAGCTCGCGCCCGAGCTTGCGGTGGTCGCGGGCCCTGGCCTGCTCGAGGCGCTCGAGGTGCTGCTCGAGCTCGGCCTTGGCGAAGAAGGCGGTGCCGTAGATGCGCGTGAGCATCGTGCGCTTGGAGTCGCCGCGCCAGTAGGCGCCGGCCACCGAGCTGAGGCGGAAGGCGCCGATCGAGGCGGTGGTGGGGGCGTGCGGGCCGCGGCAGAGGTCGGTGAAGGGCCCGTTGGTGTAGAGCGAGACGGTCTCCAGCGGCGCGGTGGGCAGGGCCTCCCCCTGCTCGCTGCCGGCCTTGGCGGCGGCTGCGGCGGCGCCGACGAGGTCGTCGATCAGCTCCACCTTGTAGTCCTGGCGCTCTGAGAGGAAGCGCTCGCGCGCCTGCGCCACGGGCACGTCCTCGCGCACGAACGCCTCGGCGGCCTTGACGTGGGCGCGCATGCGCTCTTCGATGGCGGGGAAGTCGGCCTCGGAGACGCTGGCGCCGTCGGGGAACTCGAAGTCGTAGTAGAAGCCCTCGGCGATCGGCGGGCCGATCGAGATCTTGACGCCCTCGTAGAGCTCCATGACCGCGGCGGCGAGCACGTGCGCGGCGTCGTGGCGGATCAGCTCGAGGGCCTTCGGCCCGTCTTTCCTGGTGAGGATGGCGATGTGCGCGCGGTCGGGGAGCGCGCGGGCGAGGTCGCGCAGCTGCGGGACCTCGCCGGTGGATGCATGCGTGACCTCGACGGCCAGCGCGGCGCGCGCGAGGCCCGGACCGATGGCGGCGGCGGCGTCGGCGCCGCTGGCGCCGTCGGGGAGCGCGAGCTCGTTGCCGTCTGGGAGCGTGACCGTGATCGACATGGTGGCGCTGGAGGCTACCCGCCCCCGCGGCTCAGGCGAGCGTCCAGAGCGCGTCGTCGCCGATCGCCTCGCGGCGCACGGCGCCCTCGCCGAGCAGCTCGATCAGCGCGGCGTGCGCGGCGAGGCGGTCGGGGAGCTGGTTGTTGTGAGCCATCACCGCGGCGAGCTCCTGCGTGACGAGGCCTCCGGGGAAGGCGGCGAGCGCCTGCAGCGGGTCCTCGGCCGGGGCGCGCCGCTCGAGCGTGCGGTCGAGGTTGGCGACCAGCACGTCGTAGGCCTCGATCGGCTGGAAGCCGCCGGCCTCCAGGCGGGCGCCGTCCTCGCCCTCGAAGACGAGCGACGGCGCGGAGTAGCGCACGGGGCCGTCGGTCTGGCGCGCCTTGCCCTGGAAGTGGGTGGCGCTGCCCGCGGCGGTGCGGGTCTCGGCCTTGTCGCGCTCGTAGGCGGCGAGCGTGTCCTCGGCGTCGATCGCGGCCACGATCGCGGCGGCCTCGAGGCCGTCGAGGCGCCGCAGCGCGGCCTCGATGCCGGCGTCCTCGTCGAGCAGCAGCGTGGTGGTGAAGGTGGCGAGCTGCAGCGCGCGCAGCACGTCGTGCTCGCGTCCGGGCTGGCGCAGGCGCGTGGCCACGATCGCGCGGCAGGCGCGCGCGCTGGCGGTGAGGCGGGCTCGCGGCTCGTACAGGAACGGCATGCCGTGGCGGGCGAAGGCGTGCAGGTTGCCGAGCGCCGTGCGCGTGGGCGTGTAGCCGGCGTCGATGTAGCGCTGCGGGTCCTCGCTGAGGCCGATCGTGACGATGCGCCAGTCGAGCTGCTCGCGGTAGCGCCAGCGCAGCACCGCGAACGCGGGGCTGGCGGAGTACGCGTACGGGCAGGCGGGATCGGTGAAGTGCACGACCTTGACTGTGCCCACACAAGGATGATTGCACGCGCAAGCAGCGCTCCGAAGGGCCCCGGCCGAGCGCGACGCTCGCGCGGGCGGCGCGGCGAGGCGGATGCCAGAACGCCAGGCCCGGCCCACGCGGATGCTCGACGCCAGGCCCGGCGATGCGGATGTTCGACGGCCGTGCGGATGCTCGAACGGCCGGCCGGCAATGGAAGGGCCGGGCGTGCGCTCGCGCGCGATGAGCCCGGCCCTTGGCCAACGCCTGTGTGGGGATGGCGTTGTGCAGCAAGATACCAGCAGCGCGCTGTCTGGATCTTGCTACTCGCGAGATGCGATGTTTCTATTGTGGCGGCACCCTCACAGGCCGATCCCGCGCTGGCCGCGACGGTGCGGCGGCTGCGCGTCGAGCGCGGCGACACCCAGGAGGACCTAGCGCATCGCGCGGGCCTGACCGTCGCTGCGTTCGCGCGCATCGAGCGCGGGCACGCGAACCCCACGTGGACGACCGTGCGGCGCATCGCGGAGGCGCTGGAGGTGAGCCTGGCGAGCCTCGGCGAGGCGGTGGAGCGCCACCGCCCGCGCAGCTGAGCGCCGCGCGCGGGCGTCTCCGATTGGCAGGCGGCGGGCGCATTGGCAGGCGGCGGGCGCGGCTAGCGCACGCCCGCGGTGCTGGCCTCGGGCACCTCGAGCGCCGCCAGGTGCTGGTCGAAGCGGCGCACCCACTCCTCGGAGAGCTCGTCGGCCTGCACGGACAGCCGCGGCGGCTCGACCGCGGGCGCGGCGGGCGCGGGGATGCCGAGGTGCTCGAGCACGCGCGCGATCGCCGCGCCGGTGCTCTCGGCCAGCTCCTCGTAGGTGACCTTCAGCGGCTCGTAGCCGAGCCCGAGGAAGTAGGCGTCCCAGCTGGCGTCGTGGGCGGTGAGCTGGCGCACGAGGAAGTTGACGGCGCGGAAGGAGAACAGCGGTTGCGGGGCGCGGCCCTCCTGCTCGCCCTCCTCGCGCTTCCAGCGCTGCGTCTGCACGGCCTTCCACAGCGAGACCGCCTGGCGCACCTTGTTCTCGCGCGTGATGCGCACGTAGCGCAGACCGGGGAAGGCGCGCGCGAGCAGCTCTGGCAGCGGGCGCTCGCCCATGCCGGGGATGCCGCGCAGCAGCGCGGCGAAGTCGCCGAGGTAGCCCCACATCAGCTTGGCGCCGAACACGCCGTTGGCGGTGGTGCCCTCGGCGAGCGCCCACTCGAGGTAGCGCTCGTAGGTTTCGGGCCGCCACAGCGGGTTCGGTTTGGCGCTGCCGTCGGGCATCTCGCGGAAGGCGAGGCGCTCGATGATGTTGGCGTGGCGGGCGGGGTCGAAGTACTCGTGCGGCCGCCGTGGCAGCCCGGAGCGGGCGAGCGCCTCGAAGTACTCCTCGGGGCGACCGGCGACGCCGGTCTGGGCGAGCGCGCGGCACAGTAGAGTGCTGCCGCTGCGCGGCGTGGCGCACACCAGGTAGGAGAGCATCGGCCTCATCGCGCGCAAGATCCGACCAAGCCAACGGACTCGGTGGAGAATACCCTGCCGCAGCTACCGAACATCCTCTACCTGCACTCCCACGACACCGGGCGCTACGGTCAGCCGTACGGCGAGCAGGTGCCGATGCCGAATGTGCAGGCGCTGGCCGACCAGGGCGTGCTGTTCCGCCAGGCCTTCTGCGCGGCGCCGACCTGCTCGGCCTCGCGCGCGTGCCTGCTGACGGGTCAGTACGGGCAGAGCAACGGCATGCTGGGGCTCGCCCACCGCGGCTTCTCGCTGCGCGACTACAGCCACCACATCGTGCACGTGCTGCGCGGCGCCGGCTACACCTCCACGCTGATCGGGGAGCAGCACATCTCCAAGCGCCCCGAGGCGATCGGCTACGACGAGGTGCTGAAGGTGCCGACCACGCACGTGAACGCGGTGGCGCCGCTGGCGATGGAGGTGCTGAGCCGCCGGCGCGAGCGCCCGCTGTTCGTGTCGGTGGGCTTCTTCGAGACCCACCGCGAGTTCCTGGGGCCGGGCTCGCTGCGCGACGTGCACTACTCCAAGCCGCCCAACAACCTGCCGGACACGCCGGCGGTGCGGGCTGACGTGGCGGCCTTCAAGGCGAGCGCGCGCTCGCTCGACCACGGCGTGGGCATGGTGCTCAACCAGCTCGACGCGCACGGCCTGGACCGCAACACGCTGATCATCTTCACCACCGACCACGGCATGCCGTTCCCTGGGGCCAAGGCGACGCTGTACGACCGCGGCCTGGGCGTGACGCTGATCCTGCGCGGCCCCGCGCCGTTCGACGGCGGCCGCGTGATCGACGCGCTCGTCTCCCACATCGACATCTACCCCACCGTGTGCGAGTACCTGGGGATCGCGCGCCCGCCGTTCCTGCAGGGCGTGTCGCTGCTGGCGCTGCTGCGCGGGCAGGTGCGCGAGGTGCGCGAGGAGATCTTCGCGGGCTCCACCTGGCACGCCGCCTACGAGCCGCAGCGGGCGGTGCGCACGGCCCGCCACAAGTACATCCGCCGGTGGGGCGATCGCCGCACGCCGGTGCTGGCGAACACCGACGACGGGCCGAGCAAGGAGCTGCTGCTGGCGAACGGCTGGGGGGAGCGCGAGATCGCCCAAGAGCAGCTCTACGACCTGCTGTTCGACCCGAACGAGGCCAGCAACCTGATCGACGACCCCGCCTGCGCGCAGGTCGCCGCAGAGCTGCGCGCGCGCCTGCAGCGCTGGATGCGCGACACCGACGACCCGCTGCTCGCGGGCCACGTCGATCCGCCGCCCGGCGTGGAGATCAACCTGCCCGACCAGCTGTCCGCGACCGAACCGACCGTTCGGATCGAGTGAGCCGCGGCGACCCGCGGCCCGCCCGGCACGCACGCGCGAGCTGCGCGCCGCAGGCGCCGCGGCGGCTACACCACGCAGGGCCGCGCGCGCCGGTCGACGCCGACTTCGGTGATCCCCGCTGAGGTGATCTTGATGCGCACCGGCACGTTCTCGCGCTCCAGCAGCTTGGCGAGCACGGAGCCGCCCTTGGTGGCGATGCTGGAGCGCAGCGGCTCCTCGAACGCCTCCGCCCGCAGCGAGTCGGCGATCTGCACGTACACGTGCTTTTCGGCGGTGCCGTGCTGGACCTTCCAGCGGTAGGTGTCGCCCGGCCGTGGCGCGTTGATGGGAGTGGGTCCGCCGATGATCTCGGGCTTCAGCGCCATGTGCCCAGGATGGCGACCTCGCGCGCGCGCGCGAAGGGCCAGCTGGCCAGGATCGCGACGGGTCGTTTGGACGCGGGGAGCGCGCCGCGGGCGTCACTAAGATGCGCCGCAGCGGGTAGCCGGCTGTGCAGCTCCTGTTCCATGACGAGGCGTCTTCGTCACCCGATCGCCGTTCTCGGCGCAGCGCTGTCGCTGTCGGCGGCGGGCTGCGGGCAGACGCAGGCGGCGAGCGGCGCGCGGGCGAGCTTCGTGGCGGGCAACTGCGCGCCGGTGGCGGCCGCGCGCAGCGGCACGATGGTGTGGTACGCGCGCACCGGCCAGGGCGTGTGGGACGCCTACATCGGCGACGAACGCTGCCGCGGCAGGCCCCTGCTGCCCCCCTACGACGGCAACCGCGGGCCGGCGGCGATCACGCCGGACGGGCGCTACGTGCTGCTGACCGCGGCGGTGGGCCTGGACAGGACGCTCCGCGACTCCGCGCCGGGCGAGGGCTCGGGCAACGCGATCCAGCTGTACGACCGCAGGACGCACCGGCTATCGACGCTGCTGGAAGGCGGCACGGCCTCCCAGCGCGGGGTGATCTGGCCGTCGTTCAACGCCCGCGACACCAAGATCGTGTGGTCGCAGCTGGTGCGGACCGCGCAGGAAGCGCCGCCGGTGGGGCAGTGGGCGCTGCACGTCGCCGACGTGGACCTCTCGACGGGCACGCTCGGCGACAACGTCGAATGGCAGAACCCCGACGGCGAACCGGCCTTCTACGAGGCCTACGGCTGGATCCCCGGCACGCGCCGGCTGATCTTCATGTCGACATCACGGGCGAGCCGGCGCGCCGGCGCCTTCCGCGGCGCGCAGCTCTACACGCTGCCCGAAGGCCTGGCGCCGGCGAGCGCGCCGACGCGCATCAGCCCGGAGTTCGCGCCGTCGTTCCCCTGGCAGCACGCGGTCGACGTGTTCCACGAGTTCGCCCACTTCGCGCCGGGCCGCCCGCACACGCTGTACACCTCGATCGGCGCCGACACGCTCGGCGACGACCTCTTCTCCTACGACCTGCGCAGCCAGCGCGCGAACGGCCTGCTCGGGCAGCCGAGGCGCATCAGCTACTTCGGCGGGGACCTCAACGCCAACCTGGCGGTCAAGGCGGTGCCGGGCTGGCCCAAGCCCGCGTACACGGTCGTGACGACGATGGCCTGGGAGCACGGGTCCTGGGTGGCGAGCACCTGCCCGGACCTGCTGTGCTCGAGGGTGAGCGCGTGGCGCATCACGCCGTAGCGGCGTCGGCGCGAGCGACGCGAGCGGGACGCTGCGGGCGCTCGCGCATCCACCCCGCGACAGCGTCGCCGGGGGCGCGCGCGGGACGGGTGCGCCGACCTGTTCGTCACGGTCGACTCGGTCCGGGTGCTCCTAGCGCCGCGAGGAGCGGGCGAGCAGCGCCCGGCCGCTCCACAGCTCGTCGAGCTGCGGGTCGAGCCGTGATCCGGCGCCGGTGATCGCGAGCACGGCGCTGAGCCTGCCTCGGGACGCGGCCAGCAGCCGCCTGCCGGCGGCGCTGAGGGTCAGCTGCACGCGTTCGCTGGCGCCGGGCAGGATCGAGAAGGGAGCGGCGCCGATCGCCTCGAGCCGGGCTTGCCTGGCGTGGCGTCCGCCCGAGCGCTTGGCGCTCAGCGTGAGCGTGCCGGCGCACAGGGCCGCGCCGGTGCAGCTCAGCGCGACGGTGGCGTGCGTGCCGGTGAGGGTGAGCCGCCGGCGTGGCAGCGCGACCTTCACCCCCGTTTCCGAGCCGCCCGCCGGGGCCCCGCCGGGACCGGCACCGCCCGCGCCGCCGGGGCTGGCCGGGCTCGTGGAGCCGCCGGAGCTGGGAGCGGTGCCCGCGTTCGCGGGCGGTGTGGAGGGCGACGTGGCGGTGGGCGGCGTGGCGGCCGGCGGCGTGGCGGTGGGCGGCGCTTCGGTCGCGGCGCCTTCCTCGATGCGCCAGGCGTTGACTTCGCTGCAGAGCATGTCGGGGCAGGTGGCGATCACCCAGGCGCCGTCGACCCAGGCCATCGTGGTGACCACGGTGTACGCCGGTTTGGGCCAGCCCGCGATCGCCTGCATGCCGAGGTTGGCGTTGAGGTCGCCGCCGAAGTAGCTGATGCGCGTGGGCTGGCTCAGGAGGCCGTCCGCTTCCTGCGATTCGAGGTTGTACGAGAACAGGTCGTCGCCGCCGACGGTGTCGGCGCCGATCGAGGTGTACAGCGTGGTCGGATCGCCGGGCGCGAAGTGGGCGAACTCGTGGAACACGTCGACGGCGCTCTGGCCCGGCCAGTAGGGGGCGAATTCAGGGCTGATGCGGGTGGTGGTGGCGCTCGCTTCGAGGTCTTCGGGGAGCGTGTAGAGCTGGGCGCCGCGGAAGGCGCCGGCGCTCTGGCTCGCCTGCGAGGTCGACATGAAGATCAGCCGGTCGCTGTCGGGGATCCAGCCGTAGGCCTCGTAGAAGGCAGGTTCGCCGTCGGGGTTCTGCCATTCGACGTTGTCGCTGAGCGTGCCGGCTTCGAGGTTGACGTCGGCGACGTGCAGCGCCCACTCCCCCACCGGCGGGTCTTCTCCCGCGGTCTTGACCAGCTGCGACCACACGATCTTGGTGTCGTCGGCGTTGAACGCCGGCCAGATCACCCCGCGCTGGGAGGCGCTGCCGCCGGCGAGCAGCGTCGAGAGCTTGCCCGTCCGGCGGTCATACAGCTGGATGGCGTTGCCGGAGCCCTCGCCGGGGGAGGAGTCCGACAGGCGCTTGTCGAGGCCGACCGCCGTGGTCAGCAGCACGTAGCGCCCGTCCGGCGTGATCGCCGCCGGCCCGCGGTTGCCGGCATAGGAGGGCAGCAGCGGTTCGCCTTCGCACTCGCCGTTGCCGATGTAGGCGTCCCACAGCCCCTGTTCGTTGCGCGCGTACCACACCATCGTGCCGTCGCTGGCGGCCGCCACCGGCGCGCAGTTGCCGGCGACGAACGCGCCGTGGTAGCCGCTGGCGAGGGCGCCCGCGCACGGCGCGGCGCCGGCCAGCAGTGAGAGCGCGAGCGTCAGCAGCAGTCCGCGCGGGCCATGTCGCATACTTCGACTTACGACATGAGCACCGCCTTGGCCGCCCTCTGCGGCCGCTTCTGGACACAAGTTCGACGCCCGCGGCGGCGGGCGCGGGGGCTATCGCCGGCGCCGGCTCATGCGTGCCAGATCGCCAGCAGCGCCACGCACACGGCGAGCTCGGCGAGGGCGACGCTCGCGCCGAGCGTGTCGCCGGTGCGGCCGCCGAGCGTCCGCCGGGCGAACGCCGCCGACAGCGCGGCGAGCAGCAGCGCGGCGAGCAGCGCGCCCGCCCCGGTCGCGAGCCCGCAGAGCGCGAGCGCGAGCACGACCGAGACGACTGTCGCGAGCGCGAGGGCGACCTTGCCGACGCGCAGCGCGGCTCCGAGCCCCTCGGCGCGCGCGGGGGGCGTGGCGATCGTGTGCGCCAGCGCCGCCCAGCGCGCCAGCGCGCACGCGACGACCAGCGCGACGAGCGCGCGCGAGGCGTCGAGCGAGGCGAGCGTGCTCGCCAGCAGCAGCGCCCAGCCGATCAGCGCGAGCGTCCCGAAGACCCCGGTGGCGGGATCTCGCATCACCTGCAGGCGCCGGGCGCGATCGCCGCGGGCGCCGAGCCCGTCGGCGGTGTCGGCGAGCCCGTCCTGGTGCAGCGCCCCGGTCACCACCACCAGCGCGATGACGGCGAGCACGCTCGCCGGGGTGCGCCCGAGCAGCTGCTGCGCGCCGACGCGCACGCCGCCGGCGAGCGCGCCGGCGGCCGCCCCCACGAGCGGGAACCAGCCGGCTGCCACGGCCAGCTCGGCGCCGGCGCCACCGGGAACCGGCACGATCGTGAGGAACGCGATCGCCGCGGGCAGGCCCCTCCACGGCGCGCGCCGGGCGCCGCTCGCGCCGGCGGCCTCCTGCACGGGCGCCTCGCCGTCAGCGTGCGCGTGCAACGCGCGACTCCTCGAAGGTCCCCATCTCCTCGTGGAGCGCGCCCGCGGCCTCGATCAGCGGCAGCGCGAGCAGCGCGCCGGATGCCTCGCCGAGGCGCAGGCGCAGGTCCAGCAGCGCCTCCAGGCCGAGCTCGGCGAGCAGCAGGTCGTGTCCCGGCTCGGCCGAGCGGTGCCCGGCGATCAGCGTCTCGGCGACCGTCGGCTCGAGCTGCACGGCGGCGAGCGCGCTCGCCGCCACGGCGTAGCCGTCGAGCAGCACCGGCAGGCGCAGGCGCGACGCCTCGCGGATCGCGCCGGCGAGCGCGGCGAGCTCGAGGCCGCCGACGGCGAGCAGCGCCGCGCGCGCCGGCAGCTGCGCGCCGTGGCGCTCCAGCGCGGCGGCCACGATCGCGCGCTTGCGCTCGAGGCCGGCGGCGTCCATGCCGGCGCCGAGGCCGACCATCTCGCGCGCGG
>Ga0335072_10002787_pt1 | contig 26842 bp, 21 predicted proteins | sample Lox_Sample_21_FD_206725 | JGI IMG/M metagenome (GOLD analysis project Ga0335072, IMG submission 206725) | Soil microbial communities from Loxahatchee National Wildlife Refuge, Florida, United States - Lox_Sample_2.1 | ecosystem: Environmental > Terrestrial > Soil > Wetlands | place: USA...
ATTATCGGCCAGCGTGGTCCCGCGACCCACCGCCGGCATATGCACGATGCCATGACTCCCGCCGAAGTTTTTGTGACGAATGTCACACACGCGGCACCGTTGTTGGCCCGACGCGAAAATGTCAGACGTCGCAGACTCGGGACACCACCCCACGCGCTGCCGCCGGCTCAGCTTGGCCCACACCCCTTGGCAGCCCCCGCCGCCAGGACCCACATTCCCCACATGAACGACCAGCCGCTTCGCCCCAACCGGCCCGTCTACCTGGACAACCAGGCCACCACGCGCTGCGACCCGCGCGTCCTCGACGTCATGCTGCCCTTCTTCACCGAGCGCTACGGCAACCCCCATAGCGCAGAGCATGCCATGGGCCAGGACGCCGAAGCCGCGGTGGAAACCGCCCGGGCCCAGGTTGCCGCCCTGGTCAACGCCGACCCCAAGGAGATCGTGTTCACCTCCGGCGCCACCGAATCCAACAACATCGCCATCAAGGGTGCCGCTCGTTTCGCCGCCCGATTCACGGCCCCTGGGGGCAACGACCGCCGCCGCGTCGTCACCGTCGCCACCGAGCATAAATGCGTCCTGGAATCGGTCGCCGACCTCGCCGACGAAGGCTTCGAGCCCATCTTCCTCCCCGTCCGCCAGGATGGCTTGCTCGACCCCGCCACCCTGCGCGATGCCCTTGCCACGCCCACGCTGCTGGTCAGCGTCATGGCGGTAAACAACGAGATCGGCGTCATCCAGGACATCCCCATGCTCGCCGCCATCGCCAAGGAAGCCGGCGCGCTCTTCCACACCGACATCGCCCAGGCGGCAGGAAAAATCCCGCTGGATCTCACCGCCTGGCGCGTAGACCTCGCCTCCATCTCCGGCCACAAGCTCTACGGCCCCAAAGGCATCGGCGCCTTGTTCGTCCGCCGCCGCCCCCGTGCACGGCTGGCCCCCTTGTTCTCCGGCGGCGGCCAGGAACGCGGCCTGCGCTCCGGCACGCTGCCCGCCCCGCTGGTCGTCGGCCTGGGCGAAGCCTGCCGCCTGGCCCAGGCGGACCTCACCGAAGACACCGCCCGCATCGCGGCCCTCCGCGCCCGCTTGCTCGACCGCCTCCGCCAGCACATCCCTGGCATCACCCTCAACGGCAGCATGCACCACCGCATCGCCGGCAACCTGAACCTCACCTTCCCCGACGCCACAGCCACGGACCTCATGGCCCGCGCCCCCGACCTCTGCGTCTCCACCGGCTCCGCTTGCTCCTCCGCCGAGATCGAGCCCTCCTACGTCCTGCGCTCTATCGGCCTGTCACCGGACCAGGCCGACCGCACCTTGCGGATCGGCATTGGACGTTTTACCTCGGCCGCGGATATCGATTACGCGGCGGCCGCGCTGGCTGCGGCGCACGCTGGCCCCCCTCGTCATGGCCGGGCTTGATCCGGCCATCTGCCCCGGCGGACCGGGCGCCGCATGCAACCCGGCCGCCCTGCGCAGATGGCCAGGTCAACCCCGGCCATGACGAGAATGCCCTGAAGGACTTTTCCCCCAAATGCCGAAGATGACCTTCATCGAGCGCGACGGCACGCACCGCGAGGTCGATGCCCCCCTGGGCCTGTCGGTGCTGGAGATCGCCCACAAGCACAATGTGGACATCGAGGGCGCCTGCGAAGGCTCCCTCGCTTGCTCCACCTGCCACGTCATCGTGGACAAGGCATGGTTCAACAAGCTCGCCGACCCCACGGAAGACGAGGAAGACATGCTCGACCTCGCCTTCGGCCTGACCGACACGTCCCGCCTCGGCTGCCAGATCGTCATGACCCCGGAACTGGACGGCCTGGTGGTAAAGCTCCCCGCCGGCACCCGGAACATGATGAACGGCTGACCCCACCTATGTTTCACAGCGAGTGCGCCACAGCGAGACCGCATATCATTGCGACGCCACATGTCATTGCGACACCACATGTCGTTGCGAGGAGCGCAGCGACGAAGCAATCCCGGTCGAACCCGCCGCACGGACCCACGCGCGCCTCTTCCGAGCTCGCACTGACGTGCATCGTGGCCCCAACCTGATGCGCGTCGTCGTCGCCATGTCGGGCGGGGTGGACAGTTCCACCGTCGCCGGCCTCCTGCACGAAGCCGGGCACGAGGTGATCGGCATCACCCTCCAGCTTTACGACCACGGCGCCGCCACCGGCCGGAAGGGCGCCTGCTGCGCCGGCCAGGACATCCACGACGCCCGCCGCGTTGCCGACAAGCTCGGCATCCCCCACTACGTCATCGACGCCGAATCCCGCTTCGCCACAGCGGTCATCGCCGACTTCGCCGACAGCTACGCCGCGGGCGAAACCCCCGTCCCCTGCGTGCGCTGCAACCAGACAGTCAAGTTCACCGACCTGACCGCCCTCGCCCGCGGCCTGGGCGCCGAACGCCTCGCCACCGGCCACTACGTCCGCCGCATCGACGGCCCCGACGGCCCCGAACTTCACCGCGCTGCCGACCCTGCCCGAGACCAGAGCTGGTTCCTCTTCTCCACCACCCCCGACCAACTGGCGTTGTGCGACTTCCCCCTCGGCAACATGCCCGACAAGCGGGCAGTCCGCGCGGTCGCGGAACGCCTGGGCCTGCCGGTGGCCGCCAAGCCCGACAGCCAGGACATCTGCTTCGTCCCCACCGGCGGCTACGCCGACATCGTGGCGCGCCTTCGCCCCGACGCCGCCGCACCGGGCGAGATCGTCACCCAGGACGGCCGGGTCCTCGGCCACCACGACGGCATCGCCCACTATACGGTCGGCCAGGGCAAGCGCCTCGGCCCCGCGGCGATGGATCGCGGCCAGCGCCAGATCGTGATCGCAACGGATCCCGGCACCCGCCGCGTCGTGGTCGGCCCGCGCGAGACCGGCACCGGCACGGTCCGCCTGCGCGAGGTGAACTGGCTGATCCCGCCGCCCGCGACCGGTCTGCACTGCCAGGTAAAGCTGCGCGCCCGCGAGGAACCCCACGGCGCCACCATCCGCGCCACATCAGGCGGCGCCGAAGTGCTGCTGGACACCCCTGCCCTGCCCGCGCCCGGCCAGGCCTGTGTGTTCTACGACGGCGGCCGCGTGCTGGGCGGCGGCTTCATTATCCGCGACAGGGCAGGCATCACCCCCTCAACGCCGGTTGGTTAGCATCCGGAACCAGAGAAACGCGATACAGTCCGCCCGTCCCATGTCATTGCGTGGAGCGCAGCGCAATAAAATAGCGTTCGCCGAAACCAGTTAATCTCGAACCGTCAAATCCCAAACCCAACGCCGCATTGCTTATACGCGACGTTGGTTCGACCGGACCGACTCATCAGCTTCATCCGGTGGGCGAAGCTCAAATCCCGGTCCTCGGTACACGCGCTTAACCCTTTGGTGACGATTCCCTGCGAAGATGTACGCCCCACTTCCCAACACGGACTTCCAAAGGTGACACATGGGCATTTTCCGCTTTCGAGTCCGCACGCGCATCTACCTCGGATATGCAATACTGATCGCCCTTACTCTCGGCATCGCCGTTTTTGGCACCTTTGAACTGTCCGGCGTTGGCAGGAATGTCGGCAAAATGGACGCACTGGCGGGCAACACGCAGCGCTCGCTGCAAGTGGCGCGTCACCTAACGATGATCGGCCTGGCCCAATCGCGCTACCTCGCCGACCCATCCGATGCGGTGCTGCAAACCGCCCGCCAGTCCGCCGACAGCGCCGACAGCCTGCTGACGGAAGCCCAGCATGCCACCCTGTCGCCGCAACGCCTGGAAATCTATCGCGCGGTGCAGGATGGGCTGCGCACGCTCCGCGCGGACCTCAACCGGTTTGGCGAACTCGGCATGGCATGGAGTGCACAACGCGCATTATTGTTCACCGGCGGCGATACGCTGACGGCGGCAGCCGGCCGCCTGGTCCAGGCAGCGCGTGCGACGCATGACCCGGCATTGTCGGCGGCGGCGTCGGATGTCGAGGCCTCGACCTTGCTGGTTCGCGTCGCGAACTGGCGCTTCATGGCCACCCTGGACAAGAAGGGTCCGGCAACGTTCAAGACCAACGCGGCACATGCCCGCGACGCCCTCGCGACGATGCAGCGCATCGCGAAGCCGGAGATTGCCGCCCTGGTTGCGCCGGTCCAGGCCGCATTGTCCAACTACGAGACGGCATTCAACGCCTTCTCCTCCGCCCGTCTGGCTTCGGAAACGTTTTACAACGAGCAAACCCGGCCACAGTTGGAGGCGATGCAGCAGAAGCTGCAGGGGGCGCTGGATTCGCTCGCGCACGACTTCGCCGCCAGCCGCACAACCGCAGCAGACACGGTTTCCAGCGCTTCCTGGCTGCAGGAAATCGTAGGCATCCTGGCACTGGCGCTCGGCGCCACCCTGGCCTTCGTCATCGGCCGCGGTATCGTGCGGCCTCTGACGGAAATGACCGGCGTGATGGGCAAGTTGGCCGCCGGTGACAATGGCGTGGCGGTCCCGGCGCAAGACAGCCAGGACGAGATCGGCGACATGGCGCGTGCCGTAGGCGTGTTCAAACAGCACGCCATCGACGCCGAACGGCTCGCCGCGGAGCAAGCCACCGCGCGTGCCGCCAAGGAACGGCGTCAGGCCGCCATGGAGCAATACACCCAGGATTTCGGCAAATCGGTCTCCGGTGTCATGGCGTCGCTGGCCGCCTCGGCTGACACGATGCGCAGCGCCGCCGATGCGATGGCGGAAGCGGCCACTGCCGTGCATACCGAAGCGCATGGCACTTCCGGCGATGCCGCCAAATCGTCCGCGGATCTCATGACGGTCGCCTCCGCGGTCGAGGAACTCACATCAAGCGTGGCCGAAATCTCCCGCCAGGTCACGTCATCCGCCGACGTCGCGCGCCAGGCGGTGCAGCGCGCCGACGCCAGCAAGGGCACCATGCAGAGCCTGTCCGAAGCAACCGCACGGATTGGCGACGTCGTGCGCCTGATCAGCGACATTGCCGCGCAGACCAATCTGCTGGCGCTGAACGCAACGATCGAAGCGGCGCGAGCCGGCGAGGCGGGCAAGGGCTTTGCCGTCGTCGCGGGCGAGGTCAAGGCGCTGGCGGCACAGACCGCCAAGGCAACCGCCGAAATCGGCAGCCAGATCGACACTGTTCGTTCCGCCACCACGGATGCGGTGTCCGCGATGACCGAGATCGGTACGATTATCGGCAAGATGGACCAGGTGTCGGCCGCGATTTCCGCCGCGGTGGAACAACAAAATGCCACCACCCGGGAAATCGCCGGCAACGTTCAGGCGGTGTCCGGCGCGACGTCCAGCACCGCCCAGGCGATGGAGCATGTGGTGACCGTGGCAGACCGCGCCGGCGACATCAGCCGAGACGTGCTGACCGGTGCTGCGGAGATCAGTCGCGAAGCGGAAACGCTCCGCACCGAGGTGGACCAGTTCCTGGCAGCGGTGCGCGAGGATACCACGGAAGAGCGGCGGCGCTATGAGCGGCTGACTCTGAGCGGCGTTTCGGCAAGCCTCCAGGCAAAAGGCAAGCCTGCCGCCCAGGTCGCCCTTCGGAACATGTCGCGCGGTGGCGCGGCACTGGCATGCGACTGGAACCTGCCGGCCGGAGCGCAAGTGGAAATCGATATGCCGGCGGCGGGAGGCCTCATCCCCGCGCGGGTCGTCCGCTCAGGCGGCGGCGAACTCGCCGTGGTATTCAGTTCGGACCCGCAAATCCTGGCACGCATCGACCGCGCTTTGGGCCAGCTGACCGAGACGAAACGAGCAGCCTAGTCGTGCCGGTACAGGAATATAATAACATGTTGAATCCGATCCAAATATCCCACAGCGGACTCGCTGCAACCGGTATCAGGTATCAGTGAACCGAGCGTTGGCCCGTCCTGCCAACATGTCATTGCGAATTGACCACCGGCCGGCGCGGCCGACCCGCGGCAGAATGAAAGTGCGGCGCGCCACACGTTTTTCGTCATGGCCGGGCTTGACCCGGCCATCGACGCAGCATCGGTCAGGACGCGTTCTGTACGCGCCCGATCACTTGCGCCCGATCACTTGCGCCCGATCACTTGCGCCCGATCACTTGGCGAAGATGGCCGGGGCAAGCCCGGCCATGACGGGAACTTTCTGGTTAGTTAGGCGCGTAGCGACGAAGCAACCTCGATCTTCCGGGCGCAGGAAGCTCCGCGCGCACCCGAACGAAGTTGCTTCGGTCTCCGCCAAGCCTCAAGCGACTCGAGGCGGAGTGCGTCACGTTTCTCTAATTCCGGGTACTCGTGTTGTGGTCCTGACGGATGTTGTCCGCTCCACACGTCATTGCTGGCAGCCCACCCTCCGGCCCCGCCGACCCGCGACCGGATGAAAGGCTCCCCGTCCCCTCGCGACCCGGGGGGATAGCGGGGGTCGAGATCGCAAGTTTCGCCCCCTGCCCCCTACCCCAAACCTGCACGACCCATTCGTGCGCTCACACACCCACAAGAACAGTGGCGCGGTAAAGGAATTGCTAACCATGTCCGACGACAATAGCGGGCATGGAGTGGATCCTCGAAGCCGTTCTGGCCGCCCTGCTGGCCGCGACCCTGTTCCATGCCGTGCGGCTGGAACGGGCCCTGGGCGTTCTGAAACGCGACCGCGCCGCACTCGAAGCGCTGGTCGCCAGCTTCAACGACAGCTCCCGTCAGGCTGAAGCCGGCATCGAGCAATTGCACGCCGCCGCCGACGGCGCCGGTCGGCAAATGGCCCGCCAGATCGACACCACCACCCGCCTGAAAGACGACCTGATCTTCCTGCTTGAACGAGGCGAACGCCTGGCCGACCGGCTGGAATCGCTGATCCGCGCCGGCCGCTCGCTCGCCGCCGAACCAATGCACCACCCCCTGGCGGGAGCAGATGACCAGGCGCCCGAGATGCCGCGTGTCCGCAGCCAGGCCGAACGCGACTTGCTCAAGGCATTGAGGATGGCGCGATGATCCTGTCCCTCCGCTCCCCACGCCTGTTGCCGTTCACCATCGCCACGATCGGCGCGCTGCTGGCGATGAAGACGCTCGATGTTGCCCGCTATATCGCTGCCGGGCATCCGCCTGCCGGTGCCGCAGTCCTGACCGCAGCGCGCGCCGCGACAGCAGACCCATCGCCATCGGCGAAAGCCACGCCGCGGGCATCCTCACCACAGCCCGCAACAGCAGCAGCGGTACAGCCCGCCGCAACCGCCGCCGCTCCGTCTCCGGCATTGCCATCGCCCGACCGCGGCTCGGCCCCCCCGATCACCGAAGGCGAGCGCGCGCTGCTGCTGGAACTGCGCCAGCGCAGCCAGCAACTCGACGCCAGGGCAGCCGCACTGAGCATGCGCGAATCCATCCTCGCCGCCGCCGAGCAAAAGCTGGAGGCGCAGGCGCAGGCCCTGACCGCATTGCGGAAGCAGCTGCAGGACCTGGAAGCCGCCCGCACACAGCGCGAGGAAGCCGGCTGGCAAGGCCTGGTGAAAGTCTACGAAGACATGAAACCCCGCGACGCCGCCACGATCTTCAACGATCTCGACATGCCCGTATTGCTGTCGCTGGTCGATCGCATGAAGGAGCTGAAGGCAGCGCCAATCCTCGCGGCGATGAATCCCGACAAGGCGCGAGATGTCACCGCCGACCTCGCCAAACTGCGCACCCGTCGCGAACCCGCGGGCACAGCCGCCCCCGGGGGCGGTTAACATAGCAAGCGGAGACCATGCCCCATGTCGATGGACAAAACGATCAATGTCCTGATTGTCGATGACTACAAGACCATGCTGCGGATCATCCGCAACCTGCTGAAGCAGATCGACTTCAACAACGTCGAGGAAGCATCCGACGGCGCCGAGGCATTGGCCAAGCTGCGCAGCGGCAATTTCGGCCTGGTGATCAGCGACTGGAACATGCAGCCCATGACCGGCCTGCAGCTTTTGCAGGAGGTGCGCGCGGACACAAGGTTGAAAGGCATGCCCTTCATCATGGTGACCGCGGAAAGCAAGGTGGAGAACGTGGTCGCCGCAAAGCAGGCCGGCGTCTCCAACTACATCGTCAAGCCATTCAACGCGGAAACCCTGCGCGAGAAAATCGAGAAGGTATTGCTCCATGGCTGACAGGACCGCCAGGCCGGACGTAGCGCTCGCCCAACGGCTCGCGGCGATCCGGGAACGCTACGCGGGCACCGACCCGGACATGGTCGCCGACGTGGTGCGCGCCGTCCTCGCCACCATGAGCGGCGACCTGACAGCACAGGAGACCTCTCTCCTGTCCGAAGTCGAATCGCTCGGCCAGATCATCGCCTCTGCCAAGTCGGAGATTGCCGCGCTCCGCATGGACGACATCACCGCCAGCGACATCCCGTTCGCGACCGACGAACTGGACGCGATCATCCAGCACACCGCCTCGGCGACACACGCGATTTTGGAAAGCTGCGAGACACTGGATGCGGTCGGCGAGCACCTGGCCGGCGAGCCGGCGACGAAGCTGCAAGACGCCACCACGCGCATCTATGAGGCGTGCAGCTTCCAGGACATCACCGGCCAACGCATCACCAAGGTGGTGAATACGTTGAAAGCGATCGAGACGAAAGTCTGCCAGCTCGTGCTGACTTTTGGCGAACCCGGCAGCGATACGGCCATCGAGACAGGCGCGCAGGGCGAGGCCGCGCTGCTGAACGGGCCGCAGCTCCCCACAATGGCGATGGACCAGTCGGATATCGACAAGCTGCTCGCGAGTTTTGAATGATCGATCGGCCCGCACTTTCCAGCAAGGTGAGGGCAAGACGCAATCATGTCATTGCAAGGAGCGAAGCGACGAAGCAACCCCGGTCGTGCGATGTCGGAAAAGCCTGCGCGCCGCAGAAACAACCCGTCATGGCCGGGCTTGACCCGGCCATCTACCCGCAGCTGATCGGATCGAGTTGCGCACAGCCGCCCGGATCGCATGCAGCGGCACCCGATCATCGTGCCAAGCTGGCCGGGTCGATCCAGGCGACGACGAGAGGGATCGTTGCCGCGCAGTTTCATGCGGTCGCGGGCCGGCGACCAGGCCCGTGGGCAACCAACAAGAAACCAGGTCCGCCTGCGGCCCCACGCAGTTTCATCCAGCGGCAGGTCGGCCGCGCCGGCCGGTGGGCAACCCGCCCGTGGGCAACGCGCAATGACAATTGCACCCCCATTGCGATTGCCCTTCTTCTGATATTGCTCCTGCCGTTGATCGCCCACGCAGACCCAACCACCGAGATCGATATCCGCTCCGGCAGTCACCCCGGCTATGGCCGCGTGGTGTTCGACACGCCGCCACACACCACCTACCGCGTGGTACGCGACGGCGACCAACTCACCATACAATTCGCGGGCGATGTCACGTTGAAGGCGAACGACGCGCCGCCGCCCCATAACGTCTCCGCCATACACGCGGACGGCAACGAAGCCACGCTCATCATCGCGCCCGGCAGTACCTTCCATGATTCCCGCCTCGGCAACCGAGTCGTAATCGACATTCTGGATCCCGGCGGCGCGGTACCTGCGCACGGTTCGCTGCAGGTAGCCCAACACCCGCCACCGGCAGCCGAGAAGCCCGCCACGCCACCCATGCACCTCTCGAACGACACTGGGCCGACACAGCCACCTCCTGTCGCCGAGCCGCCGTCCGACCCCCCGGCCCCGTCCCGGCAAGCCCCGCTGGCGCCCTCCCCTCCCCCCGTCGTCGCAGCCACCACCATCGCGGCTGTCGCCCCTGCCGACGCTGCCCCGCCTACGCCCGGCCCAGCCCCAGCCCCAGCCCCAGCCCCAGCCCCAGCCCCAGCTGCGGCCGCCTCAGCGCCACCACAACCCCTCGAACCAGCCCCTTTGCAGGCGAGGCCCGCTCCTCTGCCGCCGGAGACACAAGGCGCCGCATTCACGTTGCCGCTGCCCGCCGATGCCGCGGCGGCCGTGTTCCACCGCCATGGCGAGACATTGGTGGTTTTCGACCAGCACGAACCCATCGATCTGGCCCCGCTGCAATCCATGCCCGCCTTTGCCTCAGCACGCGCTGAGCTGCTGCCCACCGCGACCGTGATCCACCTCTCGCCGCCCGCCGGCACCACCGTCGCGCTGTCAAAAACGACGCAGGGATGGACCGTGGCGGCGCTGTCGTCCCCGCCCCAGACCCGGGCAATTTCAGTACGGAACAATGACAACGCGGTGGGGTTGGCCGCGCAGGCGCCGGGCCGCGTGGTGACCCTGCAAGACCCATCAACTGGCGGTCCCTTGTTGGTCGGCACTCTGTTCCAGCCGGGGCAGGCCACGGTCGTCCGCAGCATCACGCCGCAATTCGAGTTGCTGCCGACGAGGCAAGGCGTCGTCGTGGTTCCCTTCGCCGATACGGTGGCACTGCATACGGTGGCGGACGGGTTCATCCTCACCACCGCCCCGGCCCCGCTGGCGGTTTCGCGTCTTGACACCGACATGCTGAGCGATCCCGCGGCGCTGACCCGCCGGTTCGAATTTCCCGACCTGCCGCCGGACCGATTGTTCCGGCTACTGGACAAGAACATCGCCTTGGCATCGAATGAGCCGCTATTGGCGCGAGGGCCGGATCGGCGGGCTGCAGCGCTGGATATGATCAGCCTTGGCATGGACGCGGAAGCGGAGGCGCTGCTGCAACTCACCGCCGCCGAAGATCCGCGTGAAGCGGCGTCTGCCGACATCGCCGGCCTGACCGGCGTCGCTGCCTTGCTCGCCGGCCGCCCGGCCGAGGCGGGCGGCATCGACGATCCACGGCTGAGCGGCACTGACGAAGTGGATCTGTGGCGTGCCCTGCGCCTTGCGATGCAGGACGAGCATTCCCCGCAGGCAGCCGCAGCGCTGGCCAACTCTGCCGCCTTGCTGCTGAGCTACCCGCGCGGCATCCGCGACAGGGCGCTGGCGCTCGCCGCCGAGACGATGGTGCAGGGCGGCGCGGTCGCAGCCGCCGCGGAATTGCTGTCCCGCGCCAAGGATGTGCCCGGCCTCGAACTGGCGAACGCCATGCTCTGCCAGGCGCAAGGCGACACGAGCAAGGCGCTCGCGCGTTATGACGCGTTGGCTGTCAGCCGCGACCAGTTCGTCAGTGCCCGCGCGGCGGTGCGGGCCGTGAAGCTGCGCCTTGCCACTGGCCAGTTCGACAAGCGCCAGGCCGCCGAGGCGCTCGATCGCTTGCTCTACGCCTGGCGTGGCGGCGAGCGGGAAATGGCCCTGCGCGGGGAGCTGGCGTCGCTACGCCAGTCCCTCGGCGAATATCACCAGGCACTCACCCTGTTGCGCGAAACCGAGAGCCTGTTCCCTGCCAGCGCTCCGACGATCCACGAGCGCCTGCAACAGACGTTCGACGCGATGCTGAAGGATGGCGCCGCAGATCGGATGCCGCCGCTGGAATTTGTCGCCCTGGTGGACGAGAACGCCGATCTCATCGCGCAAACCAGTCAAGGCGAGGCGATCGAGGAGGAACTTGCGAACAAGCTGGTGGCGCTGGATTTGCCGGACCGCGCCGAGCCAGTCCTGGACAAGCTGATGCGTACCGCGCCACCCGGGCCGGGCCGGGCCACGATCGGACTGCGGCTGGCAACGCTGCGCCTGCATGAGGGCGATGCCGTCGGTGCGCTGGCGGCCTTGGATGCATCCGAGGTACCCGGCCTGCCGCCAGCCCTGGCGCAACAACGAGCCTTGTTGCGTGCCGGCGCTCAGGCGCGTGCCGGCCATGTCGCGACCGCGATCAACTTGCTGGCCGGGCTGACTTCAGACGCAGCCGCCGCAGAACGCGTCGACATTCTGGAGCATGCGCAGGACTGGCGAGGTGCCGAACAAGCGCTGGCTGCTCTCGCGGCAAAGGCGGTGCCGGCGAGCGGAGACCTGACGGACCACGCCCGTCGCCTGGTGCTGCGGCTTGTCACCGACGCGGCACATGCCGGGGATCAGCCGATGCTGGCGACCCTTCGTGCGCAGGACGAGGCCCGGATGGGCACCGGCCCGCTGGCCGATATGTTCCGGCTGCTGACGACCGATCCGGTGCAGGGCCTCGCCGATCTGCCGGTTTCGGCACGTGAAGTTGGGCTGGCAAAGGCCCTGCCCTCTGCGTTGCAGGCAATGCAGCCATCCGGGAGGACACCTTAAGCAAATATTTTCTCTTGCACCCCGCCCCCCCTTTCCCTATGTCCCGCTCCTCTTGGCCCCAGGGGACGCTCGCGCGGGCTGTTCGCGTGTGTCCAACAGGCTGTCTGCTGGTAGGAAAGGGGAGCTCGATGGACGCTTTCAATCCATCACTCGATCCGCTGGGGATGGTCTCGGAACTTCCGAGCAGCAACCAGGAAGAAGCGCTGGGGTCGGATGCCCAGAAGGATTATTTCGTCGAGAAGGACGGAGTAAGATTTGCCGGCACGCATCTGCTGCTGGACCTGTGGGGTGCTCGCAACCTGACCGATCCGGCGAAGATCGACGCAGCGTTGCGCGAGGCCGCTGAAGCAGCCAACGCGACGATCCTGCACAGCCACTTCCATCATTTCGGTCCCGATGGCGGCGTAAGCGGCGTGCTGGTCCTGGCCGAAAGCCACATGTCGATCCACACCTGGCCGGAGCGCGACTTCGCCGCGATCGACATTTTCATGTGCGGGTCGTGCAACCCGTACGAGTCGCTGCCGGTCCTGAAGGCAACCTTCACGCCGAACCACATGCTGCTGGCCGAGCAGCGGCGAGGAATGATCGTCTAAAACCGCTCCCGCGCTGCGTGCGCGAGAGGTCGAGGTGCGAAGCACCGAGGGCGAGGGTGATCGGGTCGGTACACTGCCTGCTTCCTGCCAACCCGGCAACCCTTACGCTCAGCGCCTTCCTTGGCCCGCTCCGCGCCGCAACCGCGCCGAGCCTCTGCACAACCAACCCCACCTCATGGGACAGGTTCATTTGTCATGACCACCGACACCTGGCTCAACGAGACCCTCTACCCCGACTGGGGCCAGCGCTTCCGGGTGAAGCGCGAGCTGGCGCGCGTGCAGAGCGACTTCCAGGACATCGTGATCTTCGAAAGCTACACGCACGGCCGCGTCATGGTCCTGGACGGCGTGATCCAGATCACCGAGGCGGACGAATTTGTCTACCAGGAAATGCTGACGCACGTGCCCCTGCTTGCGCATGGCACAGCGGCAAACGTCTTGATCATCGGCGCCGGTGATGGAGGCGTGCTGCGCCGCGTGCTGCAGCACAACACCGTACAGCGCGCGGTGATGTGCGAGATCGATGGCGAGGTGATCCGCCTGTCCCGGCAGTTCCTCCCCAACATCGCCGGCAACGCCTGGGACGATCCCCGCGCAGAGGTGATCGTCGGCGACGGCATCGACTACGTTAAACGCGCGCCCGATGCAGCGTTCGACGCGATCATCGTCGATTCCACCGATCCGATCGGCGTCGGCGAGGTGTTGTTCACCGACTCCTTCTACGAAAACTGCGCCCGCATCCTGACGCCGCGTGGATTGGTGGTGAACCAGTGCGGCGTGCCGTTCATGCAGGCCGACGAACTACGAGAAACCAGCGCACGCCGCGCGAAATTCTTCCCGCACGTCACCGCGTACGTCGCCGCTGTCCCGACCTATGTAGGCGGGTTCATGACGCTGGGCTGGGCGGCGAAGGATACGTCGCTGACGCGCGTGGACGTGGAAGAAATCCGCGCGCGTGCCGACGCCGCAGGCGTTCTAGGCACCACGCGCTATTGGACACCAGAAATCCATGCGGGCGCATTTAACCTGCCGCCATATATCGCGCGTCACTTGTAATACTGCGGTACCGCGTCGGCAGGCGCACTCCCCTTCTGTCATTGCCGGTTGACCACCGTCCTGGCGCCGACCCGCGGCTGGATGAAAAAGTTCGCCCTCCCCTTGTGGCTCGGGGGATAGTGGGAGGGGAAGCATCTTCCTGTGAGGCGCACAGCGACCAAGCAATCTGGCTCACGCAGCGCACCGACGGTTGGGGCACTGGTCCGAACGAGATTGCTTCGTCGCTCGGCTTCTCGCAACGACGACGAATGTCCGCAACTCGCACGCGATTGACCGAGGTCCCGTGACCGCGGTTCCTTTCTGCCCTACTCTCTCGCCACCCTAACAACAGGAGGAAACCAATGGCCGAGGAGTCCAACCCGACCGCCGTGGCGCGTCGAGCGATGTTGTATGGCGCCGGACTGGGCGGTGCATTCGCTTTGCTCGCTGGCATGCGCGAGGCCCGCGCGGCGAATCCCTCGGCCTTCCCGCCCCATCCGCATTGGCGGTTCGTATTCGTCAACCACGTCACCACCAACCCGTTCTTCGTGCCCACGCAATACGGCATCCAGGACGCCTGCGCTCTATTGGACTGCACCTATCAGTGGACCGGCTCCGCGACCGCCGACGTCGCGGAAATGGTGAACGCGATGAACGCCGCCATCGCCGCCAAGGCATCGGGCATCGCGGTGCCGATCGTCGATCCGCACGCCTTCGATGCCCCGACACAGCGCGCACTGGACGCAGGTATCCCGGTATTCGCCTACAATGCCGACGCACCCGCCGGCAGCGCCAACAAGCGCCTCGCCTATATCGGACAAGACCTTTATCAATCCGGCTACCAGATGGGCGAGCGCATCGCGTCCATGGTCGATTCAGGTTTGGTGGCCTTGTTCATCGCCACGCCCGGCCAGCTCAACATCCAGCCGCGATTGGACGGCGCCGTCGCCGCAATCAAGAAATCCGGCAAGAACATCCAGACCCAACAGATCGCCACCGGCGCCACTGTGAACGAGGAATTGGGGAAGATCAAAGCCTTCTATCTCGGCCACCAGGACCTGAAGGGCATGTTCGCGGTGGATGCCGGCAGCACGCAGGGCGTCGGCGAAGTGATGCAGCAGTTCAAGCTCGCCTCGAAAGGCGTGCATGCCGGCGGCTACGACCTGCTGCCGCGCACGCTGGAATTGATCCACAGCGGCGACCTGGACTTCACCATCGACCAGCAGGCCTATCTGCAAGGTTTCTACACCGTGATGGAAATGTTCATGTTCGTTGCGTCCGGTGGCCTGACTGGTCCGGCGGACATCAACACCGGCCTGAAATTCGTCACCAAGGGCAACGTCGAACCCTATCTGTCCTCCAAGACCCGTTACGAAGGCAGTTCCAGCAAGGAGCAATACGTGCCGCGGTCCGGGCCGATCAAGGTATGATAGCCGGAACCGTCGCGTCATGGCCGGCCTCGACCCGGCCATCAACGCACCGGCAATCGCGCCACACAGCGGCCACACGCGTCCGATCTGCTGGGCGAGATGGCCGGGTCAAGCCCGGCCATGACGAGAGGATCGTCGATACATGACCCGCCCGCACCGACGGGTGTTAGAGGCGTTCGCGCGCTGGCAGGAGGCCAGCATCCTTGTCGTGGCGCTGCTGCTGATCGCCTGGTTCGAGAACGCCAACCACGACTTCCTGCTGACCAACGCCAGCCTGGAAAACCTGTCGCAGTTCGTCGCCCCCGCGGCGATCATCTCCTGTGGCGAGATCATGCTGATGATCGGCGGCGAGATCGATCTCTCCGCCGGCATGGTCTTCGCCCTGGCGCCGTTCGTCATGTATTTCGCCGCCCAGGCCGGCATTCCCGTGATTCTGGCCCTCTTGTTAGGTCTGGTGGCGGCTGGCGGCGTCGGCCTGGCGAATGGCGTCATCACCCTGGTCTTGGGCATCCCCTCCTTCGTCACCACGCTCGGCACATTGTTCCTGGTGAACGGCCTGACGCTGACGATCTCCCACGGCACGCCGGTGACGCCGCCAGGCGGGCCGATGCTGGCGCAGTTCATGGGCGCATGGGGCTACAGCGAAATCCTGTGGGCGTTTGGCGTGGTAGCCGTGCTGCACGTGGTACTGCGCCACACGCGCTGGGGACTGCACACCACCGCCTCCGGAGCCAATGAGACCGGTGCGCGCGAAGCTGGCATCCGCGTCATGCGCATCAAGATCGGCAATTTCGTACTGTCGGGCGTGTTGTCGGGACTGACCGGCTGCCTGGAAGCATTCCGCATCGGCTCGATCGATCCGCAAGCGGGCGGTAACCAGATCATGTTCCTGGCCGTGGCCGCCGGCGTGATCGGCGGCACGTCGCTGGCGGGCGGATCGGGCACCATCATTGGCGGCCTGATCGGTGCACTCGTCCTGGGCGTACTGAACGACGGCTTCACCCTGATCGGCATCAACGCCTTCTTGTTCAATATCATCCTGGGCGCCGCGATCCTTGCCGCCATGCTGTTCAATACCTATATAAGACGCCTCGCGCGCCAGGGCGGTCGCCGATGAGCGACCATCGCGAGACCCTGCGTGCCGACAATATCGTCAAGCGCTTCGGTGCCGTGACCGCGCTGGATGGAGTGTCGCTGACGCTACGTCAGGGCGAGATCCTCGGCATCCTGGGCGACAATGGTGCCGGTAAATCGACGCTGATGAAAATTCTCACCGGTTATCAGCCGCCCAGCAGTGGACGCCTGGTCATCGACGGCAGCGAGGTGGCGCTGGGATCGGTGGATCATGCGCGGTCCTTGGGAATCGAATGCGTTTACCAGGATCTGGCGCTGGCGAATTCGCTCAGCGTCTATCACAACATGTTTTTGAATCGTGAGATCCTGTACGGTGGTCCGCTGCGGCTACTGAACCACCGCGCCATGCGCCGGCGCGCCGCGGAGAGTCTTGCGGGCATGGGCGTGCACATCCCCTCGGTTGACCTGCCGGTAGAGCGTCTGTCCGGCGGACAACGCCAGGCGATTGCCGTGGCCCGCGCCGTGACATCGGACGCGCGCATTCTGCTGTTGGACGAGCCGCTGGCCGCCATGGGCGCCCGCGAGGCCGGCTTGATCATCGACCTGCTGTTGCGGCTGAAGCAGGAGGGGCGGCATTCGATCGCGATGATCATGCACAATTACGCGCAGACCCTGGATATCGCCGATCGCATCGTGCTGATGCAGCACGGCAAGATCACGTATGAGAAGGACGCGGCGGCGACATCGGTGGCCGAGCTGATGGAGATCGTGCGCCGGGAGTACCGGGCGACGAGGGAGCGCACCACGTCATTGCGAGGCGCGTAGCGACGAAGCAACCTGGTTCTTAACCCGATGCGGCGTACTACGCCCCCAACCGTCCGTGGCAGTGCTTGTACTTCTTCCCCGACCCGCACGGGCACAGCGCATTCCGCCCCACATTCCGCCACGTGTTCGGATCGTTCGGGTCCACCGCCGCCGCGCGCATCGGCTGCACCGCCACCGGCATCGGCGCCTCCATCATCGCGGCCCCCGCGCCTTCCAGCGCCATCTCCGGCTCGCGCGCCGCGGCAAGCGCGGACTCCGGCTCCGGATGGCTCTCCACCACCTGCATCGGACGCGGCGGTGGCGGCATCGATTGCTCTGGCGCCAACTCGACGCGCGCGAGCATCATCGTAACGCGTTCCTTCAGCTCATCCAGCATCGCGTTGAACAAGGCAAAGGCTTCAGCCTTGTACTCATTTAGCGGGTCGCGCTGCCCGTAGGCACGCAACCCGATGCCCTGGCGCAGATGGTCCAGCGCGTACAAATGTTCCTTCCAAACTGCATCAAGCACTTGCAGCAGCAGCGACTTCTCGATCATGCGCATCAGGTCGGGGCCCATATTGGCCGCCTTCGCGGCCATATACGCATCCGACGCGTTTTCGATCCGCTCGCGCAGATGCGTCTCGTCGATGCCCTCCTCGCGCCCCCATTCCTCTACCGGCACGTTCAGGTTCAGCACGCGGCGGACGTCCTCGGCCAGATCGGGCAATTGCCATTGCTCGGCAAACGCCTTCTCCGGGATACGCTGCGCCACCATGGCGGCAATTACCTCGGCGCGCATGTCGGTCACCGTCTCCGACACGTCGGTCGCCTTCATGAACTCCTTGCGCTGCGCGTACACTTCCTTGCGCTGCGCGTTCATCACGTCGTCGTACTTCAGCACGTTTTTGCGGGTGTCGAAGTTGCGCTCCTCCACCTTCTTTTGCGCCTTCTCCAGCGCCTTGTTGATCCAGGGATGCACGATCGCCTCGCCGTGCTGCAACCCCAGCTTCTGCAACATCCCGCCCATCCGGTCGGAGCCAAAGATGCGCATCAGGTCGTCTTCCAGCGACAGGAAGAACCGCGACCGCCCCGGATCGCCCTGCCGCCCCGACCGCCCGCGCAACTGGTTGTCCACCCGCCGGCTCTCGTGCCTCTCGGTGCCGATCACAAACAATCCGCCGGCCGCCTTCACCTTCTCATGCGCCTCGGCAATCTCGGCGCGGATTGTCGCTTCCTTCGCCGCGACTTGCTCCGCGTCCTCGATGCCCTCCAATTCCTTCTTCAGTCGCATTTCCAGATTGCCGCCGAGTTTGATGTCGGTGCCGCGCCCCGCCATGTTGGTCGCGATCGTAATCGCCCCGGGGGCGCCCGCTTGCGCCACGATCTCCGCCTCTTGCTCGTGGAAGCGTGCGTTCAGCACCGCATGCGGCACCTTCTTCTTTTTCAAGAGATCGCTGATCACCTCGCTCTTTTCGATCGAGACCGTGCCCACCAGCACCGGCTGCCCGCGCTGGCGGCTTTCCTGGATCAGCGCCGACAGCGCCTCGTATTTCTCCTCGGCGGTGCGATAGACCTCGTCATCCTCGTCAGCCCGGATCACCGCAACGTTGGTCGGAATTTCCACCACGTCGAGATTATAGATTTCCGCGAACTCGTCGGCTTCCGTCATCGCCGTGCCGGTCATGCCGGCCAGCTTCGGATACAGGCGGAAATAGTTCTGGAAGGTGATGCTCGCCATCGTCTGGTTCTCGGCCTGCACCGTGACGAATTCCTTCGCCTCCAGCGCCTGGTGCAACCCGTCGGAATAGCGGCGCCCCTGCATCATGCGGCCGGTGAATTCGTCGATGATGATCACCTGGTCCTGGCGCACGATGTAATCCACATCGCGGGCAAACAGCGTATGTGCACGCAGCGACTGCTGCACGTGGTGCACCACCGAAACATTGAAAATGTCGTACAGATTGCCCTCGGTCAACACGCCAGCATCCCGCAGCATTTCCTCGACCCGCTCCGATCCCATCTCGGTCAGCGACACGGTGCGGAATTTTTCATCCTTGTCGTAGGTTTCCTCGTCCTTCACTAGTTCCGCCACCACCGTATTGACCCGGCGATACAGATCGGAACTGTCCTCGGCCGGGCCCGAAATAATCAGCGGCGTGCGGGCCTCGTCGATCAGGATCGAGTCCACCTCGTCCACGATCCCGTAGCAGAATTCCCGCTGGACCATGTCCTCCAGCCGGTATTTCATATTGTCGCGCAGATAGTCGAAGCCGAACTCGTTGTTGGTGCCATAGGTGATGTCGGCCGCGTATTGCTCGCGCTTGGTCGCATCGTCCTGACCGTGCACGATCACGCCGACCGTCATGCCCAGGAACCGGTAGATCTGCCCCATCCAGTCCGCATCGCGTCGGGCCAGGTAGTCGTTCACGGTGACCACGTGCACGCCCTTGCCGGCCAGCGCGTTCAGATACACCGGCAGCGTGGCAACCAGAGTCTTGCCTTCGCCGGTCTTCATCTCGGAAATCTTGCCGTCGTGCAGCACCATGCCGCCGACCATCTGCACATCGAAATGGCGCTGCGCCAGCGTGCGGATGCCGGCCTCACGCACCGCTGCGAACGCCTCCGGCAGCAGTTCGTCCAGCGTGGCGCCATTGGCCAGCTTTTCGCGGAACTCCACGGTCTTGGCCGCCAGCGCCTCATCGGACAACGCGTGCATTGCCGGTTCCAGCGCGTTGATCTGGGGGACCCGTCGCTGGTATGCCTTCAACGAACGGTCATTGGCGGTGCCAAAAATGGCGCGGGCGATCGAAGCGAGCATGCGAACCTTCCAGGCCGGCGCGGCCGGCGCGGCTGCCCTCTTGCGATCCTGGGGCACCGGGCAAGTCCGCCGGACGCAGATAAGACTCGCCTCGCCCAGGGTCAACGACCCGCGTGCGGCAGAGTGGCCCGCGGAATATCCGCGACGATGTGGCGTCAATGGCACAGGGACACGGGGACCCAACACTGGAGCAAGCACTGTCCGGCGCCAAGCAGCCGCCGCCTGACCGGGAACCGCCGGGGCAGGCGCACGCTGGCACAGGGGTGCTGGCGCGTATCGAGTCCTGCATTCCGGCCCTGCGCCGCTATGCAATCGCCCTGCTGCGCAGCCGTGATGAGGCAGACGACCTGGTGCACGACTGCCTCGCACGCGCACTCGACAAGTTGCATACACGGCGTGAGGAGGCCGATGTCAGGGCTTGGTTGTTCGCCATCATGCACAATCTCTTTATCAGCCAGGCGCGCCGCCGGCGCTCCCGCCCGGCGCCGGTAACCCTCGATGACAGCCACGAGGACGCCGCAGGCCTGCGGCCCACCCAGGAGGATGCCCTGGTCTGGCGCGACCTCCAGCGCGGCCTGGCCATGCTGCCGGAGGAGCAGCGGAGCGTGATCCTGCTGGTGTCGGTCGAGGACCTTTCCTATGCGGAAGCGGCGCAGGTGCTGGGCGTGCCCATCGGCACAGTAATGTCCCGCCTCGCCCGTGCGCGCGACAAGCTGCGCGAACACACCGGCCAGACCGCCCGCCCCCCGCTGAGGAGGGTGAAATGACCAGGCGGCAAGCGGTTCCTTCGCCCCCTCCCCTTGCGGGCTTGGACCACGAAGCGGACCAAGGATGGGGCGAGGGGTCAGCAAGGTGACCAACCACCCCATCCCCGAACCCGACCTGCACGCTTACATCGACGGCGAATTGCCTCCCGATCGTGCCGCAGACATTGCCCGTTTGCTCCAAGAGCAGCCGGAGACCGCCGAACGTGTGGGCATCTACCTGGCGCAGCGCGATGCGCTGCGCTCCGGGCTGGCCAGCATCGCCGGCGAACCGCTGCCGCCGGGCCTCGATCTGCAGGCGATGGTCGCGGCCCGCCTTGGCGAACGCCGGGTCCGCTGGCGTGCCGCGGCTGCCGTGCTGCTGGCTTTCCTGGTCGGCGGTGCCGGCGGCTGGGCGCTGCATGATCGCCTCCTCGGGCCACCAAGCGACTTGACCATGCTGGCTCGCGAAGCCATCGCCAATCACGTTGTCTATGCCGCCGACCGCCGCCGCCCCACCGAACTGGGCGCACAGCAGCGGCAGGATCTCGCGCGCTGGGTGTCCAACCGGCTGAAACACACGGTTGCGCCGCCCGACATGGGCTCAACGGGCTTCCACTACATGGGCGGCCGCCTGGCTGCGACCCCGCAAGGACCGGCTGGGTTGTTCATGTACCAGGACGAGAGCGGGCAACGCATGAGCGTGTTCGTTCTGCCGATGCCGGACGCTGCCGACACCGCGGCACACATGGTGCGCGTAGAAGGCATCGAGGGCTGTGTCTGGATCGACAAGGGCGTCGGCTACACGGTGGTCGCGCCAGTCTCACCGGCAGAACTGCACAGCCTGGCAGAGCATGTGCGGCAGCAATTCGATTCGCAGACATAGTACCCCGGCACAATCGATTTGAACGGAGGGCCACATGGACACCGAGACGCTTTCCTGACAACCGACGCTCAAGCGAGCGCCCGGTTACCGGTAAATGATTGTTACGGATCCGACCTGAACGCCAATCTGATGGCTCGCTCCACGCACACCGTGGCACTCCGTTCTGACTCAGTGCTAAGATATCAAATCCGATCATGCAGCACGAGCAACCGCGCTACCCAACACTATACGATAGCTGGCTGTCCTCCATGGTCAATTTATGGAATACGTTCTAGAACCGCGTGCCAACTGCGATGGACAGCGAGCGTCAAATATTATCACTCAGTTTGGCCTTCGTAGACCCCTATGACGAGAAGCCATGCGCCTGAAATAAGGAATGCAAATAAGACAACGGTTCCAATAGCTGCTATGTAAAGCCCTGCATCATATCCGAAAATAAGAAAAATTGCCCCTATAACTTCAGCGAGGTAACACAGTGTGCCGCCCCCAAGCCGAGGCGCGTTCAATCCGATAAGACTCACGCCCGCTCCGATAGCGACAGCATAACCCCTGATGAAAATGACTGTTGCGATGAGCCAGAGGACAAGCCATTCAAAGCCGAGCGCTCGAAGGTGTTGATTTCCGATCAGTGCAAAACTGCATGCCATGAAAACTGCGGTGAATCCCGACAACATATTGATTGCCCGGTTCTTGTGTGTTGTGTTTTGGATAATGACTTCGGGTTTGATCGACATCGCGACGAAAATCAAACCCGCAAGCGCCGCCGCTCCGCTGCCCACCATGATAAAAAAATTGGCCCATTGATCCAACATAAAATCCCAACTCCCCTTTCCCAGGCATCAATGCCCGGCGCCCAAGCACAAGGCCGCACCGTGTGCTCAATCGCAGCCCGCCGACGACGCCTCACAGAGCCGTCATACCGCCGTCCACGAACAGCAGGGTACCGGTGACGTAGGAAGCATCGTCGGAGGCAAGAAACAGGATCGCGGCGGCAACCTCCTCGGCTCGACCTGGACGCTTCAGCATCGTGCCTTGTGCGGCCTTGGCGTTGTATTGCTCTACGGTCTCGCCGGCGGCCGCAATGCGGCGCGCATGGAACGGCGTGAAGATCGGTCCAGGCCCGACGGCATTCACCCGAATGCCCTCTGCCGAGTGGTCGGCGGCGAGCCCCCGCGTCAGGCCCGCGATCGCGGCCTTGGTGGTGTCATATTGTAGGTTGCCGCCACCCGCGACGACGGACCGCACGGACGCGACGTTGACGATGGCGCCCCCCTTGTTGCGCCGCATCAGCGGAACCGCCGCCTTGGCACAGAAGGCGTAGCTCATCAGGTTGACGCTAAGGATCTCGTTCCAGCTCGCCGCGCTCGCCTGGTCGATCTTCTCGTATTTGCGGATGCCGGCATTGTTCACCAGGATGTCGAGGCGCCCGAATTTTTCCCCAGCGCCGTCGACGAAGGCGAGGCATGCCGCCTCGGTGCCAACGTCTGCATGCGTGAACGCGACCTTGGCGCCGGCGGTCTCGAGTTCGGCTGCAACGCGCTGGCCGCGTTCGCGGTCCCGATCGCAGAATGCCACGCTCGCGCCCTCAAGGATGAAACGCCGCACCGTCGCTTCGCCGATCCCCGATGCGCCGCCCGTCACCGCTGCGACCTTGCCGTCGAGCCTTCCCATATCCGCCACCTTTCATTGCATTGCGACACGCGTAATCACGATACGTCGTATCCATCGGGCGGGCACTGCCTTGCTGGCCTAGCCGGGGTGTCCGGCCTCAACAGGCTGCGCAAACGTCAGGCGTCTGTTCACGCGACCGTTCGATGGCCTGACTCGGTCCAGGTTGGGCCAGAACCAACTGTCCTCCGTCCACTACCAGGCGGCCGGCCATCACGAGGTAGCCGGCCATCCAACCTGTCAAAACCTTCGTGCAGGACATTAGGATCCCCGCTCCCCTCCCCTTGTGGGCTTGGGCCGCGAGGCGGACCAGGATTGGGGGAGGTGGCAGAGAAACGGTCGATCGCTCCCCTCGCAGAAGTCGAGGGGCAGTTCTCAGCTACACCCTCCGCCCGTAATACAGCGTCACCGTATGCGTCGCCTGGGCAAAGAACAGCCAGCGCTCGATGTAGATGCCAAGCAGGCCGACCACCGCTGCAATCGGCAGCAGGATGCGGTCCGGCGTCACACCGGCCACGATCCCCGCCAGCAAGAGCGCAACAGGCACGAAGAAGCCCAGCGCCAACACGATTTGTCGTAACCGCGCCGCGTGCTTGCGGGCAATGGCGTAGCCCATCTCGCGCAGCAGGTAGTTTTCCTCCGTATGCGGCGATTCCAGCGAACGCACGGGACCGATGCCGCCAAGCCCGGTCGCGCTTTCCATCGTTGCCACCGGCAGCACGGCATCGATCCGCCGCCAATACATCAGCTTCGCCAGCAATGCGGCGATGCCGAACACCACGCCCAGCGCCGCCGCGAGGCGCGCCGAATGGCCCGCGACTGCCAACGCGGCTGCAAGCCACGCGACGCCCGAGAACAGAGCCAGCAACAGGAGGATTGGGAGTACCAGCTTGTTGCACCACTGCCTTATCGGCCGCAGCGTGGCGTAGATCATCGCCTGGCACGCCACCGTCGCCAGTCCGCACGCCGCGGCAAGCAATCCCAGCACCACCGTGACGCCGATCGCGCGCCCGGCCAGGAACCAGGCGGCGGCGAAGCCCAACGCCGGCAGGTTGGTCAGCAGCGCCATGACAGCCTCACGCGACAGCCACGAACTACGCCATTGCGAGACCGCGCGCCACGCCCGCTCCGGGTGGCCGAGATGCAGGGTCGATGAGAGCAATCCCACCGCACTCAAGGCCAACGACACCAGCACTGTGGCGACGCCGAACCACGGCGAGTCGGGTAGCAGCCGAAACGCGTTCAGCACGCCGAGCCAGGCCAGCATACCGTAACCGGCGCCCGACGCGACGGTAAGGACGATAACAGAGAAGGTTGGATTCATCGCGACAGCACTCGGTCGATCCAGCGCAGCACGCTGTTGCCGCCGGCCGGGCGCGGCACCTCCGCCGGCGCCATGGACACGGGGCGGCGGCGCGGCGGCAGGTATTTGTTTACTGGCTTGCAGTCCATTTCCGGCATCAGGTCGAACCCGCCGCGCTCGGCCACAAGCTTTGACACGGCACTGTCGGGGTCGCCCAGGTCACCGAAATGCCGTGCGCGCGCAGGGCAGGTGTTGACGCAGGCCGGCTGGCGCTCTTGCTCCGGCAGGTTGGTGTTGTAGATGCGGTCGATGCACAGCGTGCATTTCCGCATCACGCCCTGGTCGTCGTCGAACTCGCGCGCCCCATATGGGCACGCCCAGGAGCACAGCTTGCAGCCGATACAGATATCGGCGTTCACCAGCACGATGCCGTCTTCCGCGCGTTTGTAGCTGGCACCGGTCGGGCAGACGGTAACGCAGGGCGGGTCTTCGCAATGGAGGCAGGAACGCGGGAAATGCACCGTTCGGCTGTCCGGACCGATCCCTGCCTCGTAGGTATGGACGCGATTCAGCCAGACACCGTCTGGATGGTCCTGATAGGCACTGAAATCGGTCAGCGGCGCGGAGTGGCCAGAGGTGTTCCACTCCTTGCAGTTCACGGCGCAGGCGTGACAGCCGACGCAGGTGTCCAGGTCGATGACGAGGCCAAGCTTCTTTGCGCCAGGAGGCGGGATGGAGGTCATGGAACTACCTTCTCCCCCGCTATCGCCGTGACCGCGTATGCCAACTTCCGCGGTGCCGCGCGCAATCCTGCCGGGTGATGCAGCGCGGCCGGACGCGGCACCGTTTCCGCCGGCCCGTCGGCCTTCTCCACCCGCACACGCAGGTCGTACCACGCCGCCTGCCCCGTCACCGGATCGGCATTCAGTTGACGGCCGCCATCGAGGAACTCCGAAATCACCTGATTCAGCAAAAACCCGCGTTGCGCCTCCGGCGCGTCATCCGACAGGTTCCAGGCGCCGCGGCGCTTGCCGATCGCGTTCCAGGTCCAGACCGTGTCCGGATTGACGCCCTCCATCAGCTTCACCTGGCATTTCACCCGTCCGTGACGGCTGATCGCCCACACCCATCCATCGTCTTCAATTCCCAATGCCGCAGCCGTGCCACGGTGCATATAGAGCTTGTTATAGCTGTAAATCTGCCGCAACCACGCGTTCTGCGAGTGCCACGCGTGGTACATCGCCATTGGCCGCTGTGTGATCGCATGCAAGGGATACGCCGCTTGCTCCGGCAGCGATTGCTCGAACGGTTGGTACCAGATCGGCAGCGGATCGAAATACCGCCGTATCCGATCGCGCTGCGAGTCCGGCGGCTGGACCGCCCCGTGCCCGTCGCCCGCCAGCCGGAATTTCTGCAGCGGCTCGGCGTAAAGCTGCAGCACGATCTGCGCCGTACTGTCGATCAGTCCCAGGCGCTTGGCATCTTCCAGATACGCCGCGTTGGCATGCTTGTAGTAGAGCGCCTCGGGCTTGTGGTGGTAACGCCAGAAGCAACCGTTCTCGACATAGCGCTGCAGCTGGTTCGGATTGGGAGCGCCAACGCCCTCGCTTTCCCCATCGGCGCCGCGCCAACCAGACAAAGGTCCCACACCAGGCCGGCGTTCGTGGTTGGCAATGTAATCCGCATAGCCGCGATAAACCGCCTTGCCGTCGTCCTTGACGAAGCCAGGCAGTTTCAGCCGCACGCCAAGTTCGATCAGCACATCCTGGAAAGGACGCACGTCGCGGTCGGGCGGAATCACAGGCTGGCGGATCGCATCCGCCGGACCTTCCGGGCTGCCGATCGGCCGGTCCAGCAACGAAATACAGTCCCAGCGTTCCAGATACGTCGTGTCGGGCAGCACGAGGTCGGCATACGCCACGGTTTCGGAAAAGAACGCATCGGCATAGATGACGTGCGGAATGCGGTAACCCCCATCGGGGTTCTTGTCCGCCAGCATGCGGGTCGCCTCGCCGGGATTCATCGACGAGTTCCACGCCATGTTGGCCATATACATGAACAATGTATCGACCGGATACGGATCGCCGGCATGCGCGTTGGCGATCACCGTGTGCATCAGCCCGTGCGCCGCCATCGGCGCGTCCCAGGTGTACGCCTTGTCGATGCGCACCGCGCTGCCGTCATCGTTCAGCAGCAGATCCTCGGGGCCGCGAGGGTTGCCCAGAGCCATGCCCGGCAGCATCGCGTTTGGCTTGCTGCCCTTCCCGGCCGGCTGCGGTCCGGGCGGAATCGGCCGCGGATACGGCGATTTGTAGCGCCACGACCCCGGCGTATCGACCGCGCCCAGCAGCATCTGCAACAAGTGAATCGCGCGGC
>Ga0335072_10002788_pt1 | contig 26836 bp, 20 predicted proteins | sample Lox_Sample_21_FD_206725 | JGI IMG/M metagenome (GOLD analysis project Ga0335072, IMG submission 206725) | Soil microbial communities from Loxahatchee National Wildlife Refuge, Florida, United States - Lox_Sample_2.1 | ecosystem: Environmental > Terrestrial > Soil > Wetlands | place: USA...
TATTGGCGGCAATAGAAGACTGATGATTTGCTCCGCTGACTCGCTGACCTGCTGGCTTGCCGGCTTGCTCGTTAAGGAACGAAGATGAAGATTCTTACCAAATGGCTTCGCGCTTATCTTCCCGAGCTGCCTGTATCTGACACGCAGCTCGCCGAAGACTTGACGCTACGCGGCATCGCCGTCGAAGGGGTCTTCGACCTTGGTCCCAATAACGGCACGCTCTACGAAACCGATATCACCACCAATCGCGTGGATGCGATGAACCACTACGGAATTGCGCGCGAAGCGGCGGCGATCTATGGCGTGGAGCTGAAACCGCTCGACGTGACGCTTCCCGAGCATGCGGCAGCGGCGAAGGCTTTTTCGGTTCAAATTGAGGCCGAGGAAGGTTGCGGCCGGTTCACAGCGCAGGTGCTGAGAGGAGTGACCGTTGCTGAATCGCGCGACTGGTTTGCGGGCGGCGAAGTTGCCACCTATTTCCGCCTGCTCGAGCAGAAGATGATTTCGAATGCCGTCGACGCCACCAACTTTGCGTGGCTGGCGATGGGGCAGCCCACGCACGTCTTCGACCTGGACAAAATCGAGGGCGGCATCCTCGTGCGCCGCGCGCGCAAGGGCGAAAAGCTGAAGACGCTGGACGGGTGCGAGCGAATCCTCGATCCCGAGGATCTGATCGTGGCTGACCACGCGAAGCCGGTTGGGCTGGCCGGCGTGATGGGCGGATGGGACACCATGATCACCGCCGAGACGAGGAATGTTCTCGTCGAGGCTGCGTGGTTCGAGCCCATGGCTGTACGCCGCACGGCACGGCGCCACGGGCTGCACACCGACGCAAGTCATCGCTTCGAGCGCGGGGCCGACTTCAACGCCGCGCCGGTTGCGTCGGCGCTGGTGAGCCGGATTCTGCTGGCCAATGGCGGTTCCCTCGAAGGCGGTTTGGTAGACGCCCGTATCGCCGCCTGGGAAGCGCGCACCGCGCATCGCAAGCCAATCACGCTGGCGCTCGGCGAAGTCCATCGCATCCTGGGCAAGACCGAAGACAAGGACGACATTCAGGCAGCGACAGTTGAGAACGTGCTGACAGGGCTGGGATGCGGACTCAAAGCGGAGCTAGCGGAGGTGGGGAAGGGCCTTGCGGCCTGGCAGGTGACCTTGCCGAGCTGGCGGCTCGACCTGGAACGCGAAATCGATCTGATTGAAGAAATCGCTCGCGTCTACGGCTACAACCGGTTTGCCAACACGCTGCCCGCATTTGGCGAAGGCGTGAAGGCCTTGCCCTGGGCGCAGAGCGAAGCGGCAGTGCGGAGAACGATGCTGGCTGCGGGATTCCATGAAGCCATCGGGAGCACGTTCTGTTCCGCGGCAGAGGCGAATCTCACGGCGCCGCAGCCGGGGCTGGTGGTCCCACTGGGCAATCCGTTGAACGAGGAAGCGGGGGTGCTGCGGCCGTCGCTCGTGCCCGGGATGCTGGCCATGGTGGCAGGCAACCTGCATCGCGACGTAAGCGATGTGCAGCTGTTCGAAGTGGGCACGGTCTTCAGCGGCGTTACCGAGCGCGTGGAAGAGCGGCCTGCGCTCGCTTTGAGCGCCGTCGGCACGCTGCCGGAGCAAGGCGCGCTTCATCCTGCGCGTCCGATCGACTTCCACGATGTCAAGGGCGTTGTGGAGCAGATTCTCGCCCGGTTCCAGACACGCGCGGTGTATTTTGATCGATTCCCGGCCGATGCAGGGCTTATGCCGGCATGGCTCCATCCTTACCGCTCAGCGCGCGTGGTTGCGGAGGGCGTGACGGTGGGCTGGTTTGGCCAGCTGCATCCGGCGGCAGCCGAGGCGCGCAAGCTCAAAGAACCGGTGCTGATCGGCGAGATCTATCTCGACCGGTTGTACGAGTTGCCGCTGCGTGAGCCGGCAGCGCGGGAAACATCCCGGTTCCAGAGTGTCCGGCGCGATTTTTCGCTGATTGTGAGCGAGGGCCCCACGTGGGAGACAATCGATCGTGCCCTCGGTTCGCTTGCCATCCCGGAGTTGGTGGAGTGGCGGGTGCGCGAAGTGTTTCGCGATGCCAGGCTTGGTGTGGGCGAGTATTCTCTGCTGCTGGGGACCACGTTCCAGGCGTCAGACCGCACGCTGCGCGAAGAGGAACTGCAGGAGTTCCAGTCGCGCATTGTGGGGGCGGTGGGGCGGGCCGGCGCGCGGCTTCGCTCGTAGGAAAACGGGCGCTCAACCGGGGGTATACTGACACGAGCCGTACAGGCGGAGGTTGAAAAATTTATGTCGGTATCATCCTTAAAATCCCAGGTCGAAGAGTCGCAGCAGGAACAGCAGGAAACGGTCAGCCCCGCGCTTGCATTCAGCGCCAACGATTTTGCATCACTTGAAGATCGCATTTTGCGCACGATTGAGCTTGTGAAGCGCGAACGCCAGGCGCGCACCGCGGCCGAGGAACGGGCGTTGCATGCAGAGGCCAGGGCGAGCGAGCAGGAATCTGTGGTGGATCAGCTGACGCAGGAACTGCGGTCGCTGCAGGCGGAGCGCGACCAGGTGCGGCAGAGGGTGGAGCGACTGCTGGCGCAGCTGGATGCGCTCGAACTGTGAGGTTGGCATGCCGAAAGAAAGTCTCGAGAAGAGTGCCGGTTACACCACGGTGAGCATCTATGGACAGACATACAACCTGAGCGGAGAGGATCCGGCGCACGTGCGCCAGCTCGCCGAGTATGTCGATGGAAAGATGCGCGCCGTGGCGGCGCAGGGCCGCACCGTGGATTCGTTGCGCGTTGCGGTGCTTGCCGCGTTGAACCTGGCCGACGAGTTGTCGCAATGCTCGGGCGCTGATGTAACCCTGGGTCGGACGCGCGCGGCCAAGTTGAACGGGCTGCTGGACGAAGTGCTGAATGAGAAACGCGCAACCGGATCGTAGCGGTTCCTGAAAAAGCCAACGCAGGAGCGATCCGGGACCGGGTTCCGTTTTGAACGGCGCATGACGGTATCACAATCAGGCGATTCCGCACAAGACTTGCAATTCCTCGCGACTATCCCTACTATCCGCAATAGAAACCGGCCTGCAAAGCAGGTGAGGTGGTCAACGCTGGATGAACCAACATTCATTGAACAGGAGCTCGACTCGTCAATTACGGTTCTGTGTGCCGTGTCCGCCAGTCCGGAATGCCTAAGGAACCGCGGGGAGCTCCACCGTCTTAGGACGGGTTCACCAGCGCATCATCCACGGCCCAGTGGGCCGGATTTCTATCCTAGCTGCTGAAGAAGATATTCTTCTCGCAGGTGTACCCCGTACTCTTCCACATCGGACCGTTGCTGATTCCGTCGTATGGCGTGATGGCGGCGCTCGGCGTCTTATGCGCGCTCGCGCTGTGCGTTGGGACGGCGCGTTTGGCGGGAGTGAATCCCAACCTGGTCTGGAATCTTTGCATCGTCGCGCTGTTCGCGGGTCTTGCCGGTTCGCGTCTTTTGTTGATCGCGGTCAACTGGGCCGTGGTGCGCGCGCATCCGGCGTGGGTGCTTAGCCTCGCCATGGTGCACCATCCGCTGCTCGCGGTTGCGGACGCCGCATTTGCAAGCGCGGCTGCGCTTCTCTACGCTCGCGTCAAGCGCATGCCGATGCGCGCCACCGCCGATGCACTGGCAGCGCCGCTTGCGCTCGGACTCGCCTGTGAGCAGCTTGGCGCGTTGATGGCCGGTTCCGGATTCGGGACAGAGACAACCGTGCCGTGGGCCGTGGTGTTCACGAATCCGCTGGCGGAACGCTGGAGCGGCGCGCCGCTGGGCGTTGCACTTCATCCGGTGCAGGCATACGCCGCCCTGGCGTTTCTGATCATTGCCGTCGGGTTGCTGCTGGCGATGCCGCGATGCGTGCAGCACGGCGACGCCGCCGGCATATTCCTGATGGCCATGGGAGCGGCGATTTACCTCACCGAGCTGTGGCGCGACCCGCAGGGACGCGGCGCGATTCTGCAAGGCTTGCTCGACGGGCCACAGATAGGCGCGATCACCATGGTGCTGGCTGGATCGTGGCTGCTGCGCCGCAAAGAGGATGCGCGCATTGCAAGGAAGCCGGTCTCGGCGGAGATCCGGCAGAACGAGCAGGCCGGCGAGGAAAAGGCATGAGCGACGCGGTGCGACTGATCGCGGTGCCTGAGGAGGCGGCCGGACAGCGGCTCGATCAGTTCCTCACGGCGCAACTCGAGGGTGTGAGCCGGTCGCGCGTGCAGCTGCTGCTGGAGCAGGGCGATGTGGAGGTGGACGAAGCGCGGCCGAAGCCATCGCTGAAGCTGCGCGGCGGCGAACGCATCGTGATCAAAGGCGAACCGCACCCGGCGCCGCTGAAGGCCAGGGCCGAGGACATTCCGCTCGATGTCGTGTATGAGGATGATGACCTTGCGGTGATCAACAAGCCGGCCGGGATGATGGTGCATGCGGGATCGGGGCAGAGCGAGGACGCGCGCAGCCGGGGGACGCTCGTGAACGCCCTGCTTCACCGGTTTCGCGCGCTTTCGTCCACGGGCGGAGATTTGCGGCCGGGCATCGTGCACCGGCTCGACAAGAACACCAGCGGGTTGATCATTGTTGCCAAGCATGATCCGGCCCATGCGGCGCTGGCGCGGATGTTTTCAAGCCGCAGCATCCACAAGACCTACATTGCGCTGGTGCAGGGCTGGGTGGAGCTGCAGAAGGGGACGATCAGTTCCGCCATTGGCCGCGATCCGGTGCGGCGCACCCGCATGACGACGCGCGCTACCCAAAATGGCCGTTCAGCCGTCTCTCACTATGAGGTCGTGCGCCGGCTCGACACCCGTTTTGGCAAATTCACGCTGATCCGCGTACGGATTGAAACCGGGCGCACTCACCAGATTCGTGTGCACATGGCTTCGATCGGCCATCCCGTGGTGGGAGACACGCTCTACGGGGCGGCGTCGCAACTGATGGAGCAACTGCCGGCGGGAACGCGGCGCAAAAAGTCGCCGGAACCGGACAAGATGAAGCTGGGGCGCAACTTCCTGCATGCTGCGGAGCTGGAATTCGAGCATCCCGCAAGTGGCAGGATGTTGCGGCTTGAAGCACCTCTACCGATGGAACTGCGCACATTTCTTGACCGGATCGAAGGTAATGTTGCCCATACTAGGAAATAAAGTTTCGATTGATAAAATGGGAGTGATATGAAGAGATATCTCCCGGGCCTCAGTTTGATGATGGCCTGTTTTGTGATGTGTTTGCAGGCGCAACAGCCTGCGACGCAGCCCGCGCAGGCGCCTGCGCCCCCGGCGACTGCGGCGCAAAATTCCGGCAGTTCCCCGGCCGCTGGGCAATCGGACCCGTCGGATCCCACTGCAAATGCGCCCACCATCAAAATCGGCGTGAACGAAGTGAACCTGATCTTTACGGTCACGGACAGGCATGGGCATTACATTCCCAACCTGAAGCTGAGCGATTTTGCCCTGCTCGACAACCAGCGTGCGCCGGAACGGGTGAATTCATTCCGGCAACAGATCAATCTGCCGCTGCGTGTGGGCGTCGTGATCGACGCCAGCACCTCGATTCGCTCTCGTTTCCAGTTTGAGCAGCAATCAGCCTCCGAGTTTCTGCTGGAGACGCTGAAATCGAGCAAGGACCGTGCGTTCGTCATGGGCTTTGATGTGACGCCGACGATTGAGCAAGATTGGACCGATAACCTCGATGCGCTGCAAACCGGAATCAACCGGCTTCGCCCCGGCGGGGGTACGGCCATGTTCGACGCGGTTTACTCGGCGTGCCGCGACAAGCTGCTGTCGGAGCGCGGCACGGAGCCTGTGCGCAAGGCCATGATCCTGATTTCGGACGGCGATGACAACCAGAGCCGGGTTCGTCCCGACGAGGCAATCAAGGAATGCCAGCGCGCCGAAACGATCATCTATGCCATCAGCACCAACTGGACGCCGAGCCGGGGCAAAGGCGACAGAGTGCTGCAGGAGATGACCGACGCCACTGGCGGACAAACCTTCTTTCCGCCCTCAGTGGAGGAGATGGCGACCAGCTTCAAGAACATTGAAGAGGAGCTGCGCAGCCAGTACGCGCTGAACTACACGCCGGCCGACTTCAAAGACGACGGCGCCTTTCGCACCATCTATCTCTATTGCAACGACCGCCGCTACCAGGTGCGCGCCAAGAAGGGCTACTTCGCGCCGCGGGATTAGTGCATGAATGGGTTCGATGGAAGAGCCGGCTGACTATGGCCGGCTCTTTTCTTTGAGCTCGGTCCGCAGATTCCCGATTCAGGAAGACCGGATGGCCGTCCGGTTCCTGGCCCGGAGCGCGGTTTCTTTTTCCTGCGAAAGCCCTCCGCCGGTTGATTCGGAGGTGAAATGGATGTGAGGCGCTGCATGGCTCAGGAGCGCGACCTTCGATGATTCGTCAAGCAATCTCGTGTGATATTTGCGGAATGGAGATGCAGCACACGCACCGGTGTTTCGTTGCGTACGACAAGGGAAACGAACTCCGGGTCAGCGGCTGGGTCGCCCGGCGACGCATGCGCAGCGGCGCGCTTCATTTGTGCGGGCAGAAATGCCTGCATCAGCTGGTGGACCAGTTCATGGCGCGCACGCTTGCCGCGGATGCGCAAGCTGACCCGGCAAAACCGGAGCAGAAACAGGATGTTGAAAAGGCGCGGCGCGCAGACGGAAGCCTGACTTCGCTGCGTACAGGGTTTTTTGCCGGTGGCGCCGAGCGTCCTTTCGAGGATGCGAGTGAGCTGCGGGCAAGGCTGGCCGTACCGCTCGAAACGAGAGCAGAAGTGCCGATCGAGGTCGCGGCGGATCGGCCCGGTCTTCCGAATCGCGCGTGGAGGTCGGCTGCATGGCTGAGGGAGCGTGAGCGGGAACAGCGCGAAGCGGGCGCAGGGCGTGCCGGCGCTCATCGCCGGTCCATCGCCTGACGGGTCCGGGCGGGAACGGATGCGCGCGGAGCGGCTACTCACCCAGCAGCTTCCTCAATCCTGTCTCGTCGAGCACCGGTATCTTGAGCTCTCTTGCCTTGTCGAGCTTTGAACCGGCCTCGTCGCCTGCGATCACGTAGCTTGTTTTCTTGCTTACGGAGCCGGAGACCTTTCCGCCCGCAGTCTCAATCTTTTCCTTGGCTTCTTCGCGGGAGAGGGTGGGCAGGGTTCCGGTGAGAACAAAGGTGAGGCCCGCCAGTTGCGAGGTTCGCTGCTTCTTTTCGTCGGTCATTTTGACGCCCGCGGCTTTCAAATGCGCAATCAGCTCGCGGTTTGCCTTCCGCGCAAAGAAGTCGGTGATTGCCTGGGAAATGCGCGGACCCACCTCTTCCACACGCTCCAATCCTTCGGCGCCCGCCTCCATGATGGCATCGATGGAGCCAAACTCCTCGGCCAGCAACTCGGCTGTGCGTTCGCCTACGAAGCGAATGCCCAAGCCCATGAGAACGCGCGCCAGTCCGGCGTGTTTTGAATTTTCAATCTGCTGTAGCAGCTTCCTGATCTCGACGGGCCCGAACACGCGCTGCCGCTTTCTGACGCCGTTGCGTTCGACTTCCTGGGTCAAGGACGCCAGTGTTTCTTCGGTCAGGGAGTAAAGATCGGCAACGCTCTTCACAACCTGCTGCGTTGTCAGCTCGTAGACGGATGCCTCACCCAGCCCTTCGATGTTCATGACTCCGCGGCTGGCCCAATGTTCGACGGTGCCGTGAAGCAAGGCCGGACAGTCGACATTGACGCAACGGTAATCCGCCTCTCCTTCTTCACGCGCCGCCGGATTGCCGCAGACCGGACAATGTGTCGGAAACTCGTATGGCTTCTTTCCGCGCGGATGGTCGGCGTCTTCCACGATCTCGGCGACCTTTGGAATCACGTCGCCGCCGCGCTCTACCTTGACCCAGTCGCCGATGCGCAGGCCCATGCGCTCGATCCAGTCGGCATTGTGCAGCGTGGCGCGGCTGATGGTGACCCCGCCGACAAAGACGGGGTTGAGCATCGCGGTGGGAGTCAGTTTCCCGCTGCGGCCCACGGTGATCATGATGTCCTGCATTTGCGTGACGGCCTGCTGGGCGGTGAACTTGTAGGCAATCGCCCAGCGAGGCGCGCGGCCGGTGTAGCCGAGGCGCTGCTGGGTTGCGTGGGAATCGACCTTCAGCACAACACCGTCGATTTCGTAGCCGAGGGTAGAGCGGTCTTTCTCGGCCTTCTCGATGAACTTCATCATCTCGGGCACTTTGTGCACGCGGCCGCGATGCGGGTTGACGCGAAAACCGAGTGCCGTGAGCGCGGTCAGCGTCGCATCCTGCCCGGCGACGAAGTATTCGCCTTCGACCAGCAGAAAATAGGCAAAGAATACGAGGCCCCGGCTTGCGACGATGCCCGGGTCCATGGTGCGCACGGTTCCGGCTGCCGAATTGCGGGGATTCACAAAGGCAGGCAGTCCCTCGCGCTCGCGCTCCTGGTTCGTGCGCTGGAACGCCTTCTCCGGCATCACCACTTCGCCTCGCACCTCAAATGTGGGCGGCAGGCCGGCTTTTTTCAGCTGGGCCGCGGAAACCGAGATGGGCACGCTGCGGATGGTGCGGATGTTGGATGTGACGTCTTCTCCGGTCTGGCCGTCGCCGCGCGTGACGCCATGGACGAGGCGCGCGTTTCCGGCTTCTGCGGGTTGATAGGTCAGGGCGACGCTGAGGCCGTCGAGCTTCAACTCGGCGGTGTATTCCACGGGCGAATTGCCGGCGAGCTCGTGCACGCGCCGATCCCAATCGGCCAGTTCTTCTTCGCTGTATGCGTTGTCAAGGCTCAGCATGGGGCGGGAATGCCGCACCTTCTTGAATCCTTCAGCGGGTTTTCCCCCTACTCGCTGCGTCGGCGAATCTGCCGACTGCAGTTCCGGATGCTCGGCCTCGAGCTTCTTGAGCTCGTTCATCAGCGCGTCATATTCGGCGTCGCTGATCTCCGGCGCATCCATCACATAGTAGAGATGCTCGTGGCGCCGCAGCTCCTCGCGCAGCTTGTCAATCCGGCGCACGGCTTTCGACTTCTCGTCCATGGGCTGGATTATAGGGCGCGCGCCGCGGGTAGTATGTTGGGAAGCGAGACATGGAACCCATCACGCATTTCCTTACCGGAGCCTGTATCGGACGCGCCGGCCTGAATCGCAAGACTGCATACGCCACCCTGGCAGCCACGCTTGCAGCAGAAGCCGCCGACATCGATATCGCCTGGGGATTTGCCGGACCGGTGGAGGAACTGAAGCATCATCGCGGCATCACGCACACGTTCCTTGGCGCACCCTTCGTGGCCGCGGCGGTTGTTGGCGGGATCTGGCTCTTTCATCGATGGCGCGCATCGAGACGCACGAACGCGTTGCAGCAGGCCGATGCGCCGAGCACGCGCACCGTTCAGCCGGTCAACTGGATGTGGCTTTATCTCGCGGCGCTGATAGCGGCGCTGAGTCATCTGCTGCTTGACTGGACCAACAACTACGGATTGCGCCCGTTCTTTCCCTTCAATCCGAAGTGGTATGAGGGCAGCATCGTGTTTATCGCGGAGCCGGTGTTGTGGCTGCTGCTCGGCCTGGCGCTGATTGTTCCCTGGATCCTGGGACTGACGGATCGCGAAATTGGCGCGAGAAGGACTCCGTTTCGAGGCCAGGGCTGGGCGATCTTTGCGCTGGCCGGAATGGTGGTGTTGTGGTGCGTGCGCTGGGCTGAACGCGCCCAGGCGATCGCCATGCTCCAGAATACGCAGATTACTTCGGAGCCGATTCAGCGGATTACAGCCGAGCCGTTTCCCGTGAATCCGTTTCACTGGCACGCAATTGTCGAGACGCGGGACTACTACCAGACGGCCGACATCAACACGATGGAGGCCTCGGTGGACAGCGATGCCCAGCGCGACGTGATCTACAAGCCGGCGGTCACGCCCGCCGTGGACGCAGCAAAGCAGACATTCCTGGGGCGGGTTTACCTGGATTGGGGTCGCTGGGCGGTGGTGCGCGACATGGGTCACGATCCGGTAGAGGGTATGGATCCGCCGCAGCTTCCGCCCAATCGGACCTGGACGACGGTTGAGTTCAGCGATCTGCGCTTTGCCTACGCATTCCGCGGCGAAGGCAGGAACGCGGGTCCTTCGCCGCTTAGCGGCTGGGTTTACATCGTGGACGGGCACGAAGACGCAGGCGAGGCGATGGGCGGGCGGGAACAGAAGTGAGGCGATGATGGGTTTTGCGGAGCCCTGGGCGTGAATTTCTCAGCGATGATGAAAAAAATGTTTATGGGGCGAATGACCCATGGGTTGACCGTATGACACGCAGCCTCCAGAATGGCTATAGTGCTTCCTTAGCCGCCCGAAGCTGTCTCCGCGGGAAATCCATAAGCTCGAGGTGTCCATGGCTGCTTACCTGCTGCTGGTTGTCGCCATCCTGAGTCGTGTTGTTCCGCATCCCGACTGGCTCAATTTCACCGCCGTCGGCGGCGCTCTGCTTTACTTTGGAGCCCGGCGCAACTGGCGCGAGATGCTGGCCCCGCTTGCGGCGCTGATGGCAACGGACTACTTCCTCACGGTGTACAGCTATCACTATCCGTTTCGCTGGGAAGGCTACCTGGCTACGTGGACGTGGTACGTCGCGGTCATGGTGCTGGGCTCGGTGCTGCTGCGTTCGCGGACGAGTTTTCTGCGCGTAGCGGGCGGCGTGATTCTCGGACCGAGCATGTTCTTCGTGGTTTCGAACTATGCGGTGTGGGCGGGCAGCGATATGTATCCCCGGACGTGGGACGGTCTGGTCACGTGCTACGCGGCGGCGATCCCGTTCTATCGCAACGATGTCATCTCGACGGCCATTGTGGCCGGGCTGGCTTTCGGGATTCCAGTGCTGGTGCGCCGGGCGCAGGCAAGCCAAGCGCAGGCCGCGCTGGCCGGCAAATAGTTTCAAACATTCGACTGGGAACATCGCGCCGCGTTGAGCGGCAAGGGGTTGCGCGCCTTACTCGACCGGAGGCAGGTAGCTCCGCCGTTTCCTGATCCACCACCAGACGAACGCGGCGATGGCAAGGGAGCAGACCGCCACCACGACAGTCGCGGCGTGGTGCGCGACCAGGTCGACGGCTCGCGGGCCGAGCTTGAGGACAAGCAGCGAAAGCAGAAACCAGCGCACGAGCCGGCCGCAGAAGACGGCCAGCATGAAGGTGAGGACTCTCATTTCGAAGACGCCGGAGGCAAAAACGAAGAGTTTCCAGGGAGTTGGCGGAGGCAGCATGGAAGGAATCATGACGGCCAGGAATTCCTGCCGCTCAAACTTGAGCCGCAACTGTTCGAAGCGCTCCCGGTTCACGTGCTTCAGCAGGAAGAGTTCGCCGCCACCGCGGCCGATCCAATAGGGCGCGAGGCCTCCGATGGCCGAACCGGCGGCCGCCATGACGCAGTAGACCCAGAAAGTGCTCTTGTTGGTCCAAACCCAGCCGGCAATGAACAGGTCCATCGGCACGGGGAGGGACGACGAATCGATCAGGGCCGCGAGACCGGCGCCCCAGAATCCCAGCCTGGCGAGGAGCGCCACCAGCACCTTCCACTTGCCTGCCAGTTTTAGGAAAAACTGCTTCAAACGGGTCTCTTTCCGGCCTGCGATCCGTCCATTTCAAAAGAATCATTGTACGGTGCCTCGCCGCAGCCGGACGCCGCGGGCCGGGTTTGCCGGAGTTGCCAGTTTTCTGAAGGGTGAGAGAATAGGTAGGAAGGAATCCAAAGGGGCTGCCAGGCACGCCCCAGACTGTTGCCGCCGGACGCATGCCCCTTTTTGAACCCCAGACCACCGTAAACCAGCCGGACGAGACTGCTGGAAACCCGCCGGAACCCAGTCCGGCACCGGGCAGCGAAGGCCAAAACGGCGGATCAGAGCGGGAGCGTCCCCGCGCCACGGTTTCCACTTCCCGCTGGGTCGACTACGACACGCACGAACTGCTGCAAATGATCGGCGAGCTCGAGGACGAGCGTCGCTGGGCGCGGCTGCGCGAGGGGATCTGGCTAGCGATTCTATTCCACTTGCTGGTGTTGTCGGCGATTACATGGATTCCGAGGTATGTCTTTCGGGTTCCACCCGTGATCGATCCGTTCGACGCCATCAAGCAACGCAAAGATTTGAGTTATCTCGATTTACCGCCGGACGCGCTGCGCCAGTTGCAGCCCAAGGTAAAAATCAAGCCGATTCCGCAGAGGCCGCCGCAGATCGACAAGAAGACCCTGGAAGCGCTCAACAAGCCGACGCCTCCACCCATTCCGGATACGAAGCAACCTGCCATCGAAAACCCGGTTCAGCCGCAACCGAAGCCGGTTATCCCGCCGAATCAGCAATCCCAATCGCCGATTGAGACGCCGAAGCCACAGGCGGTTCCGGCGCGGCCAAACTTTGCCCTGGGCTCGCAGAACCCGGCGGACCAGTTACAACAGGCCATGCGCGACGCGGCGCGCAACCGCGGGTACAACGCGGACAACGGCCAGTTGCCGGGTGGCGACGGCCTTTCCAGGCATCCGGGCGCGGGCAGCGGCGGCGTCGAAGTGCTTTCCGATACGCAAGGCGTGGACTTCAGCTCATGGCTGCTGCGCTGGCATCGCGAAACTGAGCGCACCTGGGATCCGCTGATTCCCGACGAGGTGAATCCGCCGATCTTGAAATCCGGGGCGGTCGTCATCCGGTTCAAGGTTTTGCCGAACGGAAGGCTGATGGACGGCAGCATGGTGCTGGAAGGGCGATCGGGCGACACCGGGTTGGATCGCGCGGCCTGGGGCGCGTTGACCGGATCGAACTATCCGCCGCTGCCGCATGAATTCCATGGGCCTTACCTGGAACTGCGCGCCGTGTTCCTCTACAACATGCACCCGCCTGACCAGTAAAGAGTCCTAACGCAAAAGGCTGTCGTCTGCCCGATGCCTGGTTCAATTCTTGCTGCGGAGGGATGCAGGCGGCGCGGGCTCGTCCCACTCACTTATGACGGTTATGCCGTCGCGTCCATCGTGGGTTCTTCTGCCTGGATGTGCGCCGCCGAGGGCGGCTCAACCGGACCTGAGCCGTGCGGGAGCTCGATGCCATCCTGGAGCAGCAGCGCTTCATACACGGGAATCGGCCGCCAGTGGCGCGCCAGCGCAAAGGCGCTCATGTTGGCAATCATCATCGGCAGAACGAGTCCATAACCGCCGGTCATCTCGAACACGATGAGGATCGAGGTCATGGGCGCGCGCACGATGCCGGCGAACACGGCGCCCATGCCAACCACCGCGAATGCGCCGATGGCATCCGCCGGATGATGAAAGACTGTGACGTCGAGGTAGCCGACCGCGCCGCCGAGCATGGAGCCCATGAAGAGCGATGGGGCAAAGATGCCTCCTGATCCGCCGCTGGCGTACGAAGAGACAGTTGCGCCGAGCTTGAGCACGCAGAAGACGCACATGAAGAGCAGCGGCACGGTGCCGGTGAGCGCCAGCTCGAGGGTCTTGTAGGGGTCACCGGCGATGCCGTTCAGATGAAACCAGCCCAGTGCGAGAGCGGCCATGGCGCCGGTTGCGAGCCCGCCGATGGCGGGATGAATCCACTTGGGCACTTTTTCCCAGCGCTTGAAGAGGGCGCGCAGGTTGAGCAGCCCGTCGGTGAAGGCGATGGAGACGACCGCGGAGAGAATGCCGAGCAAGGCGTACCAGATGAGCGAGGAAGCCGCCCCGAGGGTATAGGCGCGCGGCATATGGAAGATGGGGTTGGAGCCGAGCACCGAGTGTTCCACGACGGCCGACAACGCGGCGGCGACGATGACGCCGGAGAGCATGGTCTGATCAAGATCGCCAATGAGCTCTTCGAGTGTGAACGTGATCGCGGCGATGGGCGCATTGAAAGCGGCCGCGATGCCGGCAGCCATACCCACGGAGGTCATGCGGCGGCAGTTGGTGGGGCTGAGGCGGGCGGCTCGCGCCATCAGGCTGCTGACTCCGGCGCAGATCTGCACCGTCGGTCCTTCGAGACCCAGCGAGGCGCCGGCGCCTATCTGGAAGGCGCACAGCACGAACTTGCCGATGGTTTCGCGCAGCGACACAAGTCCCGAGCGCAGCGCGAACGCTACTTTGACCTGCGGAATCCCGGAGCCTGCCGCTGCCGGAGCCCAGTAGGTGAGGCCAAGGCCGGCGATGAGTCCGCCAATGCCGGGCGTCAGGATGGTCCACCAGATCCAACTGTGGCCCGGAGCATGATTGGCGCGGTTGATCAGCAGGTTTTCCAGCCATTCGATGGAGAGGTGAAAGGCAACGGCGGCGGTGCCGCACAGACCCCCGGCAACGATGGTAACGGCCAGCAAACGCTGTCGTTCGTTGGCCATGCGATCTGCGAACCAGGTCACAAAACGCGAAAAAAGACGCCGCAACCAGTTTGCTTGAGTCAATTCTCCGGGATCCTCGCAGGAAAGACGTGCCCTCCTAGTATAGAAGCTGCGCCCGTGCGTAGCTTTGCCCGCGACGCAGTCTTTTCCGCATTATGGCCGGCGCGGCTCGGTTTCCTTCATGAACGCGGCCAGGTAGTCCTTCCAGACCGCGGCGTCGGTGTGCGTGCCATGACCGCGGGTCTGGTCGCTGATGGGGATCAGGATAAAGCGTGCGTGAGGCATGCGCTTGACCATCTTCTCGGCGATGCCGAGTTCGGGCGGATTGATGAAATCATCGGCCGAGTTGATCCACAGTACCGGCGCGGTGATGGATTCAAGGCGCGGGCTGGGATCGTAATTGCGGCTGGCATTGAGGTAATAGATCATGTCGTTGGCGTCGGTGTGGGCCATGGTGCGAGCCAGATAGCGATCGACAAACTGCTCAGCCAGTTCGCGGGTCGGGGCGAGCTTCTGCATGACCAGCGGAGCAGAGCCCATCACCAGCAGCATCTCGTTGGCGCCGCGCAGGCCGTCCTTCGGTTCCGTGGTGTAGTTGCCATCGTTCCACGCCGGGTCGAGCTTGAGGTCCTCAATCGCCATGTAACGCATCATGCGGTTGCGTCCGGCAATCTGCACGGGCAGGCAGGCAAAGGGAGCGAGGGCATCCATGAAGTCCGGGTAGGTTTCTCCCCAGACGAAGCTCTGCATGCAGCCCATCGAGGTTCCGAGGATGAGGCGCAGGTGGTCGACGTGCATCTGGTCGAGCATCATGCGCTGGCTGCGGACCATGTCGTCGTAGTCGTAGGCGGGGAAATGCATGCGCAGGCCGTCGGAAGGCCTGGAACTCTGGCCATGGCCGATGTCGTCGGGCAGGATGATGAAGTACTTGTGGATGTCGAGCACGCCGCCGGGCACAAACAGCACGTCAGAGAAGATTGGATTCAGCAGCGAGTGCGCATCACCGCCGGTGCCGTGCAGCAGAAGGATGGCGTTGTCGATGTGACCTGCCGCGTTGCGGTGCGGCGCGCCCAGAGTGAGGTAGTGCAGGCGAAGCTCAGGAAGGGTTTCGCCGCTGCCGAATTTGAAGTTGGGAAGAGTGACGGCGCCATCCTGTGTGGGCCAGTGGCTGCCCGGCGTGATGGCGGGCGTGCTGCCGGATGACGCAGAAGGCGTGGACTGGCCGGCAGCAAAGACGGCCGTAGAAAGAATCAGCGCAAAAGCGATCCAGCTGGCGCGCGGCATCGTGATGGTCCTCCGGGGTGGGTTCGGGCGCAGCCTGGTTCCGCTGTGTTCGGGAATCGGCTGCCATTATAGCCAGTGACGCCGGCGGGCAGGCGGCATGTTCCCTATCCATCGCGGCGCGCGGTAAAATCTGTGCGTAAATCCGATGCGCGCACGAACAGTCCATCATCGCACTCCTTTTCTCAAGCGCTATGGTCGCGGGCGTCGCGACCGTGGACGCTGACCCCTCGCGCTGATTAATCTGTTGCCGACGAAATTTCAGGATCCATCCCAGGTCTTCTCATGTCCCAGACCTGGGGTAACCCTCGCACATTCGATCCGCGAAACGCGGATAGAAAGGTTTCGCCATGAACAGCTTTTCGAGCCGAGCCAAGCTTGCCTCGGGGAATCACTCCTATACGATCTATCGCCTGCCCGCTCTTGAAGCGAAGGGTTTCAACCTGGCGCGCTTGCCCTTTAGCCTGAAGATCCTGCTGGAAAACCTGCTGCGTCGCGAAGACGGCGTGAACGTGACAGCTGCGGACATTGAATTCCTGGGCAAGTGGGAGGCCAAGGCTGAACCGAGCCGCGAGATCGCCTACATGCCTGCGCGCGTGCTGATGCAGGACTTCACCGGCGTACCGGCAGTCGTGGACCTGGCTGCGATGCGCGACGCCATCAAGACGCTGGGCGGCGACCCGGAGCGCGTCAATCCGCTGGTGCCCGCTGAACTGGTGATCGATCATTCGGTGCAGGTGGATGAATTCGGCGCCGCGGGCGCTCTTGCGGCAAATACCTTGCTGGAGTATCAGAGAAACCGCGAGCGCTATGCGTTCCTGAAGTGGGGACAGACAGCGTTCAAGAACTTTTCGGCTGTGCCGCCGGGCATGGGCATCTGCCACCAGGTAAATCTTGAATACCTGGCGCGGGTGGTGTTCACCACGCAGGTCGACGGGGAATGGGTTGCGTACCCCGATACGCTGGTCGGGACCGATTCGCACACCACGATGATCAATGGGCTGGGCGTGCTGGGCTGGGGCGTTGGAGGCATCGAGGCCGAGGCAGCGATGCTGGGGCAGGCCGTGTCCATGCTGATTCCGCAGGTGGTCGGCTACAAGCTCACCGGCAAGTTGCGCGAAGGCGCGACCGCGACCGATCTGGTGCTGACCGTGACGCAGGCATTGCGCAAGCTCGGAGTCGTAGGCAAGTTCGTGGAGTTTTATGGCTCCGGCATTGCGGAATTGCCGCTGGCCGATCGCGCCACCATCAGCAACATGGCTCCGGAATACGGCGCGACTTGCGGCATCTTCCCGGTGGACGCAGAGACGCTGCGGTATTTGAGGCTGACGGGCCGGAGCGAAGAGCAGATCGCGCTGGTTGAGGCTTATTACAAGGAGCAGGGCCTGTTCCATACGACGAGCTCGCCGGAAGCGGTGTATACGCAGACGCTGGAGCTGGATCTCGGATCGGTTGAGCCCAGCGTGGCCGGCCCCAAGCGGCCGCAGGATCGCGTGCTGCTGAAGGATGCGGCCAAGAGCTTCGAACAGCAGCTGCCATCGCTGCTGGCGCCGACAGCGAAGCCGCTGGGAACGCGGACAGCGGCGACATGGGAACACGCAACCGCAGTGAAGGACACGGCCGTAGCTGTTGCCCGCGAAGAAAACGAAGGGCCGGCGGCTTCTTCGGCCGCGGCCTCGGCACCGCTGCATGTGACAACGACCGTGAAAGAGCGGTTCAACGTCGATCCTGACAAGTATCTCGATCACGGGTCGGTGGTGATCGCGGCGATCACGAGCTGCACCAACACCTCGAATCCGTCGGTGATGGTGGCTGCCGGTCTGCTCGCGAAGAAGGCGGTTGAGAAGGGACTCACGGTTCCTCCGTGGGTAAAGACGTCGCTCGCGCCAGGCTCGCGCGTGGTGACGGACTACTACCAGAAGGCGGGGCTGTTGCCGTATCTCGAGAAGCTGCGCTTCAACGTGGTGGGGTATGGCTGCACGACGTGCATCGGCAACTCCGGGCCATTGCCGGCCGATGTGTCGAAGAGCATCGACGAGCATGGGCTGGTTGCGGTGAGCGTACTGAGCGGCAATCGCAACTTTGAAGGGCGCGTGAACGTGGATGTGCGCGCCAATTACCTGATGAGTCCGCCGCTCGTGGTGGCCTATGCACTGGCCGGGCGCATCGGTCACAACTTCGACACCGATGCGCTGGGCAACGACCAGCAGGGCAAGCCGGTTTACCTCAAGGAGATCTGGCCGACGCAGAACGAAGTAGCCGACGCGATCGAGAAGGGCTTGAGCAGCGAGGGATTCCGCAAGGAATATGCGACGGTGAGCAAAGGCGACGCGAGTTGGCAGGGACTGAGTTTCCCGACGGGCGACGTCTATCACTGGGAGCCCGACTCGACCTATATACGCCAAGCGCCGTATTTCGACGGGATGACGAAGCAGCCAGCGCCGCTTGCGGACATCCTGGGGGCGCGGGTGCTGGCGGTGCTTGGCGATTCGGTGACGACGGACCACATTTCGCCGGCGGGATCGATCAAGGCGAACGGCCCGGCGGGCAAGTATCTCGCCGAACATGGCGTGAAGCCGGCAGACTTCAACAGCTATGGTTCGCGGCGGGGCAACCACGAAGTGATGGTGCGCGGGACTTTTGCGAATGTGAGACTGCGCAATAAACTCGCTCCGGGAACCGAGGGAGGAGTGACGCGCCTGCTGCCGGAGGGCGAGCAGATGTCGATCTTCGACGCGAGCGTGAAGTATGCGGAACGCAAGGTGCCTCTGATCATTCTTGCCGGAAAGGAATACGGATCGGGTTCGTCGCGCGACTGGGCGGCCAAGGGCCCGAACCTGCTGGGGGTGCGCGCGGTGATTGCCGAGAGCTTTGAGCGAATCCATCGTTCGAACCTCGTGGGCATGGGCATTCTGCCTTTGCAGTTCGAGGAGGGTAAGAATGTGGAATCGCTTGCGCTGACGGGCGAAGAGGTTTACGACTTTGCGGGGTTGACGGCACTGCTGAAGTCGAAGTTTGCCAACGGCCGCACGCTGCTGGTTTCGGCAAAGGCGGCGGATGGAAAAAAGAAGGAGTTTTATGCGCGGGTGCGCATCGACACGCCGCAGGAGATCGAGTACTTCGAGCACGGCGGCATTCTGCAATATGTGCTAAGGCAGCTGGTGGCGAAGTAAACCTCCGGCCATCTGCGAAACTCATCAGCGATCCGAATGCATTTCCGTTCCGAGGAGATGGTTTGGATCGCTGATTTCTTTTGCGTTGACAGCGATTGCCGGCTGCGGATAAAAACCCTACATCTGACCAACATGTTGAGAGGGCCTCGCGTCGAAGTTTCGAGACTCTGGCGAAGAATCCGGTCACTTGAGTGAGCGGTTTCGGGCAAGTGGCTAGAGTTCCTCCCCAGCGCGAGCGGTTGCCTATCGGAATTCCGGGAGGAACGATGAATCTGCGGAGTATTTCCTGGGCCATGAAGGCGGTGGTTTGCGTTTTCGGCGTGGTTTTTTGTTTGCAGGTTCTCGATGCCCGAGCGGAGCCGGCAGGCAAGACGCGAACGTACTACGTGGCCGCGGATGAGGTGAACTGGGATTACGCTCCGTCGGGCCGAGACGAGGCGATGGGTATGGAGTTCGATGAGGTCGCGAAGGGCTTTACCGAGCCGGGCCCGCATCAGATCGGCCGTGTCAACAAGAAGGCGATCTACCGCGAGTACACCGACGCAACCTTCTCGAAGCTCAAGGCGCGGGCGCCGGAAGAGCAGTACCTTGGGATTCTCGGTCCCCTCATCCGCGGCGAAGTCGGCGACACTATCAAGATCGTCTTCAAGAACAACGCCACGCATCCTTTCGGCATGCATCCGCACGGCGTGCTCTATGAGAAAGATTCAGAAGGCGCCGATTACAACGACGGCACCAGCGGAAAGGACAAGGAAGATGCCTGTGTGGCACCGGGCTCAACCCATACCTATACCTGGCAGGCCGTCGATCGGTCCGGTCCCGGCCCCAACGATCCGAGCTCTGTTTTCTGGCTCTATCACTCTCACTGCGACGAATTGCGCGACGTGGCCTCGGGTCTTTTCGGCATGATCGTGATTACCAAGCATGGCATGGCGCTGCCCGACGGGCGGCCCAAGGATGTGGACCACGAATTCGCCACGATGTTCATCGCCATCAACGAGAACGAGAGCTGGTATATCGACGACAATATTCGCGAGCATTGCACCGACCCCAAGGGCGTCAACAAGGGTGAATTTGGAATCCTGACGGCAACCGGAATCGCCGGGACCGTAGCGAACACCGGTTTTGTGTTTACCAACGTCAAGTGGTCGATCAACGGATACCTCTACGGCAATATGCCGATGATGACCATGAAGAAGGGCGATCGTGTGCGCTGGTACGTGGCGACGCTGGGGGATTTCAATAACGCGCACACACCGCACTGGCATGGCAATACCGTGCTGGTCGGCGGCCAGAGGACTGATGTGATTTCCGTGCTTGCCGCGCAGATGATCACCGCCGATATGGTGCCGGATGCTCCTGGAATATGGCTCTACCACTGCCACATCAGCGACCACATGCTGGCGGGAATGATGGCGCGCTACGAGGTGAAGGACCGGTAGTGACGCTGTGTTCAGGGATTCGAGATGTTGGGCGGGTTCGGCGATAGATAGGGGTGGAACTTTTTCGATTTCCGCTGCTTCTTCGGTTTGGCCTCGGTAGCGGCTTGCACCACGGCCTCTTCTTCCTTCGTGACGAAGAAGCGGACGCCTTCCTGCTGGCGCTCGCCCATGACGTGGAGGCGCAGAAAATTCGTGGATCCGGAGCGGGTGCGTGTTCCGGCCACGATGGCGATCACTTCCTGGTTCTTGACGTAGCCAAATTGTTCGAGCAAGCTCTCGGCCACGTCGACCAGCGCCTCAGTCGAGTTGACTTTGGGGCAGCGGATTGGCGTGGTGCCCCAGAGCAGATTGATGCGGTTGATGGTGACGTCGATGGGGCTGAGCGCGAAGATCGGCGACGAGGGGTGGTATTTCGACAGCTGGCGCGCGGTGGCGCCCGACTCCGTAAAAAGCGCAATGCCGCGCAGGTCCAGATCGTCGGCCGCATGGGCGGTAGCTTCGCAGATGGTCTCGGCGATGGAGAGCTGAGTTTGCCGGATGCGCGGTTCCGATTCGGAGGCTTCCTTGATGTGGCGCTCGGCCTCTGACACGATTCGCGCCATCATGGAGACAGCTTCGACCGGGTAGCGCCCAACCGCCGATTCGCCTGAAAGCATGACTGCGTCGGTTCCGTCGTAAACGGCATTGGCCACGTCAGAAACTTCGGCGCGCGTAGGGCGCGGATTCTCGATCATCGATTCGAGCATCTGGGTCGCTGTGATCACAGGCTTGCGGAACTCGGTGGCGCGGCGAATGATGTGCTTTTGAATTGCGGGAACCTGCTCGGGCGGCACTTCAACGCCGAGGTCGCCGCGCGCCACCATGATGCCGTCAGAAGCCTGCAGAATGCTGTCGAGATGTTCGATGGCCTGCGGTTTTTCAAGCTTGGCGATGATCCACGTCTCGGATCCGTACGCGGAAACCCGGTTGCGCACGAGGCGCACGTCTTCGGCGGTACGAACGAACGAAACGGCGATCGCATCGACGCCGTTCTTGAGCGCAAATTCCAGGTCTTCGCCGTCCTTCTCTGTAAGGGACGGCACGCGCACCAGGATGCCGGGCAGATTGATGCCCTTGTTTTCGCCCAGCAAGCCGCCGTTGATGACGTCGCATACCACGTCGCCGCCGCGAATCTCGTGCACGCGCAATTCGATCAGGCCGTCGGAGAGCAAAACGCGCGAGCCTTGTTCCAAGTTCTCAGCAAGCGTCTTGAAGGTCGTGCCCACCAGCGAAGCCGTACCGGGCACATCGCGGGGCGAGATCGTGAGGCGCTGGCCGGCTTTGAGCAGGATCGGCTGATGATCCTTCAACTTGGAAGTGCGGATCTTCGGTCCCTGAAGGTCACCGAGGATGCAGAGCGGCTTGCGCTCGTCGCGGCTGACCTTGCGAATCATCTGGATCAGAGCGAGCTTTTCCTGATAGGTGCCGTGCGAGAAGTTGAGCCGGACTACATCAATTCCGGCGCGAATCAGTTGGCGAAGGACCGGTTCGGTATTCGAGGCGGGGCCGAGAGTTGCAACAATCTTGGCGCGGCGCTGCGTTAAAGGACTGGGCAGGCTCGTGTCGGCGATTGGCAACATCGATGGGGCTCCGGAAAGATGGGTTTGAGAAGTGGGAAGTGAATTGTGAGCAGTCGGCTTTATTGTACAAGAAAGATGGTAGGCGAAAATGCTTCACGGCGCGCAGGGGCGCGACCACTCAGGATTCGGCAAGAAGAGAATCGCCGGCGGATGAGTCGTCGCTTGCGGAGCGAACCCTGAACAAAACCCCGTTCAATTCCGCGCCGAGCAACGCGCTGAAAGCGGTGATATAGAGCCAGACCAGGGTTGCGATTCCGGCGCTGAACGACCCGTAGTACACGGAGTAGTTGGCTTCACGCGTGACATACCAGCCGAAGGCGAGCGTGGTTGGAAACCATGCCAGCGTGGCTGCGATTGCACCGGGCATGACGCGTACCCAGTGTTCGGTGCGGCGGGTGCCGAAGTGATAAAGCGCGCCCAGCACGGCGGCGCCGGTGACCAGGGTTACGGCCCACCGCACCATGCGCCAGAAGAAGAGGACGACATGGCGCATCTCGTGGCCCGCAATGTCGATCATCCAGGACTCAATTGCGCGGCCAAAAACAAGCACCAGAGAAGCAAGCGCGAGGGGCACAATCACAATGAGGACGAGCATCAGCGCTCTTACCTGCTGCTGCCACAGGCTGCCCCACTGCCGCTGCGGAAGACGATAAGCGCGGCGGAAGCCTTCCATCAGCGAATTCATGGTGCCGAGGCCTGCGAAGAGACTGAGGCCGGCGGCCGACACGAGGAGCCGGGTCGGGATGTTGCGGGAACTCTGCGAAAGGCGCAGCAGCGCCGCCGAGTCGCCGGGAAGCAGATGCAGAAAGTTGCCGCGGAACTCGCCCATCATGCTCGCGCCTTCCGGCACAATGGCGAGCAAGGTGGTGACGACCACCATTGTGGGGAAAAGCATGAGCATTCCCGAATACGCGGCCGCCTTGGCCGTATTCAGGACGTCGTGCTGGATCGCCAGCAGGATCGCTTTGCGCAGTTTCGGGCCCATGCGGCTCGCGAACACGTGTTGTGCACTCCTTTGATTTCCAGCGATGCTCCTTGCTGATTATCCACGGTGAGCGACCAGGCGACAAACGGCCGCAACCGGGTTGAAACATTGACTCGGGTTGCGCGCCTGTGATCGGGCCGCCTGACGAAACCAAATCCCGCGATTTATGATGGCGGCGTTATGCGAAATGGTATGTCTCATTCCTTTCTGCTCGTCGTTCTTCTTGGGTTGGCCGCGGGCCCTGCGGAACTGCCCGCTCAGGCGCAGCGTGTTTCCCCGTCGAATGCGCAACTCGCGTCGAAGGACGTGAATGTGCGGGTTGAGGCGCTGCTGAAGCAGATGACGCTCGAGGAAAAGATCGGGCAGATGGTGCAATACTCTACTGGTTTTGCGACGGGACCGGCGGCTTCGAATCTGACTTACGACCAATTGGTCGCCAAGGGCAGGATCGGATCGATGCTGAATGTGGTTGGCGCCGATGCGACCAACCATTACCAGCACATCGCCATGGAGCAACAGCGCCTGCATATTCCCCTGCTGTTTGGATTGGATGTGATTCACGGGCATCGCACCGGGTTTCCGGATCCGCTGGCAATCGCGGCCAGTTGGGATCCTGCGGCTGTCGAAACGGTGGCGCGCACAAGCGGCGCGGAGGCTCGCGCCGATGGCATCGACTGGGTGTTCTCACCGATGGTTGATATCGCGCGCGACCCGCGCTGGGGCCGCATTGTGGAATCGAATGGCGAAGATCCCTATCTCAGCTCGGCGATGGCGCGCGCCTGGGTGAAGGGCTATCAGCAGGGCGATCTTTCCAAACCGGATTCGGTGGCCGCCTGCGTAAAGCATTACGCGGCCTATGGGGCGGCGATTGCCGGACGCGACTACAACGCCGTCGACATGGGCGAGATCACGCTGCGGCAGGTGTACCTGAAGCCCTATGAGGCTGCGGTGAATGCCGGCGTGGCCTCGGTGATGACCTCGTTCAACACCATCAATGGTGTTCCGGCGACGGCGAATCCCTTCACCCTGAAACAAGTGCTGCGCAAGGAATGGGATTTCAATGGGCTGGTGGTTTCCGACTGGGGAGCAGTGGCCGAGTTGGTGAACCACGGCATTGGAGACGGGCCCACCGTGGCGCGTAAAGCACTTGAGGCCGGCGTGGATATGGACATGGAGGGCAATCTCTTTGGCACCACGCTCGCCGCGCAGGTACGATCGGGAGCGATTCCAGAGAACGTGGTGGATGACGCGGTGCGGCACATTCTGCGGGTCAAGTTCGCGCTGGGCCTTTTCGATCATCCCTACACGCAGCCGGGGCCGGCTTATGAAGCGACGCCGGAGAAGCGGGGGATCGCACGCAAGATTGCCGATGAAACCATGGTGCTGCTGAAGAACGACCCGGTGGAGGGCGTCGGCAAGCTGCTGCCGCTGCCCGCGAAGGCCAAGAAAGTGGCTCTCATCGGGTCCATGGCGGACGACGCGGTGGATTTGCTGGGCGCATGGTCAGGCCAAGCGAACCCGAAAGACGTGATCACGCTGAAGGCCGATTTACAGCAGCGGCTGGGCGATCGCCTGCTATATGCCGAAGGTTGCGGGCCGCTGGCGGGCGAAGACGCCGTGATCTTGAAGAGCTTGCGCTTCGGCGGAAGCGCCGCGGCGGCTGCGAATGAGCCACCGCCGGATGATGACAAGACAATTGCCCAGGCAGTGGAGATTGCGAAGCAGGCTGACCTCGCGATTCTCGCGCTGGGAGAGCCCACGAACTGGATGGAAGGCGAGGCGGCGAGCCGCGTCCACCTTGGATTCACGGGAAACCAGGAGAAACTGTTGGAGGCCGTGGTTGGGACGGGCAAGCCGGTGGTGCTGGTGGTGCTGGCGGGCAGGCCGCTCCAGCTCAAGTGGGCGTCCGAACACGTTCCGGCGATCCTGGAGGGTTGGAGTCCCGGGATCGAAGCGGGCCCGGCGATCGACGATGTGCTGTTCGGTGACGCGAATCCTTCGGGCAAACTGCCTTCCAGTTTTCCTCGCGCCGTGGGGCAGGAGCCGCTTTATTACGCGCAGCTGCCCACGGGCAGGCCGGCACGCGGTGATTTGAGCCATATGCCGCGCGATTCCGCGGACAAGTTTGTTTCGCGCTACATGGATGAAGAGAATTCGGCCCTGTTTCCGTTTGGCTGGGGCTTGAGTTACACGACGTTCGGGTTCTCGACGCCGACGGTGAGCCGTGCGGAGATTCCGGTGAACGAGATTCTGAGCAGTCGCGAACCGGTGTTGAAGGTCGGGGTGGACGTGACGAACACAGGCAGCGTGGCCGGAACCGAAGTGGTCCAGCTCTACGTCCGCGACACGGTCGCCAGCGTGTCCCAGCCGGTTCGTGCGCTGAAAGGCTTCGAGCGGGTCGAGCTTGCGCCGGGAGAAACGAAGCATGTTGAGTTTCCCCTGGGGTTCGACGAGCTCAGTTTTGTGAATGTGGAAATGAAGCAGACGGTCGAGCCGGCAACGTTTGACGTGTGGGTGGGCGGCAGCTCGCTGGCCAAGGCGGAAACGACATTCAAGGTGGTGGAGTAGACGCGAATCCTGGGCAGCGTGGGCCGCCGGCAATGACAAGTAGAAACAGCCGGAAATCTGGCTGCCGCATTCGCCCCAGTCGTGGCCGCCAGGCCGCGGCGCAGTCCGTCAGCTAGGATTTACCGCACTTCGAGCATGCGGTCGAGCGCTACGCGGGCCCAGTGCTTGACGCTGGTCTTTACCTGGATGCGATTGACGACGCGGCCTGCGACGAGATTCTCAAGGGCCCACGCAAGATGCTGGGGAGTGATGCGATACATCGTGGTGCAGAGGCAGCCGGTGTCGTCGAGGGTGATGATGCGCTTGCCTTCCGGTGCGAAACGCTTCGCGAGCCGATTGACGAGATGAATCTCGGTGCCGATGGCAAACATTGATTGCGCCGGCGCGCCTTCGACCAGCTTGATGAGCTGCTCGGTCGAACCAAGGGCATCGGCTTTCTGGCAGACTTCCCAACGGCACTCGGGGTGCACAATGACGCGGATGCCGGGATACTTCGCTCGCACCTGGTCGACATGGCTGGGGAGAAAACGCTGATGCACGGAGCAGTGGCCCTTCCAGAGGATGATCCGACTCGCTTCAAACGCTGCTCTTGACTGTCCACCTTGCAGCGCCCACGGATCCCACACGACCATCCGGTCGAGGGGAATGCCCATTGCGAAGCCGGTGTTGCGGCCCAGGTGCTGATCTGGCAGAAATAACACTCGTTTCGCCCTCGCAAACGCCCAGCGAAGCGCCGCGGCTGCATTCGATGAGGTGCAGACCAGGCCGCCGCGCTCGCCGCAGAATGCCTTGATGGCCGCCGTGGAGTTCATGTAGGTGATCGGAATGGTGTCGGCAGCGACGCCGAGGCGCTCAAGCGTATCCCAGCAGTCCTCCACCTGCGAGATCTCAGCCATGTCGGCCATGGAGCAGCCGGCGTTCAGATCGGGCAAGATTACCTGCTGGCCGTCACGACCGAGCACGTCGGCGCTTTCGGCCATGAAATGCACGCCGCAGAAGACGATGTACCGCGCGTCGGTTTCAGCAGCGGCCTTGGAAAGCTTGTAGCTGTCGCCGGTGAAATCGGCGAAGCGCACCACCTCATCGCGCTGATAGTGGTGACCGAGGAGGATGGTGGTTGCGCCGAGCTTTTTGCGCGCCGCGGCAATGCGGTCGTCCATGGAACGATCAGGGAGCGCAAGATAATTCTCGAGGTTGCAGGTGCTGCCGGTCTCTGGCGAGACCGCCGTTTGTTCGTCAAGGACCAGGTTCACTTGTGTTCCGCCTTCAGCCCGGCCCAACCAAACAACAGCTGGCGCGAGCGGGGATGTTGAAAGCCGGGGTGATTTGCCCCAAAGCTGCAGTGGATGCACTGTTCCCGAAAGAACCCCACCCACGGGGTTGTTGCAGCCTTCTCTTTCTTCGGATGCGGCGCCGGTGCTTTGGTCTCAC